>Ga0302320_10002628_pt1 | contig 42117 bp, 40 predicted proteins | sample Bog_T0_3_FD_202130 | JGI IMG/M metagenome (GOLD analysis project Ga0302320, IMG submission 202130) | Peat permafrost microbial communities from Stordalen Mire near Abisko, Sweden - Bog_T0_3 | ecosystem: Environmental > Terrestrial > Soil > Wetlands > Peat | place: Sweden: Abisko, Stordalen Mire... | reverse complement strand
CGGCGGCGGCGCAGGCGTACTATGCCTCCGGCTCATGGGACGAGAGCTGGCGCGAGCGGCCTGCGGTTCCCGCGCACTGGCCGGAACTGGTCGGGCTGCTAGGCGAGCAGAATGCTGTGCCTTCACCTGCGGCTGCGGCGGCGCTTGAGGGTCTGAGCAGTGGAGCGGGAGTGGTGGTGACCGGGCAACAGGTGGGGCTGTTTGGCGGGCCGCTGTTCACGCCCTTCAAGGCGGCTACCGCGCTGGCCCGAGCGCGCCAGGCAACAGCGGCGGGACGACCTCATGCCGCGATTTTCTGGCTGGCCACGGAAGACCACGACTTTGAGGAGATTAACCACGTCGTCTTTCCGGCACGCCGCGAGTTGCGCTCTCTGACCTATTCGGCGGCGCCTGAGGCAGCGCGCCCTGTGGGCGGCCTGGTACTGGACGATTCGATTACCGCGCTGGTGGATGAGGCGCGGGCGATGCTGGACGATTCAGAGGCTATGGAGGCTTTGTCCACGGCGTACCAGCCGGGGCGCACCCTGGCCCAAGCCTTTGCAGAGTTTTATTCCCGGGTTTTTGCCACTCAAGGTCTGCTGGTGCTGGACGCTGGAGGCCGCGCATTCCACCGCATGGGCGCGCCGGTTTTACGCGCGGCCCTGGAGCGCGCCGATGAGCTGCACTCTGCTTTGGTTGAGCGCAATCGGGAACTGGAAGCCGGGGGCTATCACGCACAGGTGGCTGTGGCGCCGCAGTCCAGCCTGCTGTTTCTCATCGACGAAGGGACTGGAGCCCGGCTGGCGCTCAAGCGGCTGACCCCGAGCACAGAGGAGCCGAATGGCCTGTGGCAGGCGGGGCGGAAGAGCTATACCACTGCGGATCTAGTGGGGATTCTTGAAGCCGAGCCGGAACGAATCTCGCCCTCGGCTCTGCTGCGGCCGGTTTTCCAGGATTTTTTGCTTTCGACTTCGGCCATTGTAGGCGGACCAGCAGAGATAGCTTACTTTGCCCAGTCCGCCGTGCTGTACGAGCGCATTTTAGGCCGGCTGACTCCGTCGCTGCCGCGTTTTTCCGCCTCTCTGATCGAGCCGAAGATCGGCGAACTGCTCAAAAAGCACGGGCTGACACTGGAGAAAGTTTTTGCCGAGAACTCCGCGTCGCTGGCGCAACTACTGGCCTCTCAAGCCTTGCCGGAGGAAGGTAAGCGGAAGCTGGCGACGACAGGAGCGGCGCTGGAAGCCGAGCTTGCGGCGCTTCTGGAGTGGATGTGTTCGCTCGATGTGGGGCTGGGCCGGTCGTCGGAAATTGCGGCCAGCAAAATGCGCTACCAGATGAGCCGATTGCGGCGTCTGGCGGCTAACTTCCAGTTGGATCGCGAAGCCTCGCTCACGCGCCAGGCTGAGTCTGTCTGCCAAGCGCTTTATCCCGGCGGCGCATTGCAAGAAAGGCTGCACGGCGCGGCTTATTACTTTGCGCGTTACGGATTTGGGCTGGCGGAAGAACTCACCGCGCAGGCCGCGCAGTGCCGCACTGGGCACACGGAAATGTGGCTGTGAAAAAACAAGGAATGAATAGGGATTAGAGAAAAGAAAAGCACCCACTCTGATTGAGCCTGCGCTTTCGAAGGCAAAGCCAACGCAATGTAGACTGATTGAACCGTTTTGGAGGATTTTTGCAAATGAAAACTGTTTATCGGATAGGCGCTGTCCTGCTGTTTGCCCTGGCCTCGATCTTCCTCTCCCCTGCCCTGCTGACGCAGGAGGTGCGGAGTGCGCCGCCAACGCCGGCGGCGAGCGCGGAGACGCACAAAGACAAAGAGGCCGACAAGGAAAAAGAAGCGACGCCCGTTCCGCCGGAGAAGGCCGTGGCCACGCATCACGAACTGGCGCTGGGCGGCAAGACGCTGAAGTATACAGCGACGGCCGGCACGCTGCTCATCCGCGATGAGGAGGACAAGCCCTACGGCAGCATCTTCTACGTGGCCTACACGCTGGACGGCGCGGATGCGCAGAGGCGGCCGGTGAGCTTTCTCTACAACGGCGGGCCCGGCTCGGCCTCGCTGTGGCTGCACATGGGTTCGTTCGGACCGGTGCGCATCGTGACCGACAGCCCCAACCCCACCGCGGGACCGCCCTTCAAGCTGGCGCCGAATGAGTACTCGCTGCTGGACAAAAGCGATCTGGTCTTCATCGACGCGCCGCTGACCGGCTACTCGCGCGCCGTGGGCAAGGGAACAGCCAAGGATTTTACCGGCGTGGATCAGGACCTGCGCGCCTTCGACCGCTTCATCCAGCGCTACCTGAACGTGAACCAGCGCTGGAACTCGCCCAAGTTTCTCATCGGCGAATCCTACGGTACGACGCGCTCGGCGGCGCTGGCCGACATGCTGGGCAACGACGGAGTGCAGTTGAATGGCGTGGTGCTGATCTCTTCGATCTTGAATTACGGCGTCCGCGCGGGCGGATACGACACCATCTACATCTCCAATCTGCCCAGCTACGCGGCGGCGGCCTGGTACTTCAACAAGATTCCCAACAAGCCGGCGGACCTGGCGGCGTGGGTGGAGCAGGCGCGCGTCTTTGCCGCAGGGCCGTACGCGCAGGCGCTGTTTGCAGGACACAATTTGCCGGCAGCGCAACTGGACACAGTAGCCAAGGAAGTGAGCCGGTTGACGGGCCTGAGCGTGGAGTACGTGAAGGAGGCCAACCTGAGAATCTCGCCCACAAGATTCAGAAAAGAGGTTCTGCGCGACGACCGCAAGACGCTAGGCCGTTACGACATGCGCTTTGAGGGCGTGGACGTGGACGCGGCCGGCGAAGCGCCCAGCTACGATGCCTCCGACACGGGCATCGCGGGCGCCTTTGTCGCCGCGCTGCACGATTATCTTGAGCGGGAGTTGAAGTACGAATCGACCGACGCCTACCGTCCCAGCGCCGACACCATTGGCACGTGGGACTGGAAGCACAAGCCCGCCAGCGGCGGACCGGGCATGGGCGGCGAGCAGTTGCAGCCCTATGTGGCCGCGGACCTGGCCAGCGCCATCCGCAAGAATCCGCATCTGAAAGTTTTTTCAGCCAACGGCTACTTCGATCTGGCCACGCCGTTCTTTGCCACCGAGTTCGACCTCGCGCACATGAACCTGGAGCCGGAGCTGCGCGGCAACGTGAAATTTGGCTATTACCCATCCGGGCACATGATCTATCTGAACGTTGATGCGCTGCGGCAGTTGAAAGGCGACCTGGCCAAGTTCATCGGCAACGCAGGGAACTGAAGAATCCCTGACTCGGGAGAGTTTTCCTTCAGGATGTATAATCGCCGCGAACCATTATGAGGTTGATGATGAGACGAATTTTTGCAATCCTGGTCGTAACTTTCCTGGCGTTGGGGCTGGCGCAGGCGCAAACAGAGCCCTGTGCGGTGGCTGGCACGAACAATGACTATCTGGGCATCCAGACCATCCGCTTGTGGCCGGGGGACGCACCGGAGGCCAAAGGCAAGGCCTGCGAGGACACGCCCACGCTGACCATCTTCGAGCCGGCACGTGGCCATAGCAACGGCTCGGCGGTGGTGATTCTGCCGGGGGGCAGTTATACCCATCTGGCGAGCAATCATGAGGGGCGGCAGGTGGCGGACTGGTTCACCACGCGCGGCTTTCGCGCCTTCGTACTGAGCTACCGGCTGACCACGCGCGGCTACCTGCTGCCGGTTCCGCTGCTGGACGCGCAGAGGGCCGTACAGACGGTGCGGGCGCGGGCCAGGGACTACCAGTTCGACCCTAATCGCATTGTCATCATTGGCTTCTCTGCCGGCGGACACCTGGCGGCGCTGGCGGCCACGCAATTTGTGGCCGGAAAACCGGATGCCGAGGACCCCATTGAACGCGTCTCCAGCCGTCCGGATTACCTGGTGCTGGGCTATCCCTGGATCGAAGCAGTTTCTGGTCCCAATGCCATCTATGTGGAACGCTGCAAGAAGAGCTACGCGGCGGACAAGTGCGAGGCGTTACGCAACACTTACTCCCCGGAGCTGTCGGTGACCAAAGAGACGCCGCCGACCTTCTGGTATCACACCTTCAACGACCAGTCGGTTCCGGTGGAGCAGGGGCTGAGGTTTTATGAGGCGCTGGTCAAGGCCGGCGTTCCCTCCGAGGCGCACATCTTCCCCAACGGACCGCACGGCGTTGGATTGGGCAATGGCGATCCGGTTCTGGGCCAGTGGCCTAACCTGCTGGAGAACTGGCTGCGCGCGCAAGGGCTGCTGACAGCGTTCAAACCGACCGCCAAACCGTAAGAAATTGATAGTAAAAACAGGCTGTTTGCGGGATGAAAAACGGCCTGAAAAAGTAGAAGCGGACAGCCGACTACGGGAGTGGAAGGACTTCCCGAAGCCGTCTGCCCGCTGGACCCTGGACCGGGTCTAGGTGATAAATTCAGTTTAGGCTTGTTTCCGGCAAAATCAAGTTATTTTTTGAACACGAGTTCCCAATAGTGACCGCCGTCACTGGAGTCTCCTGAATAGGGGAAAGATTCGTTGAATAGGGGCTAGATTTATTGACTTGACGGTTCGCTCCTGTTACAAAAAAGTGGTCACCCCGCGCGCGAGACCCATCAGACCGCCTGGAAATCAGAATAAGAAAAACAAGCTGGGCAAGCTAAATACGCATGCAATTGATCATTCAACAACTCGGGACGTTTCTGCTTAGCTCGATTCCCACGATTTTGCTGTTCACCGTGCTGGTTCTGGCGTACCAGTTTCTGGTACAGGGGCCACTGACGGCCACGCTGAAAGAGCGCTATGCCCGCACCGCGGGCGCGCAGGAGAAGGCTCGGCAGGCCATCGCCCAGGCCGAGGAGCTGGCAGGCGAGTATGCCGACAAGCTGCGCCTGGCGCGGGGCGAGGTCTTCAAGGCGCGCGAAGCTCGAATCAAGCAATGGAGTGCGGAGCGCGACGCGGCCCTGGATGCCGTTCGCAAGACGGCCGGGCAGAAGGTAAGCAAGGCCAAGACGGCGCTGGAAGCCGAGGCCGCGCAAGCCAGGCTGGCCATTCAGGCCTCCGCCGGAGATTTGGCGCAGCAGGTGGTGCGCGCCGTGCTGCCCGTGGCCGCCGGGGGTTCCCGTTGAGAGATTTCATGCTGGCTAGGCGTTTTTCACCTCCCAATTTTCGCATTTTTGTTTTGGCGATCCTTGTTGCCGCCGGGCTGGCCACGCCCATTTTCGTTGCGGCCCAGACCACCGCTCCCGCGGCCCAGCCGGCGGCGGCTTCACCATCCAGCGAAGCGGGTAGGCCCGAAGCTGCAAAGCCCGAGGCAGACGCGAACGACGTTTACCTGCACGCTCCCATCGTGAAAAAACTTGCCGGAATACTTCATCTGGATGTGGAGACCACGGCGCGCATCTTCGAGGGCATCAACTTCGCCATCATCGTGCTGGCGGTCGGCTATTTCATCATCCGCTTGTTGCCCAAGACGCTTCGCACCCGCTCGGAGAAGGTGCGCACGGAGATCGAATCGGCGCGCAAGGTGACCGAAGACGCCTACGCGCGGCTGAGCGCGATTGAAGACAAGCTCTCCGGGCTGGACGGGGAGATTGCGCAGATTCGCTCTCAAGTCGAACTGGAGAGCCAGCAGGACGAAGCGCGCATCAAGTCCACCATCAAGGAAGAGAGCGCCCGCATCGTAGCCGCTGCCGCGCAGGAGATGGAAGCCACCGTGGCCCAGGCGCGGCGTTCGCTGCGCCACTTTGCCGCCGATCTGGCCATCGAACAGGCCGTCGAGCATTTGGCGATTACGCCGGAGACCGACCGGGCGCTGATCGCCGAGTTTCTCAACGACGCGTCCTTGACCGGCGTAACTGGGAAAGCGACCCTACCCGGCGCGACTGGGAAAGTCACGGCCAAGAGAGGGCGGAAATAGATGGCAATCTTCGTTGCGCGTTATGCCCGTGCCTTTGCCGACGTGGTGACCGCCGAAAAGCTGGACGCGGCGGCGCTGGATCGGCAGTTGGATGATTTTCTTGCCGCCTGGGACGAGAGCGCCGAGTTGCGTGAGCTGTTTGTGAACCCGGCCGTCGCCATCCCGCAGAAGATTGCGGTTCTGGACAAGATGAACGCCAAGCTGAAGCTTCAGAAAGAGCTGCGCAATCTGCTGGCGGTGCTGATCAAGAACGACCGCATTGGCGAAGTGAAGGATGTGGCCGCGGCTTATCGCACAGAGATGCAGGAGCGGCAAGGCGTGCGTTCGGTGGAGATTGTGACCGCCCGCGAACTGGGCGAAAAGGATCGCGCCGTTTTAGTGGCCGGAGTGGGAAAATTGGCGGGCGCAAAGATTCAGGCCAGCTTCAAGCGGGACTCGTCCATCCTCGGCGGAACGGTGGTGCGCATCGGTTCCACGGTCTATGACGGATCAGTGCGTGGACGGCTGGATCGGTTGAAAGCAGCGATCAGTGGTCAGTGAACAGTGATCAGTGGTCAGAAGCGGCAATCGGCGGCAGCAGGATTTTGGGATTTGAATCGGAACTTAAGGCTTTTGAAAGGGAGGCAGGCGTTCAGCGGTTCGAAGAGGTCAGCACTCGCAAGATGCAGAGATCTGACCACTGACCACTGACCACTGATCACTGTAAATGGCTCAGATCAAAGCAGACGAGATTACGCAAATACTTCGCGAGCAGATCGCGAACTACGACTCCAAGGTCCAGGTGGACGAGGTCGGGACCATCACGTCGCTGGGCGACGGCATTGCGCGGCTTCACGGACTGGACAAGGTGATGGCCGGCGAGCTGCTCAGCTTTCCGCATGGCATTGCCGGCTTGGCGCTGAGCCTCGAAGAGGATTCGGTGGGCGCTGTGATTCTGGGCGACTACACCGAGCTGAGCGAAGGCAACGAGGTGAAGCGCACGGGCACGATTCTCAGCGTGCCGGTGGGTGAGGGCATGATTGGCCGCGTGGTGAACGCGCTGGGCCAGCCGATCGACGATAAGGGCCCCATCGCCTCGTCGCAGTCGCTGCCCATCGAGCGTCTGGCCCCCGGCATCATCGACCGCCAGCCGGTGCGCGAGCCGATGGCCACGGGACTCAAGGCCATCGACGCCATGATTCCCATTGGCCGCGGGCAGCGCGAGCTGATCATCGGCGACCGGCAGACGGGCAAGACCGCCGTGCTGCTGGACACCATCATCAACAACGCCAAGAACGATTTGATCTGCATCTATTGCGCCATCGGGCAAAAGCGGTCGTCCATCGCGCAGGTGGTGCAGACGCTGACTGAAGCCGGAGCGATGGGGCACACGGTCGTCGTGGCTGCCTCGGCCTCGGAGCCCGCGCCGATGCTTTACATTGCGCCTTATGCGGCCACGGCTATCGGCGAGTACTTCCGCGACTCAAAACGCCACGCGCTGGTGATGTATGACGATCTCTCCAAGCACGCCATGGCCTACCGCGAGATTTCGCTGCTGCTGCGCCGTCCGCCGGGCCGCGAGGCTTATCCCGGCGATGTCTTCTATCTGCACTCGCGCCTCCTGGAGCGCTCCTCCAAGTTGAGCGACACGAAGGGCGGCGGCTCGCTGACTGCGCTGCCGGTGATTGAGACTCAGGCGGGCGACGTCTCGGCGTACATTCCGACCAACGTGATTTCGATTACCGACGGACAGATTTTTCTGGAAACGGATTTGTTCAACTCCGGCGTGCGCCCTGCGGTGAACGTGGGCCTGTCGGTTTCACGTGTGGGATTTTCGGCGGCCATCAAGGCGGTCAAGCAGGTGGGCGCGACGCTCAAGCTCGACTTGGCGCAGTATCGCGAACTGGCGGCCTTTGCGCAGTTCGGCTCCGACCTCGATCCGCTGACCCAGAAGCAACTCAATCGCGGCAGCCGCTTGACGGAACTATTGAAGCAGCCGCAGTTCCAGCCGCTCACCTGGCAGCAGCAGGTGGTGATTCTGTTTGCCGGCACGCAGGGCTACCTGGACGATTTCCAGGTCAAGGATATTCGCGCCTACGAGGTCGGCCTCTACAAGTACTTTGAGAGCGCGCAGTCGGCGCTGATCGAAGACCTGACGAAGAAAAAAGCGCTGGACGACGACCTGCGCAACAAACTGCACGCGGCGCTCAAGGAATACTCGGCTAACTTCAAGGCGGAGCTTGAGGCTGCGGCAAAGGCGTAAACGAATTACCAGTCGTCAGTTTTCAGTTGTCAGTCAGCACATATTCGCTGGCAACTGAAGGCTGAAAACTGAGTTTGGAAACTGACAACTGAGAACTGACAATGGCAAATGTCTTAGACTTACGGCGTCGCATTCGCAGCGTGAAGAACACGCGGCAGATCACCAAGGCCATGAAGATGGTCTCGGCGGCGAAGCTGCGGCGCGCGCAGGAGCGGGCGCTCAGTGCCCGGCCCTACGCCAGGATGATCACCAGTGTGCTGGAATCGCTGACGCGTCGCACTGAAATCTTCGATCCGGCGACCGGCGAACTGCGCCATCCGCTCTTTGCCACGCGCGAGGAGAAGCGTGTGCTGTTGATTATCATCAGCGGCGACAAGGGTTTTGCCGGAGCCTTCAACGCCAACATCCTCAAAACGGCTTTTCAGTTTATCAACGGCAACACCGTCCGGGAGATCGACATCGAGGCGGTGGGGCGCAAGGGACGCGATCAGATGCGGCGGCGCTACCCTGCAGCGGTTTACACCGAGCAGACCGATGCGGCCGGCAATACCGTCAAGACCCGCGAACGCAAGGCTCCGGTCGAAGTCACCGGCGACCATCCGGGAATGTTGTTGAAGCTGGAAAGCCACCGCGTCTTCGAACTGGCTGAGAGCGTCATCAATCGTTACGTGCATGAGGAGATCGACGCCGCCTACATCGTCTACAACGAATTCAAATCGGTGATCTCGCAGCGGCTGGTGGTCGAGCGGTTGTTGCCGATTCTGAAGATCGGCATTCCGCAGATTACCGGCTCTCAAGAGCCGACCGAAGCCGAGCGCGAGCGCATGGCCGAGGCAGCTCTCTCAGCGGGCATCCTGCTGGAGCCGGTGGACACCGCCGAAGCCGACGAGGAAGCGCGCAAGTTCGGCACCAATCAGGTGGACTACATCTACGAGCAGCCGGCCGAGGAACTCTTCAACGGCCTGCTACCGCAATACATTTCTTCCATGCTGTATCACGCCATGACGGAGTCGGTGGCAGCAGAACACGCGGCGCGCATGACTGCAATGGATTCGGCAACCAACAACGCCTCGGATATGATCGACGCGCTCACGCTGCACATGAATCGCGTGCGCCAGGCGGCCATTACCAAGGAAATCATTGAGATTGTTTCCGGCGCTGCGGCGCAGTAAAACGAAAAGGCAGAAAAATGGCAGAGAACATCGGCAAGGTAATCAAGATCTCCGGTCCCGCGGTGGATGTGCAGTTTGACGAAGCGACGATGCCGCCCATCTATCAAGCATTGCGCGTCACCAGCGATGGCTTCACCGTGCCCACGCCCATCAACGTGATCCTCGAAGTCCAGCAGCACTTGGGCGAGGGGCGCGTTCGCACAGTGGCCATGGAAGCCACCGACGGCATGGTGCGCGGCATGAATGCCATCGACACCGGCGGCCCGATCAGCATGCCCGTCGGCAAGCAGACGCTGGGGCGCGTGATCAACGTGATCGGCAATCCGGTGGACGAGCTGGGCCCCATCGGCGAAAAGACGCGTATGCCGATTCACCGCCCCGCGCCGCTGTTTGACGAGCAGTCCACCCACGAGGAGATGTTCGAGACGGGCATCAAGGTCATCGATCTGATTCAGCCGTTTTTGAAGGGCGGCAAGATCGGCCTCTTCGGCGGCGCTGGAGTCGGTAAGACCGTCGTGATTCAGGAACTGATCAACAACGTGGCCACCAACCACGGCGGGTACTCGGTCTTTGCCGGCGTCGGCGAGCGCACCCGCGAGGGCAACGACCTGTGGCGGGAGATGACGGAGTCCGGCGTCATCAAGCCGGGCGACTTTGCCAACTCCAAGTGCGCCCTGGTCTTTGGCCAGATGACCGAGCCGCCCGGAGCGCGCCTGCGCGTGGCCCTGAGCGCGCTGACCGTCGCCGAGTACTTCCGCGATGTGGAAGGCTCTGACACGCTGCTGTTCATCGACAACATCTTCCGCTTTACGCAGGCTGGCTCTGAAGTTTCGACTTTGCTGGGCCGCATGCCCTCGGCCGTCGGCTACCAACCGAATCTGGCAACAGAAATGGGCGAGTTGCAGGAGCGCATCACCTCCACCAGCAAAGGCTCGGTCACTTCCGTACAGGCGGTTTATGTCCCGGCTGACGATTTGACCGATCCGGCGCCGGCAACGACCTTTGCTCACCTGGATGCGACCACCGTGTTGAGCCGGCCTCTGTCTGAGCTTGGAATTTATCCGGCCGTCGATCCGCTGGCCTCGACCTCGCGCATCTTAAGCGCGCGCATCGTGGGCCAGGAGCACTACGACGTAGCGCAGGGCGTCAAGCGCATTCTGCAACGCTACAAGGATTTGCAGGACATCATCGCGATTCTGGGCATCGACGAGCTTTCCGATGACGATAAGCTCACCGTGGCGCGCGCCCGCAAGGTGCAGAAGTTTCTCTCGCAGCCCTTCCACGTGGCCGAGCAGTTCACCGGTATCCCAGGAAAGTATGTGAAGATCGCCGACACGGTGCGCAGCTTCAAGGAGATTATCTCGGGCAAGTACGACGACATTCCCGAGCAGGCCTTCTACATGAAGGGCGCGATTGAGGAAGTGCTGGAGACCGCCGAGAAGCTGAAGGCGTCTGTATAGGGACTAGGGACTAGCAAGAGCACTGGCGACTGTATTGCTGTCATGAAACGAGGGCTTGAGGAGCAGGGGTTGATTTCCTCCGCATTATCAGCAGGAGGTTTTTTCTAATCCCTAGTCCCTTAGTCCCTAGTCCCTGATTCCTGAAAGGACATTATGGCTGAGGAAACCAATCAACTTCGCGTGCGGCTGGTCACTCCAGAGCGAACGCTCTTCGATCATCCGGTGACGGCGGTCGAGTTGCCCGCGAAGAACGGGTACATGGAGGCGCTCTACGGGCACGCTCCGCTGGTAGCCGAGCTGGGTGCGGGCGACGTTACTCTGCATGGCGGTCCGGACGGTGACCAGCGCTACAACGTCAGTTGGGGCTTTGCCGAGGTGCTGCCCGACCGGGTCACGATACTGGCCTCCGACGCGCTGAAGCCCGAGGAGATCGATGTGGCGCGCGCCAATGAACAGCTGGCTCGCGGCCACAAGGAGTGGGACCAAGCCGGCGACAGCGCGGATGCCTACACCGAGGCTTTGCGCGTCATCGCCGAAGCCGAAGCGAAGATCGCTTCTGCGGCGGAAAAGGGCTGACTTTCTTTCACAGATTACGGTTCCAAATCAAACGGCCCTGCTTGGATGAGCAGGGCCGTTCTGCATCTGCAAAAATCAGAATAAACCGTTTGCAGCATTTACAGAAACAGTATATGTTTTTGTTTGCAGAGGGAAAAGCGTTAACGCGCTTTCAACTGCGCGGGAGGAAGCTGTTATGCAGTCTGTTCGATCGGTTCGCCGGGTTGATTCCGCGCGATGGCTGCTGGTGCTGGTGGCCATTGCCTGCCTTTCACAGGCGGCTTTGGCGGCCACCAAGGTCATCACGAATGCGGACAAAGGCGGCGTGGTTCACATCAAGTTCGTGGACCGGCTGGAACTGCGCCTGAAGTCGAATCCCAGCACTGGGTATATGTGGTACGTCGAGAAGGATTCGACGCCGCTCGTGAAGCTGCATCACCAGTCGCAGACCGAGATACCGGTGCCAGCCGAGGAGCAGCCCGGCCAGGTGGGCCAGCCCGTTTTCCAGGTCTTCACATTTGAGCCACGGCACACGGGCACCGGCGAACTGAAGCTGCACTACGTGCGCAGTTGGGAGGCGCCCACGCCGGACGATGAGAAATTCGAGATTCGCGTGGTAATCGAGTAAGACTGGGCGAAAGACTGTAAAAACTATAAATACGAGTACCCCACCTTAAGCATGAAGACGTGCTGTAGGTGGGGTACCCTCTTACTATGCTATTCGTGCTGTGTTGACATGCTCAATCCTGTGCAAACATATGGGCCTGGAGATCCGTGCTTAGTGGCTGTCGCCGTCGTGGTCTACATCCTGCGAGGCTTGAGAGGCCTGCTGGCCGGCAGCGCTGATGGTGACCGTGTCAGGTGCAGTGGCGCGGTTGATGGTGGATGCTGCCGCGGTCGATGGCGGGGGCGTGGGAGGCATACTGGCAACGAGCGCCTGGACTGAGGTTGCGTTTCCGGAAAGTGCTGTCATCATGCTCGGGGATCCTCCTTGGAACCTTAACCAACTTATCGGCATGTCCCGTCCGAACGTGATGCTCAATACAAGATGATGTGATTCAGGCCACAGTTCAGGCCCATTTCAGGAATGAATTTAGATGTTCACTATTGGGACTTTGGAAACGCGCCAAACGTGCCGACAGTTTGGGAACTATCAGGCTCTTGCCCGTTCCTGCTTTACCAGACGGTTCGCGGATAGTGCTTGCGGATGGCCTCGTCGGCTGAGATGAGCCAGGCGAATCCGTTAGCCTTGGCGTTAGCGACGATGACACGGTCAAAGGGATCGCGGGTCCACTTCTCGTCGAGAGCGGCGTCGGCGATTACGGAAAAAGGAAGTTCGCAGAGGCGAAGACCGATTTCGTGTTCCAGCTTTTGGAGCAGATCCCGGGCAAGAAACTTCGTTTTTCCGAGCTCGCGAAGGTATTCGAGTTCGAGAAATGCCATGGCGGAGAGCAGCAACTCTGACCTGTCAAGAAGGCCACGTGCTTTGGAACTCAGGCGATTGACCTTGCCCGCCGCAAGCCATAGAACGACGTGAGTGTCGAGATAGGCAATCAAAGGCCAGCCCAGTCCTTCTCCCACTCCTTTTCCATCTCGGCCAGCCACTCAGCCTTGAAGGCGGGATCATTCATATCGAAATTCGGATCGACCATAACTTCCATGGGCGTAATCCGGCTGAGGCGGCTGACGGGCTTGCCTTCGGGAACGACTTTGAGGCGGCGGCCCTTGTGCGTGAACCAGACCTCTCTGCCCTCAAGCGCCTGATTGGCGAACGAGAAGATTTCCCGGCGAAATTGAGTGATGGGAACTTCCATGAGAGTAGTGTACTACAGTGTACGCTCATTTGTGTACATGGCGTACACGTGGCCGTCAAATCACTCCCCCTGTGCAAGTTGCACCGGCAGCGCATACAATTCCGCTAGGGAAGAGATGGCCAAGGCGAAGGAAAAGATTTTCGAGGTTGCATGCCCGGATTGCGGGGCGATGCTGAAGATTGACGCTGCCACGGGCCTGGTGGTGAGCCATACCCCGGCTCCGCGCAAGCGGATGTTCGAGGATCTGGAAACGGCGGCACAGGCGATGCGCGAGCACGATGAGCGCAAGGAGTCGATCTTCCGCCAGTCGGTGGAGGCGGAGAAGAACAAGGAAGACCTGTTGGAGAAGAAGTTTGCCGAGGCTCTGCGCAAGGCCAAGGACGCCCCCGACGGCAAGCCGCTGCGCGAGTTTGACCTGGACTGAAGGCCGCACCGGGCAGCTAATCTCCGGTTTGGGGTGATTTCCCTGCCGCGCTGTGCAGGGGCGGAGATTTGAGCGATACTGGATGCACCGATTCCGAGACAGTGTTCCGGAACTGAAGGAGAGAAGATGGTGGTTGTTCCGCTTTCCAAGCCAGCGAATGATTCTGATGTGACACCGGGCGCCGAGAACTCCGAATCCATAAACTGGATCGGATTTGCGGCGGGCGGATCCCTTGTGGCAGCCGGTTTACTGCTGCTGGTAGGCGAGCGCCGCGCCGGGATGGTTGCCGCCGCTTCGGGCACGGCCCTGGCCATGCTCAACGAGAAGGAGACTCTGCTCTCCTGGTGGAATGCGATGCCCGGCTATATCGACCAGGTGCAGCGGGTGCTCAGTCAGGTGCAGACTACCGTGGATGATGTAGACGCCAAGCGCGAGGCTCTGCATCGGGTTCTGGCCCGGTAAGCAGGAATCGGGATTCAATTGAGATTAGCCTTGTCCATCCGGGGCTAAAGCCCGCGCTCTTTTTGTGGCTTAATGCGGGGGTTAAAACCCCCGCCTCCCTCCGAACCATGCTTATTCGCAGCCGAGGGCGACTTCATTGAGGTGCCCTCGCAGAACTTTAGCCTCGGCATTGGCCTCAACGCAGAACTGCCGGCGGCGGATTCACTGCGGACAATTCCTTGAACCACGCATCGGGCAAGCTGAGCCCCGCCGCGCGAATGTTCTCCTCCGCATGAGCGGGCGACGATGTTCCTGGAATCGGCAGCACGACACTGGAGCGTCTGAGCAGCCATGCCAGGGCTACCTGGAACGGGGTCCAGCCAAGTTCCTTGGCGGCCTTTTCTAAAAGCTCATTCCCCTGCCGATTCTGCCCCAGCGGCGCCCAGGGAATGAACGCGATCCCGTTCTGTTCGCAGTGGTTCAGCAAAAAGTCCCATTCGCGGTCTGCAAAGCCGTAGCGGTTCTGCACCGAGACGATGGGCACAATTTTGCGCGCCCTCTCCACATGCTCCAGGGTCACATTCGAGAGGCCGACGTGGCGAATCTTGCCCTGCTCACGCAGCCGGGCCAGCGTCTCCATGGAAGCGTCAAAGGAAACGGCAGGATCAGGAATGTGTAACTGGTAGAGGTCGATCCGCTGGAGGCGCAATCTCTTCAGGCTACCCTCCACGGCTACCTGCAAATGCTTCGGAGTGGCATTGTGAATCCACTGACCGGGACCGACACGCTCCCATCCGCCCTTGGTGCCGATCACCAGGCCTGCGGGATAGGGCGCCAGCGCCTCGGCGATCAGCTCCTCGGAGATGTTGGGACCATAGGAGTCGGCCGTGTCGATAAAGTTCACTCCCAATTCGACGACGCGGTGCAGGGTTCTGAGAGCCGCATTGTGATCCGCCGGAGGCCCCCAGATGCCTTTGCCGGTGATGCGCATGGCGCCGTATCCCAGGCGATTGACGGAAAGATCTCCGAGTTGGACGGTACCCGCGTTGGCGGCGGAGATGGTTGGATTGTTTTGGCTCATGTTGTGAATCCCCTCTTTTTGGCCGGCATTTGGACGGCAAATACGGAAAAATTACGTTTTGCGTTCGACAAGGTAGAGGGCGACGGCCTTCAATCCATCGGCCCGGCTGCCATAAGGCTCGAGTGCGGCAAAGGCCTCCTCAATCAGGCGGGCGGCGTCGCGTTGGCTCTGCTCAATGCCGTAGACTGCTGGCCAGGTGGCTTTTTCCGTGGCCTGATCCTTGCCCGCGGTCTTGCCCAGGTGCGCGGAGTCCACGGTTATGTCGAGTACATCATCGACAATTTGAAAGGCCAGTCCCGCCTTGCTGCCGAAGAGGGTGAGACGGGCTACATCTTCTGCGGTAGCCCCGCCAAAAACGCCGCCGGAGACGACGCTGACCCGGATGAGCGCGCCGGTTTTGGCGCGATGAATGGCCATCACCAGCTCCGGCGTGGGCTTCTGATGTTCGCTTTCCAGGTCCAGCACCTGGCCGCCGATCATGCCATCCACGGTGCCGATGGCGTTGGCGATGAGGCCGATGATCTGGACTGTGGCCGCTGGCGGCACGTCAAGGCTGGAGAGCACCTCGAAGGCGCGAGTTTGCAGCGCGTCACCGGCCAGGATGGCGATAGCCTCGCCGAAGGCCTTGTGGCAGGTGGGCTTGCCGCGGCGCAGATCGTCGTTGTCCAGGGCGGGCAGGTCGTCGTGGATGAGCGAGTAGGTGTGGAGCATCTCCAGAGCCGCGCCTAGCCGGGCGATTCCAGCGGGCAATGCGCCTGCGATGGTGATGGCGGCCTGGTAAACCAGCAGCGGACGGAGCCGCTTGCCCCCGGCAAAAACAGAATGGCGCATGGCGCCGTGAATCGAGGCGGGCACGGTTTCCGCGCTGGGCAGCAACTCCTCCAGAGCCTGCTCGGTCAGAGCCGCACCTTCGTGGATCAGCGATTTTACATCGACGGGCATAGCCTCATGATAAATGAAAGCGGGGTGGCGAGGCGGAGCCGGGGGGTTAGTTGCCCGGGTCCAGAAGCGCGACCGGAACACCTGGCGCCGGTTTCGATATGCAGGAAAAACCGCGAGTAAAACGTGTTACAACTATAGGATGACAAAGGGAATGAGTGCTGCGCCATCTGGGCACATCAACCTCAAGATGCTGGCCAAGCATCTGGAGCTTTCGCAGACCACCGTCTCGCTGGTCCTGAACAACTCTCCCTCCGCCAAGTCCATCCCCCAGGAAACGCATAATCGGGTGATTGAAGCCGCCCAGCGGCTTAATTACAGGCCCAACTACTTTGCCCGCTCGCTGCGCCAAAGCCGCTCAATGAGCGTGGGCGTGCTGGCTCCCGACCTCAGCGAGGGCTATTTTACCCGCGTGATGAGCGGCGTGGTCCATGAACTGACCAGCGCCCACTACTTCTACTTCACTGCCTGCCACGACTGGAAACAGGAGTTGATCGAGCAATATTCGCGCATGCTGGTGGAGCGCGCCGTGGACGGCTTTCTGCTGATCAACACACCGGCAGACCTCATCTCGGTGCCCGTCCCGGTGGTGGCCATCTCGTCACACAGCGCGGTTGAGAACGTAACCAACATCATCCTTGACCACCATCGCGCCGTGCATCAGGCGCTCACTCACCTCTACCAGTTCGGCCATCGCCGCATCGCCTTCATGCGCGGCCCCCGCGCCATCCCCGATTCGGAGTTCCGCTGGGTGGCTATCCAGAACGTAGCCCGAGAGATCGGCCTCAAGATCGACCCCGCGCTGGTCATCCGCATCGACTCCGCCGGATGGTCCACGAAGGCCGGAAACCACCCCATGACTCCCGAGATCGGCTACAAACCCATGCAGGCCCAGCTCACCAGGACCCGCGACTTTACCGCTGTCTTCTGCTTCAATGACATTGCCGCCATCGGCGCCATCCGCGCTCTCAATGACGTGGGGCTGTCAGTGCCCGGCGACGTATCCGTGGTCGGCTTCGACGACATCCAGTCCGCGGCCTATACCACGCCTTCGCTCACCACCGTCCGCCAGCCGCTCATGGAGATGGGCGAGCGCGGCGCTCAAGTGCTGCTGGAACGCATTGCTGACCGCGAAAAAGAAGTTCCTGCCGAAATTGTCATGGCCCCGGAACTGGTCGTCCGCGAATCCACCGGCCCGGCGCCTGTCAAGCCCAAAACTTGAGTCCCCATCTGGCCTGCAGGCTGAAGGTCTCGCTATGGATGGTCAACACCTGCTCTATGGCAGCAGGCGAAGCGTGTGGCGCGTTTGGGCGGCTACAGTTGTTGAGCTGTAGGGCAGCGCGAAGGTCGTGCCGCCGTACCAGTCGTTCCATTGATCGCGGAAGTAGGGCGAATAAGGGTTGCCGCTTTCGCCCAGGACGATGTTCTCCGTGGAGCCGTCGATGCTGCTCCAGTCCATGGTGAAGCGCTGCGAGGGACCGAAGGCGCGGCCCACCTGCTTCACGGTCGTGGTGTCGCCGCTGAGGGGCTGCTCGCCGGTTCCGGCCACGCGGCCTAGGAGCGGCAGAAATACGGCCAGCGGGTGCTCGATGTCGACCACGTGCCAGCTTCCATAGCTCCAGCGGGCCACGTCAGAGGGAGCATTGCCGTCTTTCATGCCTTTGCGAACGGCGTCGGTCAGCAGCTCGTCCCAGTTCTTGTAGCCCAGCGGAAGCCAGTCGGGACTGGCGTGCATGATGATCTCTTCCTCGGCGAAGTTTTTCTCGCCCCAGCGGTACTCGGCGGCAATCTCCTTGCCCAGCTTGGGCTCCAGAATCAGCGGCCAGAGGGCGTAGCGGGTCTGCGTAACCAGCGAGGCAGCGGCGGAATCGGTTGTCAGGCGGCCATCCCAGTCGCGCAGCAGTTCGGCGGCTTTCTTCAGGCGCTCATCTGCGCCGGGAGTGTGTTCGATGGCGTAGGCAAAACGATGGGCCAGCTCCTGATCGACCTCGCTGTAGATGTCGGTCTGGACGGCGAGCAAATCGGCTGGTGTGATGTGGTCGCGGCCTTCCAACAATTTGTAAATGCGCTCGGCGCGGTAAGGATCGATCCATTCGGCCGTCAAAGGCGAGGCCTCCGAGTACTGGACCCCAAGTAACCACCTAGAACCTTCCAATTTGGCAGGCCGTTGCACATTAGAGTTCGCTGTCGCCAGAAATCCCGATGGAGGATCGAAAGCGTGTGGCATCTCATCGAAGGGAATGTAGGGATGCGCCTGATCGGCAAAGGCCATGGAAATGTTCACGGTTTTTCCATCCATCCCGAAGCCCTTAGCTTTCTTGTCGATCGGTCTTATCACGACCCACTCATACCTCAAGTCCATTGCGTCGTGCGGTACTGGTTTGGCAAGGATTCCCTTTCCGCCATATCGCTCAGGCACCTTACCTATCGCGTGATAAGCGATGTGGCCTTGATCGTCGCTGTAGACGACATTTTGCGTGGGCCACGACCAGGTTTCTAGCGCGGCGGAGAACTCTCTCCAGTTCGATGCTGTGTTGAGTTGGTAAAGCGGAAGCGAGTTGAGCAACGGGTCGTAAAGCGTCCACTTCAACGCGATGGGCCGCGTTTCTTTGGTGAAGATAGGGTTCAGCAGCGGGCCGTGAGCGGTCAACTGCACGTCGAGCACAATGTCCTTGCCGCCGCGAACCTTGATGATTTCGTGGTCTACCTGCAGTGGCTTCCATGCAGCATCATTATCCTCGAATTTGCCTTTGCCGTCGAGATATTCGATGTAGAGGTCCTGCACATCGGCGTAGAGCGCGGTAAAGCCCCAAGCCACATGATCGTTATGACCGGCGATAACAAAGGGCATTCCGGGCAGCGTAACTCCGGCGGCGTGGAAGCCGGGCGCGCCACTGCTTCCATTCACTTTCAGATCGGCCATGTACCAAATGTTTGGCTCAGTCAGGCCCAGGTGCATATCGTTGGAGAGCAGCGGTTTGCCGCTGGCCGTGTGGCGCCCTGCGATCACCCAGTTGTTCGAGCCTAACGCGCAGCCGTCGCAGGTGGGCAGGCCCAGCAGCTCGCGCAAGGCGACGGTGTCTTCATGCGGCTCAAGATTGCCTGGGTGCCCCACCCTCGCCGCGTCTTTGTTTTTGCGGCTAAGGTGGGATACATCGAACCCCGACCAGCCATCTTCATGCGGCGCAACCCTAGCCTGGCTGCGGTCTTCGTCGTCGCTGGCCGGAGCTAATTTGGTGTGCGGCTGGCTGGGATTTGCCAGTACACCGGTAGGCGGATGGTCGCGCCATGAGCCGACCGGATAAAGATCGGCCTCCAGTTTGGGGTTGTTGAGCCGGGCGGCAATCAGTTCCCGCGAGAGCTTGGTCTCCCAGTGCGTGTCCAGCATCTGCACGATGGTCAGGCCGATGCTCACTGAGTCCACGCCGCTCCAGGGCTGGGGGCGATAGCCGAGCAGCTTGAACTCCGGCGGCAGCGTTGCCTGATGCTGCGCGATGAAGAGGTTCACGCCGCGCGCGTAGGCATCGATGCGGCCGCGGTCAGCCGGAGACAGGTTGGCGTAGATGCGCCGGGCCGTATTGCGTATTTGCAGCACGCGCTGCGCCCGGTCGTGCTTGACCATGGAAGAGCCGATGATCTCCGCCAGTTCCCCGTTGGCATTGCGGCGGAAGAGGTCCATCTGCCACAGCCGGTCTTGAGAGGTCACATAGCCCTGAGCCACGAAGAGATCGTCCTCGTTGGCCGCCTCGATGTGGGGCACGCCGTGAGCATCGCGGCGGACGATGACCGGGGCAGAAAGCCCGGCCAGATGCAGGTCTCCATCCAGCACCGGCAGCGCGGCCCTGGCCGCTGAACGCAGCCACAACACGCCCGCAGCAGCGGTCACCAGAATGAGCGCCAGCAGGCCACCGCAGGACCAAAGCAGAATCCTCGGCCAGCGGCGTTTACGGTTGCGAGCGAGAGGTGTAACGATAGTAGCGGGCGATTGATTACTGGATTCAGTGTCGGGCATAGGTCATTCACAGAATAACGCTGCCGTAACCCGATCTACCCCAAGACGATCATTTATTATCCAATCTAATAATGTGTTCGTGAGGTCATCATGCAGTTTCTTGTTTTAGGCAAAGGAAAAACCGGCAGCCTGGTCGCCGACGTCGCCCGCGCGCGCGGTCACGCGGTGCGCTCTCTGGACATCAACGATAACCAGCACGCCTCCGCCCTCACTGTGGCCACTCTCAAAGACGTAGACGCGGTAATCGACTTCACGGCTCCCGAAGCCGCTGTGGAAAACATGCGCGCCGTTCTGACTCTCGGCTCCCGCATCGTAGTCGGCACCACCGGCTGGTACGCACAACTCGACGAGATGAAGTCCCTGGCCGCGAAGCACGGCGGCGCGCTGCTCTACGGAACCAATTTCTCCATGGGCGTGCAAAAACTTTTCCGCCTCACCGCCGATCTGGCAAAACTGGAAGGCTACAGCTTTTCCATCGCCGAAACCCACCACACCTCCAAGCTCGACGCGCCCTCCGGCACCGCCATCACCCTGCGCGAAATCATCCAGGCAGCGAGTCCAGGCAGCGAAGTTCCCATCACCTCTCACCGCGTGGGAGACGCCAAAGGCGAACACGTTGTCACCGCATCCAGCGATGTGGATACACTGGAGGTCCGCCACGACGCGCACAGCCGCCGCGGCTTTGCACTGGGCGCGGTCCGCGGAGCCGAATGGCTAGCGCAAAAAAACGGCGCATGGGACTTTCGCGAAATCTGCGACCAGTTGTGAATCCGGACGTGTCCGGTTGCTCAGAGCTTCGGAAGCCAGCATCTCAGCACACTGAAGACTGAAATTCAGTGCGTATCACTACGGCGCGGGCCGATTAGCCCAGAGTTCTCCGGCAATCACAACAAACTCAGAGACGCTGCGACCGTGCTTCAATAGGAACAATAAACTAGGTGACAATCTGATTCTTTCTTTTGTATAGTGACCCCATCGGCTTCCCTATACTCATGCCGAGGAGGTTCCCCCATGCCAGACAACCAAAGCGGTATGAATGCGATTCTTGCCACCACCCAAAGTCTGTTCACCGTCCTGCGGGATGTGTTTCTCGTGATTCTGTTCATCTTCCTGCTCTGCTTCCCAACCCAATTGAATTCCACGCTGACCAAAGCTGGAATCTCCCAGTTGAATGGTGGCATATTTACCTGGCAGCAGCAGGCACAGCAGGCCGCTGCCCAGAGTACAACCGCCGCGCAGGCTAGCGCCGCGGCCTCCGACTCGCTCAGTGACGTAAAGTCCGCACTCGATGCCATTGCCAGTCAAAGCAAGGATCCAGCCATCAAGAAGCAAGCCACCGACGCTGCCAACCAGGCAGCCGGCTCCATCACATCCCTTGAAAGCGCAAACAGTTCCCTGGCGCGCTCGGTTGTGACGCAGGAAGGCATGGCGCACAGCTCCGGTCCGGGCACGGAGTCCACGACTTCAGCCTCGGCCTCCCAAGGCTGGGTCTTTGTAGGGAAGGCCGATCCCACGCACCAGCACTGGGCAGCCATTCCAAGGCCGAAGATTGCCACTGCATCGCCGGCTGTTACTGTCGGCCAGGTCGTCACCTTCTCGGATGATATCTTTTTGCGCGCCGACAAGGGACAGGATCAGACCTTCAATCAAGCCGCGATTCTGGGAGCCGTCCGCGCCGGCAACACAGCCACCATCACCGCTCTGCAGTTTTCCCATGCCCGTGCCGGTGGAGACTTTGTATGGGTCAAAGTCACTGTGAAAGGCGGTCAGTAATCAACTGCTGAATTACTGCGGCGCGGGCAGATTCGCCGTAGTCTCCGGAGGCGGCACTGCGGCCATCGCTTCGACAGCGGCAGGCAGGGTCGCGGGCAGAGGGCCTTCCAGAGCCAGAGCCAGCACCTCGTCCATATTGTCCACGAAGTGGAGCTTAATGGAACTCTTGATGTTGTCCGGCAGCTCGGCGATATCCTTTTCGTTGGCGCGGGGCAGGATCACTTCAAAGATACCGGCCCTCAGCGCGGCCAGCAGCTTTTCTTTCAGCCCGCCTATCGCCAGCACCTTGCCGCGCAAGGTAATCTCACCGGTCATGGCAATGTCGCGCCGCACGGGGATCTTGGCCAGCGCGCTGGCCAGCGCCGTGGCCATGGTGATTCCGGCCGAGGGGCCGTCCTTGGGAATGGCGCCTTCAGGCACATGCAGGTGCAGGTCCACGTTGCGATAGAACTCCCGGCTCAGCCCCAGCGCCTGCGCGCGCCCGCGTATGTAACTCAGCGCGGCCTGCGCCGACTCCTGCATCACGTCGCCTAACTGGCCGGTGATGGTCATCTTGCCTTTGCCGTCCAGCACCTGCACTTCGGTGGTAAGAATGCTGCCGCCCACCTCGGTCCAGGCCAGGCCGGTGACCAGGCCGACCTCGCTCTTTTCATGCACCTCGGAGTCGCGGAACTTGGCCACGCCCAGGAACTCGCTGATGTTGGCGGCGCTGATCTCTTCCTTGTGCTTCTTGCCGCCCTTGACTACGCGGCGAGCCACCTTGCGGCAGATGTTGCCGATCTCCCGCTCAAGGTTGCGTACGCCGGCCTCGCGCGTGTAACAGCGGATGATCTCGACAATCGCGTCGTCCTTGAAGACCAGATTTTTCTCGCTCAGACCGGTCTGTTCGCGCTGCTTTTTCACCAGATACTGGCGTGCAATCTCCAGCTTCTCCTGTTCGGTGTAGCCTTGCAGGCGCAGCACCTCCATGCGATCCTGTAGGGCCGCAGGAACGGTGTGCATCACGTTGGCAGTGGCCACAAACAGCACCTGCGAGAGGTCGTAGTCCACGTCCAGGTAGTGGTCCTGGAAAGTGGAGTTCTGCTCCGGGTCCAGCACTTCGAGTAGCGCGGAGGCCGGATCGCCGCGGAAGTCGGAAGCCATCTTGTCCACTTCGTCGAGCAGGAAGACGGGGTTCTTGGTGCCGGCCCGCTTCATGTGCTGGATAATCTGCCCGGGCAGTGCGCCGATGTAGGTGCGGCGATGGCCGCGAATCTCTGCCTCGTCGCGAATGCCGCCCAAAGAGAGCCGCACGAACTTGCGGCCGGTGGCCTTGGCAATCGACATGCCCAGCGAGGTCTTGCCTACGCCCGGAGGGCCGGCGAAACAAAGAATCGAGCCTTTTGGATTTTTGACCAACTGACGCACGGCCAAAAATTCCAGAATACGCTCCTTGATTTTTTCCAGGCCGTAGTGGTCCGTGTTCAGCACCTTTTCGGCGTACTCGATGGAGCGGGTTTCCTTGGAGCGCTTTTTCCAGGGCACGGCCAGCAGCCAGTCAATGTAGTTGCGGCTGACGGTGGACTCGGCCGACATGGGCGGCATGGCTTCCAGCTTCTTGAGTTCCTGAATAGCCTTGTCGAGCACTTCCTTGGGCATTCCCGCTACTTCAATCTTTTTGCGCAGTTCGTCGAACTCGCTCTTCTCGCCGCGGCCCAATTCTTTCTGAATGGCCTTGATCTTCTCGTTGAGGTAATACTCTTTCTGCGCGCGCTCCATCTGCCGCTTCACCCGCGACTGGATGTTGCGGTCAAGATCAAGCTTTTCAATCTCGATGTCCAGCACGTCGGCTATGCGCGCCAAGCGCATCGCGGGGTCGAAGATGGCCAGCAGGTCCTGCTTCTCTTCGACGCCAAGTTGCAGGTTGGCGGCGATGGTGTCGCTCAGCTTGGCCGGTTCATCCATGCGCACCGTGGCGATGATGGTCTCGTAATTAAGCGACTGCTGCAGCTTGACGTACTGCTCGAAGAGGCCGGTGACGCGTGTCATGAGCTGCTCGACGGCCGGGGTCATTTCAAACTGGCTTTTGCCTAAGCGCACCGTGGCCACAAAGAAGCCGTCGCGATCGCTGACCTCGATGGACTTGGCTCGCTCCACGCCCTCTACTAAAACTTTAATATTCCCGTCGGGCATCTTGACGCTCTGCACGATGCTGCAGATGGAGCCGACCTGGTAAATCTCCTTGGCCGTGGGCTCGTCGACAGAAGCATCATGCTGGGTGGCAAGAAAAATCTGGCGGTCGCCGGTGAGCGCCTCCTCGAGAGCGCGCACGCTGGACTCGCGGCCCACCACGAAGGGCATCATCATGTGTGGAAAGATCACCATGTCCCGGAGGGGCATCATGGGCAGCTTGTGCGTTTCGGTTTTTTCGCGGGATGCAGTCATTGGGATACCTCGTGAATTATACGCGCTACAACAGCTTCCGGCTCCCGGCTGGCTAAGCGAGTCCTGTTGGAATTGTACAGCGGAATGGCTGCGGAAATGAAGCAACTGTCTGCCTTCCCTATGACCGCTGTTGCAAGACAAGCGAAGAAAAGCGCGAACGCCCTATCCTTCCACCAGCGCGTCGGCTATAGACAGGTGTTCATCGAGCGCGGCTAGCCCCAAGTCCAACTCTTCCTTTGTCACAATCAACGGCGGCGCAATGACGAAGTGGCTCAGCCATGCCTGAATCGAGACTCCTTGCGCCATCATCTTGGTCGCGATCTGATCAACCAGCAACGGCTTGCCCTCGACCTTGTCGCGCATGGTGTTGAAGGGTTGCTTGGCGGCGCGATTCTTCACCAGATCAACAGCGAAGAAGAGTCCGAGGCCGCGCACGTCGCCGACCGATGGGTGGCGAGCCTTGAGCGCTTCCAGCTTTTGTCGCACATCGGGCTCAAGCTCTGCCGCGCGCTCCACCAGTTTCAGCCGCTGCATCTCCTCAATGGTGGCCACGGCCGGGCCGAGCGTCATGGGATGCGCCTCATAAGTCTGCCCATGAGAGAAGTAGTGGTCCTCAAAGTAGTCCGCGATTTTGGTGGTCGTCGCGCACAGGCCCAGCGGCACATAAGCCGAGGTGATGCCCTTGGCGGTGACCAGGATGTCAGGCGTCACGCCCCAATGCTGCTCGGCGAACCATTTGCCCGTGCGGCCCCATCCGGTCATCACCTCGTCGCCGATGAGCAGTACACCGTAGCGGTCGCAGATCGCGCGGATGCGTGGGAAGTATTCGGGCGGTGGAACGAGGACGCCGTTGGTGCCGACGACGGGTTCAAGAATGATTGCCGCCACGTCGCTCTCGTTGCGGATCATGTGCTCGATGTAGTCGGCGCAGGCAATGTTGCACCCGGGATAGGTGTGCTTGATGGGGCAATTGAAACAGTTCGTCTCCGGAGCAAACACAAAGCCGGATCCCTTGCCGCCCGGCTCCATGGCCCAGCGGCGCGGATCGCCGGTAGCCGCGATGGCCGCGGTGGTGGAACCGTGATAGGAACGGTAGCGGGAGATGATTTTGTTCTTGCCCGTGAACATGCGCGCAATCTTGAAGGCAGCTTCGTTAACCTCGGCTCCGCCGGTGGAGAAGAAGAATTTATTGAGACCTTCGGGCAAGACTTCCAATAATTTGAGGCTAAGGCGAGCGCGAGCGGCTGTAGTATAGCCCGGAGCGGCATAAGCCAGCTCGCGCGCCTGCTCGACAATGGATTCGATTACGCGCTTGTTTTTGTGGCCCAGGTTCACGCACATCAACTGCGAGCTGAAATCGAGATAGCGCTTGCCCGCGCCATCCGTGAACCAGCAGCCCTCGGCATCGGCAATGTGCAGCGGCTTCCATCCTTTCTGGAAGCGCCATGTTCCATAGTTCGTTTGCCGCGTGATATTGGTGATCTCTTCGGACGTGAGTGTCATTGAACTGGGAATATCATTCATGATATTGCTCTCCGAGAATATCGTAGCAGCGCATGGGATCCATGACGAAGATAACCCTGCCATGCACGATGCGATCTGGCTCTATTTTGCTCTTCTGGCAGGCGTTTTCACAGCGGTAACCAATAGTTCGTCCAACTGCGCCTCACTCAACTGCACATGATAGAAAGTCTCGTAAAATCGCCGCGTCTCCTGGCGTATATCGTAGCGAAAAATCTCCGGATAAAAGAGATTTGCCAGCCACTTGATGCCAATGATGCGGTTGACCGAGGGAGGGCGGTCAAGCCAGTTGAATGGATACTGCGGCGCCTCGTAGACCTCGCGGTTGCGGACCGCGGCAACAAGCTGCCAAGTCGAATCCGTCCAAATCGATTTGTAGAACTCGCTCGCTGTGACTGAGTGGTCGCGCACGGAAATAACCACCTCCGGGTTCCAGCGCAGCACCTGTTCCATCGAAACCGGAGAGCGTCCGTAACCTGTCTGCCCTTGAATCCCCGTCGCCACGTCAACGCCCCCGGCAAAGTTCAACGCCTCCACGTGCATCGAGCCGCCCGGCTCCGTCTCTAATCCCTTCGGCCCTTCAGCGTAGTAGTAACGTCTCCGCTTTTCTTGCGGGATGCCGGCTACTTTCTGCTGAATCTCATTCAGCGTGCGGCGACATTCTGCCGCCAGCAACTTCGCGCGAGGTGCGTTTCCGAATAACTCTCCGGCCTTCTCATAAGCCTCCGGCAAGTGTTCAAGACGGCCGTCAAGAATGACAACCGGGATGTGCGTCTGGCTCTGAACCCGCTCGGCCTGGGCGGTGGCGAAAGCATCGCCCATGGAAATCATCACGTCGGGGTGGGCTTGCATGATTTTTTCCAGATTGCCGGTATTGTCTTTGCCAAACCATCCACCCAACGTAGGCAGGTCGCGATAAGGCTCCGCTAAAAACGCACGCTCACCCGCATCCGGCTGATAATTCCATCCCAGCAGCAGCTCCGGATCCAGCGTGTAAATCAGGACCGTGCCCATGGGGCTCATGGAGAGCACCCTGTGAATGTGCGTGGGCGCCTCGACCTGGCGGCCTGCCATGTCGGTCACGATGCGCGTTGCGGCTTTTTCGCTGGCGGGCTCCGCGGCACGGCAAAGGCTGCCGCCAATCAGCGTTGCGCAAAGAATGAACAGCAGAGATTTTCTCGACATACTTTTTCCTCACAACTGATTTGGCACAACCATCTTGATGCCGGACTTGATTCCCGGCTGAGCGCCGATTTCCACGACACTGACCGGCACGCCATAAGCCTTCAGCAGCATAGGCTCGGTGAGCGCCTTCGCGGGAGTATCCATGGCCAGGACGCGTCCCTCGCTCATTAGCACGGCGCGCGATGCGTACATAAACGCATGATCGGGAACATGCGTGGTCATCAGTACGCCCAATCCTGTCTTGGCCAGTTCGCTGATGGCGCGGAAGACTTTGATCTGGTTTCCCAGGTCGAGGTTCGCCGCGGGCTCGTCGAGAATAAGCCACTGCGCCTGCTGCGCCAGGGCGCGCGCAATCAGCACCAACTGGCGTTCGCCGCCGCTGATCTCGGTGTAACGCGCGCAGGCCAAATGCAGAATGCCAAGATAGTCGAGAGCTTCGTCGGCGATGCGCAGGTCATCCTTGCCGGGCGAGGCAAAAGGAGCCAGGTGCGCGGCGCGCGCCATCAGCACGATCTCGCGCACCTCAAAGTCGAAGGGAGGAATATGCATCTGCGGCACATAGCCAAAGGAGCGCGCCAGGCGGCTGCGCGGCCAGGCGGCAATCTTCTCCTCGCCAAGGCGCACGCACCCGAGCCGGGGCCGCAGCAAACACAAAATCATTTTGAACAATGTCGTCTTGCCGCAGCCGTTGGCGCCCAGCAGGCAGACCACCTCGCCGGGATGCAGCGTGAAGCTGACATCGTCCACCACGGTTCTGGAACCGTAGCCGCCGGTCACGTGCTCCAGGGTCAGGTTCATGATTTGTGCCTGCGTTCCCGCATAAGCAGGAAGAGAAAAAACGGCGCGCCGATCAGCGCGGTCAGAATACCAACGGGAATTTCCAATGCGCCCGCGGTGCGCGCCACGTCATCCACCAGCAGCAGGAAGCCGCCGCCCATGATGGCCGCCGCGGGCAATAAGTATTTGTGATTCGGGCCAACCACCATGCGCGCCAGATGCGGCACCACCAGGCCGATCCAGCCCACCATGCCGCAGATGGAAACCGAAGCGGCGGTGATAAGTGTTGCGCAGACGATCACTGTGAAACGCATGACGCGCGTGTTCATTCCCAGGGTGCGCGCCTCCTGCTCTCCCATGCACAGCACGTTGAGCCGCCAGCGCAACAGCAGCAAAGGAATGCAGCCCAAGGCAATGGGAATGCCCGCCATCCACACATCCCGAATGGTGATGGAAGCAAAACTGCCCAGCAGCCAGAAGGTAATAGCCGGCAGCTTGTTCAACGGATCGGCGATGTACTTGGTGAGAGAGATGAGAGCGGTGAACATCGATCCGATGAGGATGCCGACCAGCACCAGCATGAGCACCGGATCTCCGCGGCGGCAAAGCCCCGAGGCCAGCGCCCATGCAAGCAGCACGGCCATCAGCCCGCCCGCAAAGGAGAGGGCCTGAATGGCTACAAAGTCGAAGCCCAGCAAAATGCCGGCCGCCGCGCCTAGTCCAGCGCCGGCCGAAGCTCCAAGAATGTCAGGCGAGACCATAGGGTTGTTGAATAAGCCCTGATAAGACGCGCCAGCCAGAGCAAGCCCGCTGCCCACCAGGATGCAGGCCAGCAGCCGCGGAAGACGAATTTGCAAAAGCACGATCTCCGCCGTGCCTCCGGCCGACGGCATCCTCAGCAAGCTCCACCAGTCGTGCAGCGAAATCGGATAGCTGCCGATGGCCGCCGAGCCAAGCGCCACCGCAACCAGCACCACCATCAGCACAGCCAGCGTTCTCCCGCTCTGCAGACGATGTGGCTTGCGGTACTCCAGCGAATGATCCGGATTGGGCGCAGTCGCCATGGACTTATAGCTTACCGCAGGTTGCAGGCTGCCTACCTTGTAGAAGATCACCGGCGGTATGCCGATGAGCAGAAAACGCCTGATTTTACGGTAAGGCTTCTGCTTCTTCCTTGCGAATGCGATTGCACAAGTGAGGCAGAGCGGCTGTGCAGTGGCGGCGAATGGCGATCAACTCGGCCATGATGGAGATGGCGATCTCTTCCGGCGTCGCCGCACTGATCTCCAGGCCAATGGGAGCAAAGACGCGTCGCAAGCTCTCCCGCGCGACGCCTTCGGCCTCCAATTGCTGAAAGATGGTGAGCACCTTGCGCCCCGAGCCGATCATGCCGATGTATTGCGCGGGCGTATCCAAGGCCCAGCGAAGAACGCGCAGATCGTGACGGTGGCCGCGGGTGACGATGACAATATAGGAGGCGGCATTGGGCGACAATTCCGGCAAAACCGCATCCATCTCGCCGGCATGAATCTCGCGCGCATCGGGAAATCTCTTCAGGTTGGCGTACTGCTCGCGATCGTCGCAGATGATGACCTCGAAACCGGCCAGCGCGGCCACCTTGCAGACGTTCAGCCCGACGTGGCCAGCGCCAAAGAGATAAAGCTGCGGCGCGGGAATCACCGGCTCGATAAAAACTTGCACCGAGCCGCCGCACAAAAAACCAGTGTCGTCATCGGGCCGCTGATCCAGATCGAAGGTAAAAGTTTTTGGTTTCTCGTCTTGAATCACCGCGATTGCCCTCTTGCGCACATCGAATTCCACGCAGCCGCCGCCTACCGACCCTAGAATCGATCCGTCTTCGCGCACCAGCATCTTGGCGGCCACCACCGAAGGCGTGGAGCCACGTGCATTGATGATGGTAGCCAGCGCAGCGCGTTTCCCCTCGCGCTTCAGCTTGCAGATTTCTTCAAAAATATCCATGCCGTATTCTCATTCTCACACAATGCTGATGAGAAGCGCTCCCAGCCGCGTCTCAACGGCTTGTGCAACGGCCTGCGCAGTGGCCATGCGGCTTTGAACGGCCTGAATCGCGGGCGGGTTATCGCTGAACCGGGCAAGAGCAGGTTGAAAGCGCTGCTCAAGCGTTACCACGTTGTCCCCGCGAACCAGTTTGTCGGCCAGATAGACGATGGCGCATTCATCAAGCTGGCCACTGAAATCGAGATTCGTATGCGAACTAACCACCGTTGCGACCCGCGGAAAATCCATGGAGCGCAGCAACTCCGCGCCAACGGCGGCATGGTTTGGTTGGCCCTTGGCCAGATCGTGAAGCAGCGCCCCGGCCCTCACCAGTTCCACGTTCAGCGGCAATCCGCTGCACTCGAGCGCCAGTGCGATGCGCTCAGCCACATCGGCCACCCTGCGCGAGTGGCGAACCTGAGGCGGCGCGACAGATTGCGTGACGAGAATTGCTTCGCACTCTGCGCGGGTGGGAATATCGCGGCAAGCGGCCAGGGCGCACAGTGCGTCATAGTCGGCGGGAGTGTCCATATCCATATGGATGCCCTGGTCCGCTACAAGCAGGTTGATGGCTTCGTTCTCGTGCCTCGCAAGCAGCTCGAAGAGCGGACCCGTAGCGCCAACCGCAGCCGCCTCATTCAGAATCTTGCGCTCAATCAGCGGAGGATGTCCGCGACGCCCCTCAAAAACCGGATACACAATGCCGCCCCGCCGCGTAACGAAGATCGACGCCATTCGACGAATCGTGTGGGGCCGAACCAGCGGAATGTCCGCCGGCAGCACGAAGGCGGCCTCAACCCAGCCTGCCAACGCGCGGCTACCCGCAGCGATGGAGGTGAACATCCCTTGCTTGAAATGCGGATTGAGAATGCATCGTGCGCCGGCGCGCTCAGCGAGAGGTTGCAACTCCTCCGCGCGGTGGCCCAGAACCGCAATTACCTCGCCGACGCCCGCAGCGCGGAACAGGCCGATGCAACGCTCCAATGCCGTGCTGCCGGCGAGCGGGAGCAAGGGCTTGAACTTCGCCATGCGCGACGAGTAGCCCGCGGCCAGAACGATAGCCGCGATCCGGCTCTCGACGGCCTCAGCCGGAACGGGTTGGATTGCCAAACTCATAGTTGTTCTCCGCCAGTGTCTCCTTCAGCTTTTGCAAATCCTCCATCGCAATCGTCGGGCAGCGCGCCATCTTGGTGCGCATATCATCCTTGACAATCTCCGCGCAGTTTACGCCTCCGTAGCGTGCAGTATACTCGGCCTTAAACCATTCAACAATCCTGTTCACAATCTATTGATTATGGATGCAAACAGCCTTTGGATGGGAACGCTATCACAACAAAAATGGGAATCGAAACGATTGCGGCAGGTAGTGCTTCCGCGAATTGGTTCCTTTTGCACATCTTTCATCAACCCGGTAGAACAAACTGTTTTTGGAGCGGTGCATCGTTGCGAATGCCCGCGCCGGTTTTTCTGCGCTTAAAACTAGTTGCCGGAACCGGCGTAGCAATTTGTGCTCGACAACTGCACTTCTCCCTAGGAGGCGCCCGATGAACGCCTTGTTGATTTACCCGGAATTTCCCGATACCTATTGGAGCTTCAAACATGCGCTAAAGTTCCTCGGCAAGCGTGCGGCGCAGCCTCCGCTGGGACTGATGACGGTGGCCTCTCTGTTGCCCAAGGCCTGGAAAAAGCGGCTGGTGGACGTCAACGTTGAGCGGCTGCGCGACCGCGACCTGGCCTGGGCGGACGTGGCGATGATCAGCGCCATGCACATCCAGCACCCCTCGCTGGCGGCCATCGTCGAGCGGTGCCGCGCGCGCGGCTTGCGCACGGTGGTCGGCGGGCCCATCGCCAGCAGCATCTCCGCGGCTGAACTCAAGGTGGATCACGTGGTCATCGGCGAAGCCGAAAGCCTGATTGCCGGCCTGGCGCATGGCCTGGAGCAAGGTACAGCCGAGCCTGTCTACAAGGCCGGCGAAAGGCCGGAGATGGAGACCAGTCCCCTGCCCGACTTGAGCCTCATCAAAATGAAACGCTACTCCACCATGGCCGTGCAAGCCTCGCGCGGATGCCCCTTCAACTGCGAGTTCTGCGACATTATCGAAATCTACGGCCGGCGGCCGCGCGTCAAGGCCGTGGCGCAGGTGTTGGCCGAGCTGGACCAGTTGCGTGCCGCCGGATGGCGCGAAGCGGTCTTTATCGTGGACGATAACTTCATCGGCAACAAGGCGCGCGCTAAAGACTTATGTGCCGCGCTCGCCCGGTGGCGTAACCAATACAAAACCAGCTTCGACTTCATTACCGAAGCCTCGCTCAACCTGGCCGACGATCCGGAGTTGATGCAGTTGATGAAGGACGCGGGATTCATTTCCGTCTTTCTGGGCATCGAAACCCCCGATGAATCGGCCCTCATCGCCTGCAACAAGACGCAGAACACGCGGCGCAGCCTGCTGGACAGCGTGGCCTTGATCCAGAGCTACGGCATGCAGGTGATGGGCGGCTTCATCCTCGGCTTCGACACCGATCGTGAAGACATCTTCGACCGCATGGTGGAATTTATTCAGAAGAGCGGCATTCCCATCGCCATGGTCGGGCTGCTGCAAGCCATGCCCGGAACCCAGCTATTTCGGCGGTTGTGGAGCGAAGGCCGCATACTCTCGCTTGGCGACGGCAACAATACCGACGATAATCTGAACTTTCTTCCCCGCATGGACGCCACAAAACTGGTGGAGGGTTATCGCTCGGTGCTCAAGCAAATCTACTCCTGCGAGGCTTATTACGAGCGCGTCAAGCTCTATCTGAACCGCACACAGCCTAAACCCGGCAAGCAAAAATCCGGCGAGCGAAAATCCCGGCAGCAATGGCTGACCGTGGGCAATGCGCGCGCCTTTGTCACCTCCATTGTCCGCCAGGGAGTCTTCGGCCCCCAGCGCTGGAGTTACTGGAAGTTTCTGCTGGCCGTGGCCACGCGTTATCGCCATTGCATCGGCATGGCCATGACGCTGGCAGTCATGGGTTACCACTTCCAGGTCATGACCAGAAGATTGTCCGTGGCCGCGAAAGCGCCGTTCGCTCCGCCCGCGACGGAAAATCGCCTGCCCACCGAAACTACATGATAGGAGAGATAGACTCTGCAAACCAGACTGGGCGACTCCTGCGCCCGCTACGGCTACCTGTATGAGATCGCCTTCGTCCAAGCCTTCTTGTTCGCTAGAGGTAGAAGTAAGCGCCTATTTCGCGTATTGCGAGTATTTCGAGTATGTGTTAACCTAAATCTATCATGCCTCTCACCGCCTCAAAACCAATTCGCCTCCTCAGTTCCGATCAGCAACAGGCGCAACTCCTGGAGAGATTGTTGCTCGCTGGCACTCCTGCCCTGGTCACCCCCTCCGGTGAACGGATCGATCTTCCCGGCCCCGTCTACGAGGTTCTCCGTGAGGCGGTCGGTTTTCTGTCGCACGGTCAGGCCATTACACTGGTTCCGGACAACCAGATGGTTACGACGCAGCGCGCGGCCGACATTCTGGGAATGTCGCGCCCTTTCTTCATCAAGCTGCTGGAAACCGGCGCCATGGCCCATCACAGAGTTGGCAATCAACGTCGCGTATCTCTTCGGGATGTGCAGGAGTTTGCGAAGAAACGCGACCAGGATTGTCTCGCCTCGCTGGACCGGCTGGCGCGGGATTCGTTTGCCGCCGGCTTGTATGAACGGAATGTATTCCCGGAAGGCGGCGCGGACGACTGAAGGACGACTTTACCGTTTTGCTGGATGCGTGTGTTCTGATCCCCATGCCGCTGGCGGACACGCTGCTTCGGCTTGCGGCCGGTCCGCGTCTCTATCGACCGAAATGGTCCGATCAAATCATGGTCGAGGTAAGCCGTACCCTTCAGGAGAATTTTGGTCTCTCTCCCGAAAAGACGATGTATCGCGAAACTGAAATTCGGCGGCATTTTCCGGAAGCATGGATCAATAACTATGAAGATTTGATTCCCGCAATGACTTGCCACTCCAAAGACCGTCATGTTCTTGCCGCCGCCGCACGCGCTGATGTGAAGGTAATCGTCACCTACAACATCAAAGATTTTCCACTCTCCTCACTTGCTCCGTATTCCATTACGGCTCAAGGGCCTTCGGCCTTTCTCAAGAACCTGTACGAGATCTCCCCATCGATAGTGATGCAAGCCTTGGAAGCTCAAGCTGCTGCTATCGGTCAGACGATGGCGTGGTTGCTCTCCAGGCTTAGGATCAATGCCCCGGCCTTCGTCGACCTGATCGAAGCGAACTACGGAAAACTCTAATGCGTCCCGCCGCGATAGACTGCAATTAAGGATGCAATCTTGAGCGGAGAAGAGCAAGCGAAGCGAGAGAATACGGTCGAGGCCGGCGGCGTCTCCCACGCCTGGAGAGCCCTGCGCCATCGCAATTTTCGGTTGTTTTTTGGCGGCCAAACCATCTCGCTCATCGGCACGTGGATGACCCGCGTGGCCACCGGATGGCTGGTCTACCGCCTCACCGGCTCGGCCCTGCTGCTGGGCACGGTCAGCTTTGCCGGCCAGATTCCCACCTTTCTCGTAGCGCCCTTCGCCGGCGTATGGGTAGACCGGCTCGACAAGCGCCAGGTGCTGGTCTGGACCCAAACCCTCTCCATGTTCCAATCGCTGGCGCTGGCCGCGTTGACGCTTTCCGGCCATATCACCATTCCCCTGCTGCTCACGCTCAGCGTGATGCAGGGCTGCGTCAACGCCTTCGACATGCCTGGCCGCCAGTCCTTCATGATCATGATGGTGGACGACAAGCGCGACCTGCAGAACGCCATCGCCATCAACTCGTCGATGGTCAACGTGGCGCGCCTCATCGGCCCGTCGCTGGCCGGAATGTTGATCGCCGTCTCCAGCGAAGGCTGGTGCTTTCTCATCGACGGCATCAGCTACATCGCCGTCATTGCCTCGCTGCTCATGATGCGTCTTCATACGCCCGAGGTCAAGCGCAAGGCCACGTCGATGCTCACCGAGTTGACGGTCGGCTGGACCTACGTCTCGGAGTTTTTACCCATCCGCACCATCCTGTTGCTTTTTGCCGTGATCAGTCTCATGGGCATGCCGTTCGTTGTGCTGATGCCCATCTTCGCCAAAGTAGTGCTGCACGGCGGAGCGCATACGCTTGGTTTCCTGATGGCCGCCATGGGACTGGGTGCGCTGGTCTCGGCTCTCTCTCTCGCTGCGCGCAGAAACGTGCGCGGGCTGGTGCGGATGATTCCCATCGCCGCGGCAGTCTTCGGCGCGGGCCTGATCGGCTTCGGCCTCTCGCGCGTCTTCTGGCTCTCCATGCTCACAGTCTTCATTGCGGGCATGGGCATGATGCAGGGCATGGCCGCCAGCAACACCGTCATTCAGACCATCGTCACCGACGACAAGCGCGGCCGCGTGATGAGTTACTATACGATGGCCTTCATGGGCATGGCGCCCTTCGGCAGCCTGCTCGCCGGGACCATGGCGCACAATTTTAGCGCGCCCTGGACGGTGATAATGAACGGCTCAGTTGTCCTGCTCGGCGCAGCCTGGTTCACGACGCGATTGCCGGCGCTGCGCCGCCAGATTCGCCCCATCTATCAGGAGATGGGCATTATCCCGGCAGAGAGTTTGCACCTGGCGGAGGAGGAGATACAGCAATGAGCGATCCAGAAATTACTGATCGAGCGAGGGAATTGGCGAGATCGGCGAGTAAGCAAGAAGTAATCAAAGAGGCACTCCGTGAAATGATTGCGAGAGAAAAGGAGAAAAGGGCGACACCAGATCAAAAGGAAGTCGCGGTTGCTCTCGCCATCGAACCGCGCCGCACGGCCATCGTAGTCATCGATCTGCAAAAGGGCATTGCGGGCATGCCCGGTGGTGCGCCGCACGCCAAGCCCGACGTCATCGCCAATGCCGCGCGCCTGCTTTCCGCGGCCCGCGACGCCGGAGCGCAACCCGTCCTTGTCCACGTCGGTGGCTCGCCGGACGGCGCCGACCGTCTCCACACCCCCACCGATCAGCCAATGCGTTCCTTCGGCCAACTGCCGCCCGACTGGAGCGAGTTCATTCCCGAACTCAATCAGCAACTCACCGACGTTGTAATTCTCAAGCGCCAGTGGGGCGCATTCTACGGCACCGATCTCGACCTGCAACTGCGCCGCCGAAATCTATCGACGATCATCCTCTGCGGCATCTCCACCGAGGCCGGAGTGGAAAGCACGGCGCGCGACGCCTATGAGCGCGGCTACGAGCTGATCTTCGCCGAGGATGCCATGACCAGCTCCAGCGCCGAAGGCCACGCCAACAGCGTCGAGCGCATCTTTCCCCGCCTGGGCCGCGTCCGCTCCACCGAGCAGATCATCGCGGCGTTCAGCTAACTTGCTAACTCGCTATCACCGCGAAGCGGTGGCTAACTCGCTGTTCTTGTCAGAAAAATCCACGAACTCTGGATTCCCATCCTCGTCGCGTTTAGTTTTTGCGGCGAGGATAGGATGAACAATGCTGGGTGCCCCTGGTCCCTCGCATTTGGGGACCAGGGATTCCACGATCCTCACGCAACCTGACTCACGATCTCATCGATCTGCTCCAACTCCTCCGCAGTGAAGCTAAGATTGGCCAGCGCGGCCACGTTCTGCTCAATCTGCTCCACGCGGCTGGCGCCAATCAGCGCAGAAGTCATGCGCCCGTCGCGCAGCACCCAGGCTAGCGCCATCTGCGCCAGCGACTGCCCGCGCCCCGCAGCCAAATCGTTCAGCTCGCGAATCTGCTTTAGGCGATGCTCGTCGATGTCGCTGGTCTTGAGGAACTTCTCGCGAGTCGCGCGCGAGTCCGCCGGAATGCCCTTCAAATAGCGATCCGTCAGCAGTCCCTGCGCCAGCGGACAAAAAGCAATCGCGCCCACTCCCTCCTTGCCCAGCACATCCAGCAGGCCGCCCTCCAGTGTGCGTACGAACATCGAGTACTTGGGCTGATGAATGAGACAAGGAGTCCCCAACTCGCGAAGTATCTTCACCGCCGCAGCGGCCTGGCTTGCGTTGTAATTCGACAGTCCCGCATAAAGCGCCTTGCCCGAGCGCACCGCATGATCCAGCGCCGCCATCGTCTCTTCCACCGGCGTCTCCGGATCGGGGCGATGCGAATAGAAGATGTCCACGTACTCCAGGCCCATCCGTTTCAGGCTCTGGTCCAGGCTGGCCAGCAGGTACTTGCGCGATCCCCAGTTTCCGTAAGGCCCCGGCCACATATCGTAGCCCGCCTTGGTGCTGATGATCATCTCGTCGCGATGCGCCGCAAAATCCCGCCGCAGAATCTCGCCGAAGTTCGTCTCCGCGCTGCCGTACGGCGGCCCGTAGTTGTTGGCCAGGTCGAAGTGCGTTATGCCCAGATCGAAGGCCCGCCGCACCATCGCCAGCCCATTCTCAAAGCTATCCACGCCGCCGAAGTTGTGCCACAGCCCCAGCGATATAGCCGGCAACAGCAGGCCGCTCCTGCCCGTGCGGCGGTATTGCATCGTGTCATATCGTTGTTCGTTTGCGGTGTACAAGATGATTTCCCTCGCGGAAAGCGTTTCGATGACTTCAGCTTTCGTAGCTTCTTGATTCTAGACCACATCCGTATAGGCTATCCAGGCTTCGGAAAGTTCATCCCGTCGAAGGAATGTGCGTATCTTCACACATAAATAAATCCTTCAGAATCAATGCTGGTTCGCTGCAATGGGTTTCAACGCATCCTCTCATCCTGTCTCTGAAAATCAGAGCGAAAAATCGCCCGGTCCCCATGTTTATTCGCACATTATCCTCTATATTTTCTGTAACTTATGTCAGATTCGTCCCATCTTGCCATGCTTCCCTGTTGCATCCTGGTCAAAACCGCTATAAGATGCGTCAATTGATGCATATGCCCCTTTTTAGCTCCAGTCCGCCTTTTCCCGCGCCCGCGCCTCTCTCCCCGCGGCTGCGCTTGGCCAACCTCGGCAAGCTCTGCGTAGCCATTCAGGCCGCCTCGCCGGAGGAGTTGATCGAGCGCGCCGAGGCTGCCCTGGCCGATTCCAGGTTTCTTGAGTTTCGCCTGGATTCGCTCGCCAAACCGGCCGCGGCCATGCCAAATGTAAAGGAATTCCTTGCCGCCCACCGCGACGCAACGGTCCTGGCCACCTGCCGGCGCAAGCAGTTTGGCGGCCTCTTCACGGGCTCCTTGAAAGCTGAGCTTGAGGTACTCCAGGCGGCCGCCGAGGCTGGCTGTCAAATCGTCGACCTGGAGGTCGAGTCGGCTGAGGAGGCCGCTCCCAGGCTCTCGGATCAGTTGCGTGACAGCTTGCGGGCCGCGAACGCGGCGCTGCTGATCAGCTTCCACGATTTCTCGCGCACCAAGAATCTTAACCAGGTGGCGCTGCGCATCTCGGCTTTCCAGCCGGATTTCATCAAAGTGGTTTCGACGGCCAAGTCGCTCGCCGACAACCTCGCCATCCTCAGACTCATCAATGACCACTCCCGTTCCTCCGAAGTGGTCGGCATCGCCATGGGAGAGGAGGGGCTGGTGAGCCGCGTGCTCAGCCTCCGCGCCGGCGCGCCCTTCACCTTCGCCGCGTTTTCTGAAGGCCCCCTCTCAGACAAACCGGCAACCAGCTCCACACTGGCCACCGCGCCCGGTCAGTTGACCGCCCGCACACTGCGCGACCTCTACCGCGTCGAGCAGCTTGATCAGGCAACGCGCATTTTCGGCGTAGCAGGCGACCCCATCGCCCACTCGCTCTCGCCGCTGATGCACAACGCCGCCTTCCGCCGCGAAAGCGTAAACGCAATTCTCCTCCCGCTCCTTACGCACAAGGTCGCCGACCTGCTCACCATTGCGCGCGAACTGCCTTTGGCCGGCGCCGCCGTCACCATGCCGCTCAAAGAGGAGGTCCTGCCGCATCTCGCCAACTCCGACCCGCTCACCGCCCGCATCGGCGCATGCAACACCCTGCGCACCGGCGCTGACGGCAAGCTCTACGGCTTCAACACCGACGTGGCCGGCGTGGTTCGCCCGCTGGAACGTCGTCTGAAGCTGCAAGGCGCGCGTATCGCCGTCCTCGGCGCGGGTGGCGCTGCACGGGCCGCCGTCTTTGCCCTTGTGGATCAGGGCGCGGAGGTCTTCGTCGTCAACCGCTCTCATGACAGCGCCGTCAAGCTTGCCAAGCAGGCCAAAGCCAAACCGCTCAAGCACGATCTTTTCGCCAAAAGCCACTTCGACGTGCTCATCAACGCCACCCCCTGCGGCATGGCCGGCAACAAGCAGCCACTGCCCATCTCGGAAAAGGAATTGAACGCCTCGCTGGTCTTCGACATGGTCTATAACCCGCTGGAAACGCCGCTTCTCAAATTGGCCAAAGAGCGCGGCATCCCGGTCATCACCGGCCTGGAAATGTTCGTCCAGCAAGGCGCAAGGCAGTTCGAAATCTGGACCGGCAAGCCCGCTCCCGAAGCCGAGATGATGCGCGTAGTCGAGCTGGAGTTGCGCCGGCGCGTATGAAATTATGCGGGAATGAAATTATGCGGGAATGAAATTAAGCGGGGATGAAATTAAGTAGAGCGTATTTCTTAAACCCGCTTTGTGTCAGGGCATGACTTCAGTCGCGCCTAAAAGGTAGCAAAATGAACGTGGGCTTTAGTGTCTGCGTGAGAACTTCGCGAAGCACTTGATTTTCACAGTTGTGATGAGCGACAAAAGAAGTATGTCTCGATTCAAGTCTTACAGTCCAGATCAGGCGTATTTGCTGCCGCCCAGCGTGCGGGATGAGTTGGGCGCTAACCATCTTTGCTTTTTTGTTCGCGGCATTGTGGAGCGGTTGGATATGACGGTGTTTGAGCACAGCTACAGCGTCGAGGGCGGCGAGTTGTATGCGCCGCAGTTGATGCTTGGCGTCTGGCTTTACGCTTATGCTCTGGGCGTCACCAGCGCGCGGCAGGTGGAGCGTCGCGTGGTTGAGGATCTTGCGTTTCGTTATCTGGCGGCCGGCGAGCGGGTGGACAACTGGGCGCTGAGCGCCTTTCGCCGCCGCCACGGCCGCGCGTTGAACGACGCGTTTACGCAAGTGCTGGAGTGGGCGCGGGGCAAGGGCATGGTCAAGCTGGGCCGGGTGGCGATTGACTCGACGCGCATTGCTGCCAGCGCCTGCCGGGACCGCGTGGACAGCGAGCAGGCGCTGCGCTCGACGCGCGCCCAATTGCGGCGCCAGGTGCGCAGTTGGCAGAAGGCCGCCGACCGCGACGACGCCGAGCCCGCCGGACTCGAAGTGGCTGTCGGCGAGCTGAAAAAGGCGATCGAGGAGTTGCCGCGACGGCTTGAACGGCTGAAGAAGAGTGGCTTGAAGCGGCTTTCGCGCACCGACGAGGACGCGCGTTTCTTGCGCCAGCGCGGCGGCTTTACGCTCGGCTATACGGGCGAGATCGCAGTCTCGGACGACCACTTGATCGTGGCCCAGCGGGTGACGCAGAACGCGACCGATAACAGCTCGCTGCTGCCGATGATCGATGAAGTGAACGAGCGATGCGGCGCGCCGCCCACGGCTGCGCTGGCCGATAGCGGCTTTTTTTCCGTTGCCAACCTGGAACAGATGGAACAACAGAACATCGATGGCTATGTGCCGGACTCGAATCTTGCCTGCGAATTGAATCTGGGCGTGCGCTGCCGCGGACGAGTGTATGCCGCGGCCCATCGCAGGATGCGCGCCAAGCTGCGATCTCCGGCTGGGCAGGCTGCCTACGCGCGACGTAAAGCGGTCGTCGAACCGGTTTTCGGAGTTCTGAAACAGCAACGTGGAATGAGGCAATTTCGCACCCGCGGCTTGGAAAAAGTGAACGGAGAATTTACTCTCGCAACCCTGGCCTATAACATCACACGGCTACAGGCGCTGATGGACGCCTGAACCGTAACCGAACAGCAAACTCGTCCCGGCATGGCGCAAAAAAACAACCACATGCCGGAAAACCTTAACCAGAACACCCCGTTCAGTCGGAACTGCAGGCGTTCCCACGCAGACACTTTAGCCCCTGAGGGATTGTTGGGCAGCAATAAAGACTTGTTCAGAGGTTCCCCGGCTGATTCGGCGGTAAACTGAAAAGAGGAACAGCGCATGAAGCCGTCCGAAGTATTGCCGCAGCATCGGGAGACGATCCGCCAGCTTGTGCTCCAGGCAGGCATGGCGAACCCGCGCGTCTTCGGGAGCGTGGTGCGGGGCGAGGATCGGGAGGATAGCGACCTGGATATTCTGGTCGATCCTGCGCCGAGGGCCAGTTTGCTTGCCATGGAAAAACTCCAAGCACAACTGGAGAAGGCCACCGGCATCAAGATCGATCTCCGCACGCCGGAAGAAATTAATCTGCGCTTCCGCGGAAAGGTTCTCACCGAGGCCGCCGCGCTGTGAACAAAGAAGATCTCACCGCCAAAGACTTCCTCCAGCACATCCTGGAGGCCGCTGATCGTGTCCTTCGTTACACCAAGGGCATGGGCCGCAAGGAGTTCTCTGCCGATACGTTGGTCCAGGACGCCGTGATTCACAACGTGGAGATCATCGGAGAAGCCGCCAACAACCTGTTGGAAGTCGCTCCCGGCATTGGCGACAGGTATCCGTCGATTCCCTTTGTCCAGATTCGTGGAATGAGAAACCGCGTCGCGCACGGCTATTTTGCCGTGAGTCTCTCGATGATCTGGGATACCGTGCAGGTGGACATTCCGGAACTGCGCCAGCAAATTGCGAAGGTGCTTGGGGAACTGCAAACTGAGGAGTAATGATGGAAGAGCAGGAACAGCAACACAAAAAAGATCGAGCTGAGCCGGAGTTGCTTTATCACTACACCAATCAGAAGGGGCTGCTGGGGATACTCGACAGCAAGAGTATATGGGCAACGCACTCGCATTTTCTGAACGATTTGAGCGAGCAACAGATAATCTTCAACGCACTTCGAGAAATAGTTCAGCATGAGTTGAAGAACGAGAGAAACGAGAATTGGGCAAATGTATTCAGCCGTCTCCTCAGAACTCGGCAAGAGGAGGAAGTCTTCATTTCTTCATTTTCAGAAGGGTCTGAGGGCGATTCACTTGCGATGTGGCGGGGCTATGCTTCAGATACCTGTGGTTACTCAATCGGTTTTGATCCAGTTGCGCTCAAGACTCTCGCGTTTTCGTTCATTCCTATCGAAGAAAGTGGATACGGAGCGCTGGGCGAGTGTTTCTACGTCGATCCAGAAAATTCGGACTTCCGATCGAAGCTTAGAGCAGAATCAAGATAGATATACCCGAAAAGCACACTCGTCATTTATGCTTAAATTCTCTGGTGAAGTCACCGCGACGTGAGACCGATGGGACGAGCATATTCGGACGATCTGCGGGTCAGGAT
>Ga0302320_10002626_pt1 | contig 42133 bp, 32 predicted proteins | sample Bog_T0_3_FD_202130 | JGI IMG/M metagenome (GOLD analysis project Ga0302320, IMG submission 202130) | Peat permafrost microbial communities from Stordalen Mire near Abisko, Sweden - Bog_T0_3 | ecosystem: Environmental > Terrestrial > Soil > Wetlands > Peat | place: Sweden: Abisko, Stordalen Mire... | reverse complement strand
CGCACGGGTTGTGCGAGACGGATTACGATTCCCTCTTTACGAAGGACAAGCACATCATCTTTGGCTTCCATGGATACCCATGGTTGGTGCATCGGCTGACCTATCGCAGGACCAATCGCAATCTCCATGTCCGCGGTTACAAGGAAGAGGGCACCATCACCACGGCATTCGACATCAGGGTGCAGAATGAGTTGGACCGCTTCCACTTGGTGATCGATGCAATCGACCGCCTTCCTCAGACTGGATCGAAGGGTGCTTACCTCAAACAGCAGCTCCAGGACAAGCTGATCGAGCACAAGCAATTCATTTCCACGCACGGCGAGGATTTGCCGGAAATCCGCAACTGGAAGTGGAGCACCCCGAAATGAACCCACCGGAGCTGATAGACACCGCAAGGGCGCTAGTCGCCTACGACAAGGGCCTTATGGCCACCCTATGAATCAGATCCCCTTATATCCACTGCGATTTGAACCGATCTACCAATATCGGCTCTGGGGTGGCCGGCGTCTGGCCGACATTCTCTCCGCTCCGCTGCCGGGGGATGGCCCGATTGGCGAAGCGTGGATTCTCAGTGACCGCGATGACCATCCAAGCGTCGTCGCTGACGGACCGCTCAAGGGAAAAACCATCAAACAACTGCTGGACCAATCGCCTCATCAGCTTATGGGAGCATTGGACGGTCGGTTTCCCCGATTTCCTCTGCTGTTGAAGTTTCTCGATGTGAGCAAGGCTCTCTCCGTCCAGGTGCATCCCTCTGACGCGCATCTTGAACTGATTCCGCCGGGGGAGACTGGCAAAACCGAAGCATGGGTAGTCCTGGAAGCGGACGCCGAAAGCCTTATCTACGCGGGACTGAAGGCCGGCACCACGGCGGATAATCTTCGCGTCGCTATCGCAAACGGGAGAGTCGAGAACCATCTGGCGTACTTCACGCCGAAGCCCGGCGACGCTGTCTTGGTGCAGGCAGGAACCGTCCACTCCTTGAAAGACGTTGTGGTTTTTGAAGTGCAGGAGAACAGCGACGTGACCTTTCGTCTTTATGACTGGGATCACGTCGATCCCAAGACGGGCCAGCATCGGCCGCTGCAAGTCGATCAAGCACTGGCTTGCATTGATTATGCGGAGGTTGCGATCGGTCCCGTTGTACCGGGAATAGTCGAAACGACGCCGGCGCTTCGCGAGCGGCTCTTTCATTGTGATAATTTCGGCGTCTGGCGAATCAGCGGAGACGCTCCGTTCTCAGTCGGCAAGGAGGAAACGCCGCGTGTGCTGGTATGCATCGCCGGCGATGGTCATTTGGAGCACCTTGGCGCCGACTATGCCTTCGGCAAAGGCGACGTCGTGCTTTTGCCTGCCGTAGTAGGAGACTGTCTCTGCAGGCCCGATAGCGAGGTGATTTTGTTGCAAATTTCCCTGCCGAAAGGGTCCAGGATTCCATGAAAAAGCTCATCGTTTTTGATTTGGATGGCACACTGGCCGAGAGCAAGTCCTCCATTGATGCCGAGATGGCGGGACTGCTCAATTCCCTTCTCGGGATTGTGAAGGTGTCCGTCATATCGGGCGGCAACTGGTCACAGTTTGAAAAACAGGTGCTCGCACATCTTACCAATGACGACCGCCTCAAGAGCCTATCTCTGCTCCCTACCTGCGGAACAAAGTTCTACCAATACCAATCGGGGTGGAAACTGCTCTATTCGGAAGATTTCACAGACCAGGAGAAATCGAAGATTATCAGCTCATTGAAGCAGGCGACCGCGTCGCCTGACCTCAAGCCAAAACAAACGTGGGGAGATATCATTGAAGACCGGGGAAGTCAGATCACCTTCTCCGGGTTGGGGCAACAGGCCCCCTTGGAAGAAAAGGAGAAGTGGGATCCTGATTTCGGCAAGCGGAAGAGGATAAAGGCACTCCTCGACAAGCTTATCCCGGAATTTTCCGTGCGCCTGGGTGGCGCAACCTCCATCGATGTCACCAAGCATGGCATCGACAAGGCTTACGGGATTCGAAAGCTCCGCGATGTTCTCGGCATTGCAATCAAAGAGATGATTTTCATCGGAGATGCCGTGTTCCCGGGTGGAAACGACTATCCGGCCAAGGAAGCGGGCGCTCTATCCATTGAGGTCAAAAACCCTCACGAGACGAAGCGCGTAATAGAAACGATCATTGCCTGTTTGGAGGTAAGTTAATGACTGGCTTTCAACTGCATCGCCTTGGGCAGATCATGGAGCCGGAACCAGGAAATCCGCTGGAGGTGGAAGGGGTCCTGAACCCGGCCGCCGCTCGCGGACCCGGTGGCGACCTGTACCTGTTTCCACGGCTTGTCGCGCGGGGCAATTATTCGCGTATCGGCATTGCCCGCGTAAAATTCAATCAGGCAGGCGATCCTTGTGGAGTCGAGAGGCTTGGCATCGCCTTGGAACCGGAAGCTGACTACGAGCGGCTGTCAAATGGCGGCGGTGGCTGTGAGGATCCGCGCGTAACATTCGTGGAACCACTCCAGCGCTACGTGATGGCCTACGCGGCGCTCTCGACCATCGGCCCACGGATCGCTTTCGCCATCTCGAAGGATTTAATGCACTGGAAGCGATTGGGGCTTGCGACATTTGCACCGTATGACGGCATCGATTTCGTTCATGTGGACAACAAGGATGCAAGCCTCTTCCCCGTAGCCATCTCCAACCACGCCGGAAAAATGCAGATGGCTCTCCTTCATCGGCCGCTTTTTCCCGGCACGCGTCCCGAGGAGACCGTCTGCCATGGTGGGCTCCGCGAGGTTGACCTCGACCATGAAAGCATTTGGATTTCCTACTGCCCGATGCCTCCGGAGATTCCCGAACCACAGCACCTTGGGCTGTTTAATTCGCATCACCGGCTGGCTGCGCCGGTGGCTCCCTGGGCAAGGTTGAAAATCGGTGCAGGCACTCCACCTATCCTGACCCGGCATGGCTGGCTGATCATTTACCACGGCGTGAGTGAAATCACGGCGCCGGGCAAGGAAGGACATAAGTTGTGCTATTCGGCCGGGCTGATGGTGCTCGCGAAGGATCATCCACGCGAGGTCCTTTATCGTTCGGCGGAGCCGGTGCTAAAGCCGGAGCTTCCGCAGGAATGCCACGGCACGGTCCCAAACATCGTTTTCCCCACCGGAATCGACCGGCGCGATGATATCGGCTCACCGGAGCGCTTCGACGTTTATTACGGGATGGCCGACAACCGGATAGGCGTGGCGCGTCTTGATTTACCGGATTCCTTACCAACCGGAGGAGTTGCTGCCCAGCCGACAGGGAAGATTTAAGCCGTTCGATTTGGAGAATTCAAATTAGTGAGAGGATAAATATCATGAAACCCAGCGCTGACAGCCCCAAACCGACGGAGGACTCGAAGCCCAAGCCTCCCGAGTCAAAGCCGACATCGGAATCCGAGGCGAAGGACGATTTGAAAACCCTGCCCATGGCGGAGGTCGAGAAAAAGTTGGGGTCATCGCCGGATGGCCTCACTCAGGCAGAGGCGGAGAAACGGCTAACCCAATATGGGCCTAACGAGATTGTGGAAGAGAAGACCAACATGCTTCTTAAGTTCCTCAGCTATTTTTGGGGACCCATCCCGTGGATGATCGAGGTGGCAGTCATCCTGTCGGGCGTGGTCCGGCACTGGCCGGATTTCTTCATTATCCTTCTTTTGCTGGTTGCCAACGCCGTAGTTGGATTCTGTGAAGAACGGGAGGCGGGCAATGCCATCGCCGCCCTGAAAGCCAAGCTCGCAATCAAAGCCCGTGTGAAACGGGACGGCAAGTGGGTCAACCCCGCCGCCCGGGAATTGGTGCCGGGAGACGTAATCCGCCTGCGTTTGGGCGACATCGTTCCCGCGGATGCGCGCTTGCTGGACGGCGACCAGGTGGAGGTGGATCAGTCCGCGTTGACAGGCGAATCTTTGCCCGCGACGCGCAAGCCCGGTGAAGCGGTATTTTCCGGCTCGATCATTCGTCAGGGTGAAATAGGCGCCATGGTCTATGCCACGGGTGAGAAAACCTACTTCGGCAAGACGGCGAAATTAGTGGAGACGGCGCACACCGTCAGCCACTTTCAAAAAGCGGTTTTAAAGATTGGCAATTACCTGATCATCCTCGCGGTCGCTCTGGTGGCGGTCATTATTGCTGTAGCGATCTTCCGCGGAGACCCAATCCTCAGCACATTGCAGTTCGCTCTGGTGCTCACGGTCGCAGCCATTCCCGTGGCGATGCCCACGGTGCTATCCGTAACCATGGCGGTCGGCGCACGCCTGCTGGCCAAAAAGCAGGCGGTTGTAAGCAAATTGGTGGCCATTGAGGAATTGGCCGGTGTGGACGTGCTGTGTGCGGACAAGACTGGAACCCTGACCCAGAACAAGCTGACGCTGGGTGACCCGTTCAGCGTGAACAATGTACCCGTCGAGCAGGTAATTCTCAACGGCGCACTGGCATCGCGCGCGGACAATAATGATACCATCGACCTGGCCGTTCTGGGTGGCGTGAAAGATGACCAGACCTTGAAAAGCTACCAGGTGCTTCATTTCATGCCATTCGACCCCGTGCATAAACGGACGGAGGCCACCGTCAAGGGCACGGACGGCAAGCACTTCAGGGTGAGCAAGGGCGCGCCGCAGGTTATTCTGGATTTGTCGGACAATAAAGGGCAGGTGAAACCCGATGTTGATAAGGCGGTAAACGAATTCGCAGCGCGCGGCTTTCGGTCGTTGGGTGTCGCCAGGGCGGATCAGGACGGCAAGTGGCAGTTTGTTGGCGTCTTGCCCCTGTTCGACCCGCCACGGGAAGATGCAAAGGCAACCATCGCGACCGCGCTAGGGATGGGCGTAAAGATCAAGATGGTTACGGGAGACGCACTGGCCATCGCCAAAGAAACCGCCAAAAAGCTGGCCATGGGCGCCAATATCCTCGATGCCGCCGCCTTGGGGGACTCGAAGAAGGAAGAAACCGCGCAGGTGGCCGAGTCCATCGAGAAGGCCGACGGCTTCGCCCAGGTGTTCCCCGAACATAAGTTCCATATTGTGGATGTATTGCAAAAGCGTGGGCACATCGTCGGCATGACTGGCGACGGCGTAAACGACGCTCCCGCTTTGAAGAAGGCCGACTGCGGCATCGCCGTTTCTGACGCCACGGACGCGGCACGCGCGGCGGCGGCGATCGTGCTGATGACGCCCGGACTCTCGGTGATTATTGATGCGATCAAGGAGAGCCGGAGAATTTTCCAGCGGATGAACAGTTACGCGATCTACCGCATTGCGGAGACGCTGCGAGTGCTGTTTTTTATGACGCTGGCGATCCTTGTCTTTAACTTCTATCCGTTGACGGCGGTAATGATCGTGATGCTGGCATTGCTCAATGACGGCGCCATACTGTCGATTGCTTATGACAATGTTCATTATAAGGATCAGCCCGAAGCATGGAACATGCGCATGGTGCTGGGGATATCCACGGTGCTGGGAGTTATCGGAGTAGTCGCTGCATTCGGCTTGTTTTATCTCGGCGAGCGCGTATTCCATCTCGACCGCGCGCACATCCAGACGCTGATGTATTTGAAGCTTTCGGTGGCTGGACATCTTACGATTTTTCTCACACGCACACGCGGCCCATTCTGGTCCATACGCCCGGCAAAGATCTTATGGGGGGCAGTGCTTGGTACGCAAATCGTGGCGACCTTGATAGCGGTCTACGGGCTGTTTATGACCCCCATCGGCTGGGGTTGGGCAGGCTTCGTATGGGGTTATGCACTGCTGTGGTTCCTTTTGAATGACAGGGTAAAACTGCTTGCCTATCGCATTTTTGATCCTGTGAAAGCGAAGCCCGAGTCCGATTTGACGCCACAGATCACCGAACTCGCCTATCAACTCTATGAGGAGGAGGGCCACCACGACGGCCATGCAGATGAGGACTGGCAAAAGGCCGAGCGCCAGATTCGCGAGCCTGTATCCCATAAATAAACCGATGCGAATCGCGCCCGGGCATCGATCAGAGTAAGAACATGAAGATTGATTCAAAGGATTTCCGTATCCATCCGGGAGACAAGGTCGCACTCGACGAGTGGCCGACCATTGTGAAGCCGTATTGCAAGTCGAAGAAGCGGTATCAGAAACTCCTCGAGGAACACATCGGGGCGCTGAGTGCGTTGCAACGTCTTCACTACGCATCCGGCCGATACGCGCTGTTGTTGATTTTTCAGGGGATGGACGCGGCAGGCAAGGACGGGGCCATCCGGCACGTCATGTCCGGGGTCAATCCGCAAGGGTGCGAGGTTTTCAGTTTCAAGCAACCGAGTTCCGAGGAGTTGAAGCACGATTTTCTCTGGCGAACAACCTGCCGGCTTCCTGAACGCGGGCGGATCGGCATCTTCAATCGTTCCTATTACGAGGAAGTATTGATCGCGCGGGTACATCCGGAGATTCTCCGCGGCCAGGGGCTTCCGCCTGAGTTGCTCGACGAGAAGACCATCTGGAAGGAGCGATATCGTTCCATCGTGGACCTGGAGGAACATCTCCACCGGAACGGTACTCAGATCGTAAAGGTCTTCCTCCATCTGTCAAAGGATGAACAAAGAAAACGATTTATCGAACGTATCGATGAGCCGGACAAGAACTGGAAGTTCAGTGCTGCAGATATTCACGAGAGGAAATATTGGAAGCATTACATGAAGGCATATGAGGATTGCCTTCGTGGCACCAGTACCCATAAAGCGCCCTGGCATGTCGTTCCCGCCGATGACAAGAAGAATGCCAGGGTGATTGTGTCTCAGATTGTCCTCGATGCGCTTGGCAATCTGAAAATGTCATATCCCAAAATTACCGAGAAACGGCTGCGGGAATTGAAATCGGTCCGCAAACATCTGCTCGCGCAAAACCACGAATAATAGGCGATCCCTAAGTGACGGCGGGAATCGTCACGGCATCCTTTCGAATTGGAGACTCGCGCCGAGTGGCCGGGAAGAGGGAAGAGTCTCGAATATCCCAGCCGCGATCTCGAAAGAATGCAGTCGCGCCGCATGGTCGAATATCTGCGCCGTCGCGATGATCTCGTCAGCGCTGGTTTGCTTGATCAACGTACGAAGTTCGCGCCGGATGGTCTCCGGCGAGCCGACCGCGGAGTAGTGCAGCTTGTGTTGTGCGTGTTGTTCCTCCACTGCGCTCCACAGTCCGCGCATCGTCTCCACCGGCGGTGGCAATTCCGTACGGGTGCCGCGAATGATTCCGAGGAACATCTGCTGGAGTGACGTGAAGAGGCGCACAGCCTCCTCATCCGTGTCAGCCGCAACGAGGTTCACGCCGATCATGACGTGAGGCTTGGTCAATTGAGATGAGGGCCGGAAATTTTGCCGATAGAGATCCAGCGCGGCATCGAGGTAGTCTGGCGCGAAATGCGACGCGAAGGCAAAAGGCAGGCCGAGTTCCGCGGCGAGACGGGCGCTGAAATCGCTCGAGCCCAAGAGATAGATTGGCACGTTCAAGCCCGCACCAGGGATGGCACTTAGCAACTGCCCGGGTTCAGCCGGTGCGAAGTAAGCTTGCAACTCCAAAAGATCCTGAGGGAAGGTATCGCCGTTATTGCCAGCACCCCGGCGCAACGCGCGGGCAGTCAATTGATCCCCGCCCGGCGCGCGGCCCAGGCCGAGATCAATACGGCCCGGATAGAGCGATTCAAGCGTGCCAAATTGCTCGGCTATCACCAGGGGAGCGTGGTTTGGGAGCATGATGCCACCGGAGCCCACCCTGATACGCGATGTCCCGCCTGCGACATACCCGATGACGAGGGATGTCGCGGCACTTGCGATGCCGGGGATATTATGATGCTCCGCGAGCCAGTAACGATGATATCCCCACCGTTCGGCGTGTTGTGCGAGGTCGAGAGTATGGCGGAACGCCAGCGCCGCATCCCCACCCTGGCGGATCGGGGCGAGATCGAGAATGGAATGGAGAATCGTCTTCACAGAATGTGAGCTTACTCCATTTTCAACAAATGCGATCGGCCCTTGATTTATGCATACGCAATAGGCATGGCATTGAGGGCCTCAAGCAGTATTCATTTGGGATGTGGGGCTGTGAGTAAGGCTCGCGAATAGCTTTTGGCTATGGCTTGGTCGCTGTGGAAGTATTAGCCCGATTAGCGGGGCGCCCTGACACTGATGGGTACCGAAGACTTATGCAGGGGGAATCCTTGCGTCTCTCCAAATTTAAAATTTATGAAAACCACCGCTGCCAACATCCAGGAAGAGCCCCACACGTACAAAACCAAGAACGACATCCCTCAAGCTCCTCGCTTGCAACTGAACGAGCTGATGAATCAGCGCCTGGCATCCGCCATCGATCTGCAGATGCAAATGAAACAGGCGCACTGGAACGTGAAAGGCCCAAACTTCATCGGCTTGCACAAACTCTTCGATGAAGTGGATGAAGCCGTGGAGGGGTATGTGGACCAGATTGCCGAACGCATCGTGGAATTGGGTGGTATCGCCGAAGGCACGGTTCGCGTGGCTGCTTCTCGTTCAGAACTCGACGAGTATCCGCTCACGATTGCAGAGGGCGTCGCGCATGTGGATGCCGTCTCTACGGCTCTTTCGACCTTCGGCCAGGAAGTCCGCCTCACTATTGACGAGGCCGATGGACTCGACGATGCCGACACAGCGGACCTTTTCACTGAGATTTCACGCGGAATCGATAAGTGGCTGTGGTTCGTCGAAGCTCATGCTCAGGCCGCGAAATAAAAACAGGGAAATAACCGGGGAATAATCGAAAAACGAAAAATGATATGCTCGCCACCGCAGAAAAGACCGACTCAGAAATTAAAACCGATGTGCTTTCCGAGCTTGAATATGAGCCAAGCATCAAGGTGACAGACATCGGAGTGCTGGTGAAAGACGGCACGGTCACGCTCAACGGCTTTGCCACCAGCTACGGCGATAAAATGGACGCCGTTCGGGCGGCTAAAGGCGTCGCCGGAGTGAGGGCCATTGCGGACGACATCGAAGTTAAACTTCCAGACTCAATGCAGCGAACGGATGGAGAAATCGCCGCCACCGTCGCAAGTCACATCGAATTGTCCTGGGCGGGCCCTGCAAAGAATATTCAGGTGACCGTCCGGGATGGCTGGATCACGCTCGAAGGCAGGGTGCAATGGGGGTATCAGAAAGAGGCTGCCGCGAACGCCGTTCGGTACCTCTCGGGGGTCAAGGGAATATCGAATTCGATCACCATCAAACCCAGAGTAACGGCTGCCGGCGTCGAAACCGCAATACAGTCGGCCTTTGAGCGGAATGCTTTGGTGGATGCCAAAAAAATTCACGTTGAAACTTCCGGGAACAAGGTGACTCTGCGCGGCTACGTTCGTAATCACGTTGAGGGGGGAGAAGCCGAGCGAATCGCCTGGGCCGCTCCCGGGGTTTCTTCAGTGGACAACGAACTCATCGTGGAGTGGGCATCGTTTGTGGAATAACAGCTGATTGAATTTCCAAACAACACGGGACGCAAGCACCGCGTCGCTACGAATCGCCCCAGGCATTTGATCCTCAGATAACCATATGAATACGATTCAGCCGCTTACAGGCCCGCATCTGCGTACCTACAATGCAATCTTCCAGCATCCGGTCTCCCACAATTTGGGGTGGCACGATGTCTACGCAATGTTTCGCGAACTTGGCCTGGTCGAAGAGGAGCCGAACGGCAACCTAAAAGTGACTCGTAACGGGCAGACCATCGTCCTGCATCGGTCTCGAACAAAGGATGTGTCCAATGTGGAGGAGATCATGTCCCTGCGTCACTTTCTCGAACGATCGGGGGCGGCATCACCCGAATCGAATGAGACTGAGGCGCATTGGCTCCTCGTAATCGATCACCACGAGGCGCGGATTTTTCGATCTGAAATGCACGATTCCATCCCGCAGCGAATCTGGCCGCGGCAGTTGGAAGATTATTCTCGTCATGCCCATAATCTGAAGGTTCTTCCCAAAGGCATGAACAGCCCGGATCCGAAGGGCTTCTTTGAGCCAGTCGCCAAGGCTCTGCAGGGCGATGGTCAGATTCTTGTCATGGGCTGCGGCGCCGGCGCGAGCAATGAAAGCGACCAGTTCATTGCTTGGGCGAACGCCCATCACCCCGATTTGGCGATACGGATCATTGGCATGCGAGTGGTGAATGAGAATCATCTGACCGAAGCCCAACTTCTCGCATTAGCCAGGGAATTTTATGCGAATGCAACTCTTTCGGCGGACGGAGCGCACGACGTTTATCGCAATCGAGTGGAATGATAGCTCGAGATGCAGTTCCGCCGCCATTCACCTTTCAACCCGACGATGAGATGGGATCGGGATTCGTCCATGTACTTGATCAAATGGCGATTGAAGCCGGCAAATTTTTAAAGTCCCCGGGCGGAGCCGTGTCCGAGTCGGTCCATGGGACTCGTGTTTTGGTCAAACACCTCCGGGCACTTTTATGGTTTGCAAGTCCAGCCTTCACCACTTCGGAAATCGAACTGTCGAAATCGCGATTACGGAAAGCTTCCCGCCTTTTGGCTGCTCAGCGTGATTTCGTAGTGATGCAATCCATTCTGGAACGGCTTTCTCGGAAGACCTCGAATTCCGCATTCCGAAAGACGCTTGTCCGAATGGCGCTTGCAGAGGATGTCGAGGTACCCGCCCCGGGAATACCTGATGGATCAATGCGAAAAGCGATTGCGATCCTTCTTGCGACGATCAAAAGCCTTAAAAAGTACGCCAAAAGTAAATCCAGGTGGCCCTCCTGTGCCGATCGGCTAACCCGAGCTTTTCTCTCCACGAAAAAGGCGGGTAAAAGAGCGCTTCACTGCGAAAAGTCGGCACAGTTCCACGACTGGCGGAAAAAGACTCAAAGGCTGCTCTATCAATTGCAACTCACCCAGGGCGCTCCCGGCAAGCGGATGACTCACACCATCCTCCAAGTCGATAAACTCCAGGGAGAACTTGGACATTATCACGACAGCGTCGTTGCCCAAGATCGCTTACAGAAAAATGGTCTTGAGAAAACGCGGGCGCATCTCCTGAGACATTGCGTGCATCTTCTTGAGAAAAGGAAACATCGGTTGCGGAAAAAGGTACGGAAAATCGCAAGGCGCCTCAAAATGAGATAGGGGATGAGGGGAGTTCGTGACATCGTCCGGAGGCATAGGCAGTGGAAATAACCAGTGCGCTCGGGATGTAAGTGCGCGTTTTCGGATAGCTTCCTGCTATCATGCGATCACCAAGGAGGTATTGGCGGGCAGGGGAGAGCGCCCGGACAGTTCAGCGGAAGCGCCACCCGCTGCCCTCCATTTAAAAAGCATAAAGTCATGAGCTACCAGAGCATCAACCCCTACAACGGCAGAACACTGAAGACGTTCGAACAAATGACCGACACCCAGCTCGAAACCGCCCTTGAAAGAGCCGCGAACTGTTTCGAAGCCTGGCGGCGCAGAACCTTCGAAGAGCGAGCTGTTGTACTCTTAAATGCCGCCACGGCCATGCGCGAGGATTTGGATGTGTTCGCTCGCCCCGCGACGCTTGAAATGGGCAAGCTTATCGCGGAGGCCCGCGCCGAAGTTGTGCTCAGTGCGGATATCATCGAATATTATGCAAGGAACGCCGAGCGTTTCCTGGCTCCTGAAATCCTTCATCCGAGTTCCGGCGAAGCAGAAGTGGTCAGCACGCCAATCGGTGTCCTGTTTGGCGTTCAGCCGTGGAACTTCCCTTATTATCAACTCGCACGGTTTGCTGCGCCCAATCTGATGGCGGGAAATGTCGTGTTGGTAAAGCATGCAGGGTGTGTGCCGCAATGTGCAATCGCCTTCGAGGAAATGTGGCGGGAGGCAGGGGCGCCAGTGGGTGCTTATACCAATCTTTTGATTTCCCATGATCAGGTAAACCGTGTGATCGACGATCCACGGATCAAGGGAGTCGCGTTGACCGGCGGCGTTGAAGCCGCGAAAGGTATCGCCGCCAGAGCGGGGCGAAACCTTAAGAAGTCAACGATGGAACTGGGGGGTAGTGACGCCTTCATCGTGCTTGAGGACGCCGATCTCGACAAGACGGTCGCGTGGGCAGTCTGGGCCAAGATGAACAACACCGGCCAATGCTGCGTGGCAGGGAAGCGATTCATCGTCGTCGAAGAATTGGCTGACCGCTTTCTCGAAAAGTTTCAGGCCGCGCTGGCCGCGCTAAAGCCCGGCGATCCAATGGACAAGACAACGACGCTCGGACCATTGTCCACGGAATCGGCTTTGGTGCAATTGCTCTGGCAGGTGGATCGCGCCGTCGCGGGGGGCGCAAAGGTGGTGATGGGCGGCAAGCGCATCGACCGGCCCGGCTCCTTTATGCAGCCGACGATCCTGACAAATATCAAACCCGGTAGCCCCGGCTTTCGGGATGAGTTTTTCGGGCCAGTTGCGCTCTTTTTCCGCGTGAAGAATGAGGACGAGGCAGTAGCGCTCGCCAATGACTCCGACTTCGGATTAGGAGGATCGGTCTTCACCAAGGATGAGGCTCGCGGCAAGCGAGTAGCGAGCCGTGTGGATACCGGCATGATGTTCATCAATCACCCCACTTGGACGACACCAGACCTGCCATTTGGAGGCATCAAAAATTCCGGCTACGGACGCGAGTTGTCCAGTTCCGGCATACAGGAGTTCGTAAATAAAAAACTGGTCCGCGTCGAATCTATCGATGCGGCGGCGTAGATGCCGGAATTCATGCCAGCTTCATTATTCTGACGGCTACTGGGGAATCCTATGCATGCAATGGTGCTAAAAGAGCTGAGGACTGCTCTTGAATGGACAGAACTCCCAGATCGGCTGCCCGGGCCGGGCCAGATCCGCGTTCAGGTGGCGGCCTGCGGCGTCTGCCGCACGGACTTGCATGTCGTTGATGGCGAGTTGCCCGACCCGGTGTTACCCATCATTCCCGGCCATGAGATTGTCGGCCGGGTGGATATGATGGGTCCTGGGGTAGAGGGATTCAAAATAGGTGAGCGCGTCGGCATTCCGTGGCTCGGTCATACCTGCGGCGTCTGCCCTTATTGCATGGGTGGCCAGGAAAATCTCTGCGATCATCCGCTCTTTACCGGCTACACTCGCGACGGTGGCTTCGCTACCGCGACAATAGCCGACGTGGGCTTTGCCTTCCCTCTCGGAGAGGTCGGCAGCGACGCGGCGCTTGCGCCTTTGCTTTGCGCCGGTCTGATCGGCTGGCGTTCGCTTGTTATCGCAGGCCCTGGCAAAAAGCTCGGGCTTTACGGCTTTGGAGCCGCGGCTCATATCGTGGCGCAGGTCGCCTGGTGGCAGGAGCGATCAGTCTTTGCGTTCGCACGACCAGGAGATGTAGCCACGCAGGCATTCGCCCGCAGTCTTGGGGCGACGTGGGCGGGCGGCTCTGACGAGATGCCACCGGAGCCGCTCGATGCCGCGATCATCTTTGCAACCGTTGGCGATCTCGTGCCTTTGGCGCTCCGGGCGGTCCGCAAGGGAGGCCGTGTCGTTTGCGCGGGCATCCACATGAGCGATATCCCGAGTTTCCCCTACCGGCTTCTATGGGAAGAGCGGCAACTTCTATCAGTCGCCAATCTCACACGGCGGGATGGAATCGATTTTCTACGCATGGCACCGGAGATAGACATTGTCACCACGACCACGCTCTATCCACTCACCAAGGCCAATGAGGCCCTGGCTGATCTTCGTGCCGGTAGTTTTGAAGGCGCTGCGGTTCTCATCCCACAGGCCGATCTTCCAAATCCGCCGATATAGCGATCAATGGCGTATTTCAACCGTCGAACCACTGCTCACCGCGATATGCACATCCGCCGCTTTCTCACTATCGTCATGAGCATCGGGTTGTCCCTACTCCCGGCCGCCCCGCTGGCCCACGCCGAAAGCATTACGAAAGGTCAGCCGGTCGCTCCCTTCACTCCGCTAATCAAGTCAGGGCAGTATGTTTGGCATCCAGAGATTTCGCCAGCAGGCCCCGTGGTAGTTATCGTCAGCCTGCCCGAGCAGATTCTCTATGTTTACCGCAACGGCGTGCGCATCGGCCGCTCCACGATCAGCTCAGGAAAGGCGGGGCACCGCACCCCGACTGGCGTCTTCACCATCCTCCAGAAAAACGTGAAGCATATTTCAACCATCTATAAAGGCGCCTCAATGCCCTACATGGAGCGCCTCACTTGGGGCGGCGTCGCCATTCATGCCGGCGATCTTCCCGGCTATCCCGCCGCGCATGGCTGCGTGCGAGTGCCCCTGGATTTCGCACGGCAGCTTTATGCCGTCACCAGCAACGGTACGACCGTCATCGTCGCCGGCCAGAAGCCCGCGCCCGATAACACCGCTGCTCCCGGCCTGCTCTTCGACACCACGCAAAGCGAGGTCACTCCTCCAGGCGGAATTGTCTGGAACCCCGGGAAAGCGCCAACGGGGCCGGTTTCCATCATCGTCAGCAGCGCGGACGACGCGGCCTATATCTATCGCAACGGGGTCGAGATCGGCCGTGCATCAGTCGGCGGGCTGCGAGGGGTAAAGGGATCTTATGTTTACTCGGCTCTAGCCGCTGTTGATTCGCAAGGTCGTCGCAGTTGGCTCTCCACGGCGAGTGTCGGCAGCCACCCGCCAAATATCAAAGACCTCGTGAGCAAGATCAGTGTGGATCAACAATTCCTCGCCAATGCTCGGGCGCTTATCACGCCGGGCGCGACCCTCATTCTGACCGATATGCCGGTAAGCGTCACCACCCACAGCGGCTCGGGCTTCAACATTCTGACCACCGCCGCCGCGCCGTAGTTTCTCGGCAAATGAAAAAATCATATTACCGCGTTGAGACTCAAGTTGATTGTGAGGGCGTTGCGCATCTGCCTTATTCAACAGTCGCCCTATTAGTAGAAGTGGCTTGTGAAAGGCTCGCTCCGACTTCCGACCAGGGTAGCCCCGAGCCCGATGAAATGGCTGCGGCGATGAAAACGGCCGAGGATATGATTAGAGTGAAGTATCCAATTGAAAATGCTTCGTATTGCATGAAAAAGCCTATCTTGGAAAACAATCCTTCTTCAGCCATAAAACATGGGGAACTAATTACGACTGCTAACGGTTCCAAAGGCTGGCTCCTAACATCCGAAATGAGTGGTTTAAAACCATGAATCATTCAGAACCCTTCTCCCGCGATTCCGCATGATAATGTATTATTTCGTCGAATGATCAGGTCACCGTGAAAACTATCGATACCCCTTCCGCTCCGGTGGAAACGTCATGCTGCCATTCAGAACATGGCGTTGGGCCGGAGATAAAGCCCTCTCCGGGAACCAAATTCTTTTGCCCGAAGTGCGGGATGACACTGGAACGAAACGTGGCTTCAAAGCCGTCGACAGGAACTATTTACACCTGTCCGATGCATCCCCAGATTAAGCAGGATCATCCGGGCAATTGCCCGATATGCGGGATGACCCTGGAGCCGATGGCCGTAACCGCTGAGAAAGAGAGCAATCCAGAATTATTCGATATGACGCGGCGCTTCTGGATCGGCGCTGCGCTTGCGCTACCGGTTTATTTGCTTGCGATGATGCCCATGATTCCAAGTGTGCCGCATTGGGTGATGGGTACGGCATCGCGCTGGACGCAGTTTGCGCTCTCCACGCCGGTTGTATTCTGGGCGGGCCTGCCATTTTTCATGCGCGGGTGGCAGTCGCTGGTCACACGGCATCTGAATATGTTCACTCTCATCGCGATGGGAGTTGGCACGGCGTACCTCTACAGCGCCGCCGTGATGCTCATGCCTGGTCTATTCGCGCAATCCGCTGTCGGCATCTACTTCCACGCAGCGGCGGTCATCGTAGTCCTCGTGCTGCTTGGCCAGGTTCTCGAACTCCGCGCTCGCAGCCGAACGGGAAGCGCCATTCGTGCGTTACTCAACCTCGCCCCGGCCACGGCCCGTATTGTCGAAGGCGAGGCCGAGCGTGACGTGCCACTGGATCAAGTTTCCAAGGACGCGATATTGCGTGTGCGACCCGGAGAGAAAGTTCCGGTCGATGGGATCGTGCTCGACGGGAAATCCAATGTCGACGAATCCATGCTTACCGGGGAACCGCTGCCAGTAGAAAAGGCCCCTGGTGACACTGTAACAGGTGGGACGATAAATGGGACCGGCAGTTTCCTCATGCGTGCGGAGCGTGTGGGTTCTGAGACGAAGCTCGCGCAAATCGTGCAAATGGTTGGGAATGCACAGCGCAGCCGCGCGCCAATCCAGGCGCTTGCGGATCGGGTTGCGGGCTACTTTGTGCCAGCGGTGTTAGGGGCCGCGGCTCTGACCTTTACGCTGTGGTTCGTGATCGGGCCGGAACCTCGTCTCGCGCACGCGATAGTTAATGCCGTCGCTGTCCTCATCATCGCGTGCCCGTGCGCGCTCGGTTTGGCCACGCCGATGTCTATCATGGTCGGAATCGGGCGCGGGGCGCAGGTGGGCGTCCTCGTGAAAAATGCCGAGGCTATCGAGCGCCTCGAAAAGGTCGACCTGGTGGTCGTCGATAAAACCGGCACGTTGACGGAGGGCAAGCCGCGACTGGTCGAGGTTCGCCCCGCGGTCGGCACCAAAGCGGATGCATTGCTCACTGCCGTTGCCTCTGTAGAGCAGCAAAGCGAACATCCTCTCGCGACGGCTATCGTTGCCGGCGCGAAGGATCGGGGGCTCAAGTTGAGCGCCGGGCAGAATTTTCAATCCACGACCGGCGGCGGTGTCTCCGCACTGGTCGATGGACGAGAAATCCTGGCGGGAAAGATTGCGTTTCTTCAAGACCGGAACGTCCGCGGAGCCAAGACGCTTGCTGATGAGGCCGAACCGCTTCAGCGCTTGGGACAGACCGCTATTTTCGCGGCAATAGACGGCAACGCAGCCGGGTTCGTTTCAGTTGCTGATCCTATCAAAGCTTCCACTCTTGAGGCAATCCGATCACTGCATGCGCTTGGTGTGAAAATCGTGATGCTTACGGGCGACAACAAATACACTGCCGAAGCCGTGGCGAAACAACTTGGACTCGACGAAGTGGAGGCCGGCGTGAGTCCGGGCGACAAACACGCCCGTGTGGAAGCGATGACCCGCGCCGGGCAGATCGTCGCGATGGCTGGCGATGGCGTCAACGACGCGCCAGCACTCGCCGCCGCCGCCGTTGGCATTGCGATGGGCACCGGCACCGATGTTGCGATTGAAAGTGCCGGCATCACACTTTTGAAAGGCGACTTGCGCGGCATCGCGCGCGCGATCCGACTGAGCCGCGCATTGATGAACAATATCCGTCAGAACCTCTTTTTCGCATTTATCTACAACGCTCTTGGTGTCCCCGTCGCCGCAGGTTTGCTTTACCCATTCTTTGGCCTTCTGCTCAGTCCGGTTATCGCCAGCGCGGCGATGAGCTTGAGTTCGGTCTCGGTTATCGGCAATGCCTTACGGCTTCGTTCCGTTAAGCTCGGTGATTAGCAAACATTGCGTGGTTTGGAGTGAGCAGCAATCTATTCTCAGGCCTCCTCTTCATCGGTTTGGCGTGGCCCGTTAATTCGACTTGTGCCCCACTCCATTGTATCCCTCATTGTATCCCTAAACCCCCAAATACGGCAAAAACGAGCAAAAGTCAGCCAAGCCAAAAGTTATGTAACCTACTCATAACAAGCAGTTAGCATAAAATAGCTAAAAGCGGCAAAACCTCATTTTCCGATTACAAATCAGCTGCTCTACCAACTGAGCTATACCGGCGTTTACCTCTGCAAAAAATCGGCGAAATTCGGCTGGTCCAAGCCGCCTTCGCAGCCGTTTCTACTACACCGCGGCGGCGGCTGAGTCCAGAGGCAAGAATGTTGGAGTGACGCGGGAAGCGTGGCATGGTCCAGTTCAGTAAGGATTGGGAGAGATTCTCGTTTCGGTCAACGCAGGGGTCGTGGTCCCGGTATACGTGAATTTATCGGCAGAAATGTTACCGAGTATCACGTAGACGATTGTGGCCTTCCAATCGTTGTAGTCAGGATTATCAATTTCTCGAAAATCCAGGGTGTAAACATAGCCGGTGACACTCCAGGTGCCGCTGGAGTTTACTTCCTCGGACGGATTGCCGCGATCCTCAGCGATCGTGGTACGTTCCTCGAACGTCCTGTCGGGATACCGCCTGATCACCCAGTGAACATTCCCACAGGTGCTCATCCATTTACCGACCAGCAGCCGCTCATCGGCGGAAAGGTCTGGACTGACAGGGTGCAGGCGCTCTTGGGTTGAAAGGCCCGGACTGACAGGGTGAACGGCCGTTGTGCATGCATCGAGGATTAAGACGGCGCAAATCGACAGCAGAACTCTGGAAGGGAATGCAATCGGTTTGTTTTTTTGGGAGGTCATTACTCGACCGTGATCGGCGCGGAGAGCGCGGCGGCGGGGGTGGTGGCGCGGATTTGCCAGGCGCCGGGGGTGAGTTGCCAGAAGGTGCGGCCGTCGTGTTGCGGGGGGATCGGCTGGTTGTTTACGTACCAATGGACGGCGCCGGGGAGGGTGGTGGTGAGCTCGAGCATTTGCTGGGCGGGAGCGAGGATGGGATCGATGATGTAATGGGCACCGGCGGGGGGATTGAGGATGCGGGCGGTGGGGCGGACCTGGGCGCCGAGGGTGTTGCCGGGGCTTGCGCACCATGCGGCGTATTCGGGCGGCAGGAGGAGGGCGCCATCGGCTGAGAAGAAGGTGGAGGCGCTTTCGTGCGGCTCGGTGCCGGGGAGGAAGAGCTCCGGGATGACGGCGGGGGAATGTGGGCAGGGAAGGAGGCCGGTGAGGGCGCAGACGTCGCGGTGGACGAGGGTGGCGGGCGCGGGGAGGAGCGGATGGTCGGTGCGCAGGAGGAGGTTCATCACGGCGGCCCAGAGGGGGCTGGCAGCGCGGATGGCCAGGGTGCCGCCGAGGGGGTGGCCATCGAAATTGCCGGCCCAGACGGCGACGGTGTGCTCGCGGTCGAACCCGGCGGTCCATGTATCGCGGAAGCCGCTGCTGGTGCCGGTCTTGGCGGCCACGCGGAGCGGCTTGTGATCGGCGTCCTTCAGCGCGAGGGGCGAGTCGGGGCCGAAGGTCCGGCGGCGCGCGTCGTTATCGCACAGGATATCGGTGATGATGGCCGCGGCCTCCGGCGACGCCATGCGGGTGAGGGGCGCCTGGCGATCCTCGATGAAGCGCGCCCGCATCGCAAGGCCGCCGCGGGCGAGGCCGGAGTAAGCGGCGGCGAGATCGACCAGCCGGATGCCCGCATTGCCGAGGATGAACCCCGCGCCGTAATCGTCAAAGGAGCCGTCGAATTGAAAGCCCCATTGCCGCAGCGAATAGAATGCGCCGCGGGCGCCGAGCCGGCTGACGGTGACGACGGCGGGGACATTGAGCGAGCAAGCGAGCGCCTCGCGGACGCGGACGGGGCCGAGATAGCGGTGGTTGAAATCCTGCGGATCGTAATCGGTATACGCGTCGCGGATGGCGTCCGGGGTATCTGGCAGGAGGGTGGCGGCGGTAATGAGCCTGCGGTCGATGGCGGCGAGGTAGATGAAGGGCTTGAGCGTCGAGCCGCAACTGCGGGACTGCAGCGCGCCATTGGTCTGCGCCTGCGCGAAATCCGACGAGCCGACCAGCGCGCGCACGGCGCCGGTGGAGTTCTCGATGATGACGAGCGCGGCCTGCGTGATATCGGCGCGATTGAGCGAGGCGAGATGGGTGCGGACGGCCCACTCGGCGGTGCGCTGGAGATCGAGATCCAGCGTCGTGCGGACGGTGCCGCGCAGGCCGGGATTCGCCCGGAGCATGGCGTCGACAAAGTTCGGGGCCAGGTGCGGCGGCTCGCAATGCAGCACGGTGGGCGGCGCGGCGAGGAGATCGCGCTGGGCTTGCGTGATGACGCCGGCGGCGGCGAGGCGGTCGAGGGAGAATTTGTAGCGCGCGGCGGCGGCGGCGGGATGCAGCCATGGATTGAAGCGCGACGGCGCCTGCGGCAGGCCGGCGAGGTAGATCGCCTCGGCCAGGGTGAGATGCGCGGCGGATTTGCCGAAGTAAGCCTGTGCGGCGGCCTCCGGGCCGAGGCGGCGATTGCCGTAGCTGGCGCGGTTCAGGTACGCGGCGAGGATTTGCGACTTGTCCCAGCGATGCTCGAGCTTCCACGCGGCGACGGCCTCGCGGAGCTTGCCGGTCCAGGAGTGGCCCTGGCGGCCGGTGGCCAGCTTGATGAGCTGCTCGGTGATCGTCGAGCCGCCGGAGACGATGCGGCCGGAGCGGAGATCGCGCCAGACGGCGGAGCAGACGGCGCGCAGGTCGATGCCGTGGTGGGACGCAAAGCGCTTGTCCTCCAGTGCGATGGTGACGCGTGGCAGATACTCGCCCATCTTCGCGAGCGGGACGGGGATCTGCACGCGGGCGTCCGCGGAGGGCAATTGCGCGATGGTGCGCCCGTGGAAGTCCTGGAGATTGAGGGTGCCGTCCAGGGGCTGCTCGAGCGCCGCCGGGAGTGGGAGACAGCATGCCCAAACTAGCTCCCCTACGCAAATCAGCGCGGCGCCCATGAGCAGCCCAAGAATTAATCGGCGGAGACGACGCATATACTCGATGCGGAGCAGCCGGAGAAGCGGCTGTCGTACATGGGATTGATCTGCGTTTGCGGCCAGCGGAACGTGCCGGCGGCGGTTACCCGGACGAGGATGGAATAGACGCCGGGGCCGGGCGGGAAATCGTTGAAGTAGAGCAGCGTCGAGCGGTCGCGCATCTCCGAGTGAGAGAGATCAAGGAGCTGGTCGTTGGGATCGGGCGCGGGCAGGTCGAAGAATTTGCCCACCTGCGCGAGGTCCGGGTTCACCGTCTCAAAGGCCGCCGGCAGCGCGTCCTCCAACGCGACGAAGTATTGCTGATTCTCCGAGAAGACGCGGTAGGTCACCAGGAGCTGGTCGCCGATATGGTACGGGCGCGCGGCGTCGCCCTTGCGCGTGGCATCGGTCAGGTCGTGGACGATGCGCTCGAGCCGGAATCCGCGATCCACGCGCGGCGCATCGAGCACCGGCACGGTGTAATCGGCCTGCATCAGGAAGGTGAGCGCGGATTTGTTGAGCGCGGCGATGGAGAATGGCGCGGAGAGTTGGGTGTTGGGCGTACCGGGCCACTCGGCGGAGGCCTTGTTTTGTGAGACGAGCGCCGGGGCCGGCCGGGCGGCGGCGAGCGGCGGCGCGGGCTGCGCGTCGATCAATGATTTGAACGCGAGGATGAGCCAGAGGTTCTCCTGCGTGGAAAAGGTGAACGTCGAGACGGAATAATAGCCATTGCCGAGCGGGGCGAAATTGATTCCCGTCTGCGTATCCGGCGCAGCGGAGAGGATCGAGCCCGTGTCGAGCACATGCAGGAGGCGCTTGTGGATTTCCTCCTTTTTCGCCGGCGTGAAATTCGGCGGCGCGATGGTCTCAAACGCCATCGCGCAGATTCCCTCCGTGCGATCGGGCGAGCCAAACGTCTCCGGCTTGAACGCGGTGGGCATGATCACGTGATCGATCTCGCGCATCAGTTGCAGCTTCTCGTCATTCATGATCTTCAACTGATGCAACGCCATCGCCAGCAGCGCGCGCCCGTCGAAACCCATGTCCTGGCGATGCAAATAGATGTCCTCCGCGATGGCGGGATAATCGGAATCGTCCGGCTTTAGCGAGGCGAGGACGTAAAGGGCGAAGGCGCGGTTATCAATGTCATCGTTGCCGGAGGCGATGCCCTTGACGGCCTTCGCGAGCTTGTCCGTCAGGCCATCGGGAATATCGAAACCCGCAGCGGCAGCCTCGTTGAGCGCCCACGCCGCCTGGCAGGTCACAAAGTCGTCGCCCACGGTATCGCCGGGCCAATAGGGAAGCGTCCCATTGGGGAGGAGCGACGCATTGATCTGCGTGATGCCCTGCTGGAAGATCGGTTTGTAATCGGCCAGCCGGGCCTGCGTGCCGGGGAGATAATCGGTCAGGTTCGCGAGCAGCGCATAACAGAGAAGCTTGCTGGTGATCTGCTCGAAGCAGCCGTGCGGATAATCGAGGATTGTCGGGATGCCCGCGATCGCGGGGAGCCATGAGGAGGTCGAGAGCGTGAGCGAATATTCGCCCCGGCCCTTGATCCAATCCGCGGGCATGACCGACGGTGCATCGAAGCGCGGCCCGCTGAAATTGCCGGAGATCGACTCGTGCCGGATGACCGTCGGCGCGCTGACGGGGATGGTCACCTCGACGACGTCGGACATCCGCAAATCACTTACCGCAAAGGCGGTGAAGCGGACCTTGAATGGCAGAAGATTTGGGTCGTTGATCTTCGCGCGGAAACGCAGGACGAACGGCGCGTTGCGATCCGCGGTCCCCCTGATCGTTGGCTCCGCGATCAGCGTGCAGCCGCTGCCGGTGACGCATTGCGCGACGACCGGGGCGGAATCGGCGAAGCTCTGCCGCACCACCGCGCGCAATTCCACCTCATCCCCGTCGCGGACGAAGCGCGGCAGGGCAGGATCGACCAGCAGCGGCTTGGTGATTTTCACCGTCGCATCGGAGTTGCCGCCGAATTGATTCGAGCCCGTCTCGCCAATGGCGACGATGCGATACGTGGTCAAATTATCCGGCGCCTGGAAGTCGAAGCTTACTTTTCCATTGGTATCGGTCGTGAGGCTCGCGTTCCAGTAGGCCAGCGTGCGGAACTCCTTTCGCAGCGCATTCGCGCCCGCGCCGACTTCATCGGCGCTCCCATCGCCGATGATGAAGCCTTTCTGGAAATTCCCATCCAATACGCTCGGATCGCCGTATTCGCCGAGCGACTGGTAATTGGTAAACCGAAATGGATTCTGCGGGTAGAAAGCGGAGAGCGCATCGGGCAGCGTCCACCCGCCGAGCTGCAACACCGCGTCATCCACGGCGAATACTGCGAGATCCGCGCCGGGCACCGGCTTGCCTTCGCTGAGGACGGTGAATTCTCCATGGATGCTCGCTCCCGGCTGGACCTCGACGTGATCCAGGTGCGGCGTGATCTCCAGCTCGCGATCCGGGCATTCCACGGCCAGCGGACACATGGCGAAACGCTCGACCGGCAGCGCGGCCGGGCCGCCCGGGCGCGTGAGATAAACGGAGACCGTCGCATTCGGCGCGTACGCCTCCTTCACCGGGATCTCGATGCGGGCGGCATTGCCGGAGAGCGGGACGAGCATGGTATCGAGCAATCGATCCGTCTGGATGCAAACCCACGCGACACCGGCGTAGGAGGCCTGGACATCGAACACCGCCTTTTCGCCGACCTTCCAGCTATCGTGGAGGGAGGTGAGCGTGAACGTCGTATCGTTTTCCACCGGCAATTGCGCGGGCTCATTGCCGGTGACCTCGACATCGTTGCTCACCAGCGGCGTGCGGACGGAATCGGAGTGGACGGCGACGACATAATTGCCCGTCGTCGTCGCGGAGAAAGTCAGCGAGCCGGGCGCAACCGCCTCTTTCGAATCGACCTTCGCGTATTCGTTAGTGTTCTTGTAATAAAAGACCAGCGGTGCGACGCGCTCCTTCACCGTCTTTGTGGTCACGTAGTAGAGGTCCACTGTCACCTTGACCGGTGTGGTGATCGGGTTGCGATCCGGGTCCACGCCTTCGAGGGTTACGCCGATGCCGCGGGGGTCGGTCATTTTTTCTTCCGCATGCAAACCGAGGATGACGGGCGTGCTGGAGAAGGTCTGGTCCGTGCCGCCTGTAATGGTCTGGCCGTCGATGGAGGTGACATCGGCAGTCCAGCTCACGTCCGAGACGGAGACCGCCAGGTTATCCTTGTACGGGGAATCGCAGGCGACGGTGCATTGGCCGTTCTTATCGAGCCGGGCATCGCCCTCGATGGTGCGGCCGGGGGTGTCGTCGTCATTCAGCGCCGGACCGATCTCGGGATGGGAATTGTAGCGGACGGTATTGGTTCCCGACGCGCCGTAGGTGGACCATGCGGCCTTCCAATGAACGCGCGCGCCGGCATTTGCGCCGCCGTGGAAGAAGACAGAGGAGACCTGGGCATGCGCGGTCGTGCCGATCTCCGTGCCGGACCCGACATTCACGGTGAAGAGCGGGACGCGATACTCCTCGATCGAGAACTGCGCATTGCCCGAATACGAAATATCATTGAGCGTGCATTGCAGCGTGCACTGGCCGAGGGCGGCATCCTTCGGGATGGGCCACGAAGCCTCGAATGTGCCGAGCGGCGAGAGCGGCACCTTGCCCTCGGCAATGGTCTTGCTGCCATCGCCCTGGATGATCTGCCAATCGACCGTGCCCGACGGCATGACGAGGCCGGAGGGTGATTCGTCGCGGAGGAAGCCCTTGATTTTCACTTCCTCGCCGGGCCGGTAGAGATTGCGATCCGTGATGAGCAACGCGTGATTGGAGACGCGCGCCGGGGAATTGTCGCCGGGGGCGGGATAGGTGTCCGCATCCGCCAGGGCCAGCGAGAGGCCACCTGGAGTGTAGCCGATAAACAGATGCGCCTGCGGGCCGGCGGCCGGGAAGAGCTTCGCGAAGTCGAACGTCGCAAGCCCGCTGGAATCGGTGACCGCGCGGGCCAGCTCGATGTTATCGTCGCGCACCGCGCGGACGGTGACGCCGGCAACCGGGAGCGCGTCGCTCATTTTCGCCACGCGGACGAACACCTGCGTGGGCGAGCGCGTCTGCGTCAGGATGTAATTGCTGAAGAATACCAGTGCCCGTCCGCCGGCGATGCGCCCATCCGGCAATGTCGCGGAGGCCTCGATGAGATACGGGCCGGAGAGTGGCGCGCCATTCGGCAGCGGCGCGGTGATGGAGCGCGTGGCGTCCGTGTTGGTATCGACGCCGGGGGTGCTGCCGCTGAGCAGCACCGGGAGATGGAGAGCGTCGACCAGCAACTCCGTCTGGACCTCCCTGTCCTCGCCGGTTTTCGGATCGGGAATCGTCTGGCCGGTGAGCGGGTCGGTGGCAGAATCGTTGTATTCCGTCAGCCGCGCGGTGACCGCAGGGAGTTTCTCCAGCGGGATGCTGGCGAGCTTCCACGTGACCGCCGGGGTGTGGCTCTGGACGAATGAGAAATGAAGCTGCGACGTGCTCCGCAGATACAGGGTCGGCCCGGGAAACGAGATGCATGGTTGCCGCGGCGGGAAGGTGGCGAACCAATGCGCATCCGCCGGCAGCTTGTATCCGCGCTCGCTCACCAGCGCGGGCGTCACGGTGATGCGGTAACGCTGGGCGAGATCGAAAGTGCCGGTGATATCGATTTCATCTTCGTCGGCGTCAATGCCCAGGCCCGGGACATCGGGCGTGATCTTCACCATCCCGGGCTTCAGCGCGTCCGGCGGGATGGAGTCGTTGAACTTGATGCGGATGATCGGCGAATCCAGCGCGGGATTGAACGCGCCGACCCAGTCGATGCGCAGGTCATGGGTATTGCCGAGCGCGAACACGGCGGGATACGGCAGCGGCTGGCGGCTGCCGGCGTCGCGCAGGCCGTCGATGACCAGGTCGTAGGTGTGATTCGGCGGCAGCGGCTTGCGCGGAGCGACCTGGAACTCGAACGCATCGAGAGACGAGGGATCGGTCTCGATAACCTCGATGGGGATGTGGGCGCGCGAATCGCGATCCTGGATCCACGCATGCTGCGGCACCTCCGTCAGGCGGACTTTGTACGTGGAGGTCAGCGGGATGTGCGGCTCGGTCGTCAGCTCATCGCGGAATTGCGCATCGGTGGAAAGGGAGAACTGCGTTGCGGTGAAATCGACCGTCCATTGGTCGCCCGAGAGCGGTTTGCCGGCCAGGTCCTTGAGCCCGGGCGCGAGCGTGAAGTGATGCGTCGCGCCGGCCACGACCGTGGAAATCTCCAGCTGGCCCTCAGTCTGGCTCTTCCAGAGGAACGTGCCATCCACCTTCGGTGTCGAGGTTACCGGCCATGGCTCGCCGCCCTTGTCGATGGCGTCGGGCGCAACCATCGGTGTGGGAAAGGAGAGCGTCAGAACTGTACCTTGCGAGATATCGCCGCCGGCGGGCGTGATGCCGCTGCCGCTGCCGGAGGTATCCGGGGAGGAATTGTCATCCGCCGCGCGGAGGCCGTGCGCAAGAGCGAGCGCGCACAGCAGGAAGAAGAGAGCCCGTTTCATTTCAATGGAGGAAAGACTTCGGTGCAGGAAAAACCTTATTCAGGCGCTGGATATCCGCCTCGGCCTGGGAGGAAAGGCAAAGGCGCAGCTCGGCATCGATCCGGGCGCGCAGGGCGACCTCGGATTCATGGATCGCCAGCGAGCGCGTCTGGGAGGCGATGGCCGCGGTGAAATCGGCGCGATTCGCCTCCACGACGCCGCGGTAATACCATGCGACCGCGTCCTTCGGCCGCAGCTCCGTCGCACGGATGATGTGTGGCAGCGCCTCCTTCGAGCGGCCCAGCGCGTCCAGATCGTGGCCTATCTCGAATTGGGCCTCGGGGGAATTCGCGTCCAGCGCCAGCGCCGCCTGCGCATCGTCCAGCGCGAGGACGTATTGTTTGATGTCCCGCAGCGTCTTCGAGCGGGCGGCGAGCGGCCCCGGCTTGCCGGGATTGCGGTGGACCGCGGCGTCCCGTTCATCCAGCTCGTGCAGAATCTTCTTGTCCACAAGACCGGTATCGTCACGCAGCAGGTCATGGCTGACGCGGAACTTCGCGGCGTCCAGCGGCTTGTTGAGCGCCAGCTCGGCTTCGCCGCATTGGACCCGGGCGCGAACGCTGCCGGGATCGATGGCCAGCGCCCGTTTGGCATTGGCCAGCGCCAGGAAGGGCTCGCCGATCTCCATGAAGACCTGCGCCTGGTCGAGCAGTGGATGGATATTTCTCGGGTCCATGGAGTTCGCGACTTTCAGCATCATGTCGAATGCGAAAATCTCCGCCCGGCGCGTGGCCAGCAGCTCGATCTTCGGCAGCCATTGCTGCACCGTCGGGTCTGTCGCATCGAGATCGTTGGCCTTGTGAATCTCGGCAATCGCCGCGTCCCATTGGTGGACATTCAGCAGCGCCCCGGCGCGGGCGGCGAGGAGCGCAGCGGCCGGTTTCGCATCGGCTGCCTGGGTGCGAAGCGCAAGGACCTCGTCCCAGCGCGACTCCGTTTCCAGCAGGTCGGCGAGTTTGCTCAGGACGCGGTAATCATGCGGATCGATCTTCAGCGAGGCGCGCCACGCTCGCTCGGCATCCACCGGCATTCCCCTGGCCAGGTAGATATCGCCCCGGTAGGAGTCGATGGCCGCCGGTTCCGGTTTCGTCACATTCTGCCAATTTTGCAGGGAAACGAAGGCGCGGTCGTAATCCTCGATCTTGATCTGCGACTCCACCAGCGTGTTCCACGCGTCAGTATCGTGCGGATCGGCGGCAACGATGCGCCGGGTGAGCTCGATTACCGCATTCGAGTCAGCTCCGGCCTGCGCCAGCTTCAGTTGCGCCCGCCATTCCGGCAGGCCTTCGCCGCAAACGCGGAGGGGCGCCGCCAGGAGGATTGGAAGCAACGCAAGAACCGCGAGTGGAAAGCGGCAAGCCACAAAAAATCTCAGGCCTCTGGATAGCAGGAATGCGAAGCCGCTGGAAGGAGGAATTGCCCCAGCCGAACCGGTGAAGACTTCGATCGCGCTTGCATGAATGCCGTTGTGTACTTCGTCGGGGCGAGCGGCGATTCCATTCATCGATTCGCATCCAAATAATGAAAATATTTCGCGATCCCCTTTACTGGGCTGGCAACTCCACCAGTCGGTAACTGGTGCTCCGTCCTCCTCCGCCCTCCTGGACCAAAATGCCATGATCGAGCAATATCTTGATGTCGCGCAACGCGGTATCGGTGGAGCATTTGGTGAGTTTGGCGTACTTGGAAGTGGTCAGCTTTCCTTCGAATCCATCCAGCAACCGGTTGATTACTTTCCGCTGCCTTTCATTCACCTGCGATCGGTTCACGTATGCCCAGATCTTTGCCTTGCGCAGGATGTGGACAAGCCCACCGTCCGCCCCGTCGAGCGCCCGCATGAGGCAGCCCATATACCATTCCAACCATCGCGTGATATCGAGGCCGCCCTTTTGGCTGTGCTCCAGCATTCCGTAATAGTCCTGCCGCTCCGCTTCGATTTGAGCAGACATGCTGTAAAATCTCTCCCGCGTTCCATCCGCGCGGGTGAGGGCCATGTCTGCAATCGCCCTTCCGATCCTTCCATTGCCGTCTGCAAAGGGATGGATGGTCACAAACCAGAAATGCGCGATTCCTGACTTGAGTACGTGGTCAATTCCGCGTGCAGTCTCAAACCAATCGAGAAAGCGCGCCATCTCGCGCGGCAAGCGCCCTGCCTCCGGAGCTTCGAAGTGAATGCGTTCCTTTCCAATCGGGCCTGAGACCACCTGCATGGCTCCGGCCTCGGGAGGACGCCATGCGCCGACGGTGATTGGACGCACGCCGCTGCGCCCTGCCGGAAACAACGATGCATGCCAATTGAACAGGCGCTCCACTGTCAACGGCTCAGCGAATTTTTGGGTCGCATCGAGCATCATTTCGACCACTCCGTCCACATCCGTGCTCACTGGCGCCGCACCCCCGGCATCGAGGCCGAGATGGCGCGCAATCGAGGATCGGACCTGCCCGGCGTCCAACTGCTCACCCTCTATCGCGCTCGACTTGATGACGTCGGCCGTAAGCGTCGTCAGGTTTGCCTCGGCCCTGAGCCGAAACCCAAGCCCCTCCATTTTGCCCAGCAGCCGCCCTTGCCGATGTCGAGCCTCGGCGAGCAACGGCGATAGCTTTGCGTCGTTCCAGAGCAAATTCGGCCAGTTTGGATTTTCGTGAATGTAAGCCACGGGCTATATTCTCCGCATAATTTGCGGTGATTATACCTATTTTCGCCGCAATTACAATATTCGCCGCATATTATGCGGCGATTAAGCTGTTCATTCACCGCATTCTTTGGGAATGCGACGGCTTTTTGGCCTTGTCTAACGCAGCCTTGCGTCGCGAAGGTGCTGGCTTATGGAGTCCCCCTCCACCGTCCACGCCGTGATCGCGCCGCCGCATTATCCGTATATCACCCGGGTGCTCATCGAGCTGTTTGAGACCGGCGCGCTGCCGAATGTCGCTTCGATTCAGGTCGAGCCGGTGTACGGGTATGTGGGCCGGATTGTATACCGGGATGGGACCGTGCGATTTTTTCGCGGCTCCAGCATGGGGGTCAACCGGCTGGGGGCCTCGGAGATTGCGCGGGACAAGGGGTACACGAAATATTTCCTCGAGCAGCTCGGGTACTCGACGCCGCGGGGGCAGGTGTTTCTTTCGGCGCGCTTCGTGGAGTTGATCGACCGGAACCTGGGGCGGTTCGGGTTTACGGAGTTCGCGCATTGCGACCAGATCCTGGATTACGTGCGGGAAACGCTCGGCTACCCGTGTTATCTCAAGCCGAACGAAGGATCGCAGGGGCGCGGCATCGAGCAGTGCGCGAACCCGGAGGAGGTGCTGGAGGCGCTGGAGCGTTACGCGGCGGAGGGTGCGCTCAAGGTGCTGGTGGAGCAGGCGATTCCATACCCGGACTACCGCGTCGTGGTGCTGGGGGACGAGGTTATTTCCTGCTATCTCCGCAAGCCGCTCTCGCTGGCGGGCGACGGGGTCTCGACGATCAGTGAGTTGCTCGCCGAGCGGCAGCGGCAATTTCTCGACGATGGGCGCGATACGATCATCAATCTCGAGGATAGCCGGCTGGACCGGGCGCTGCGGCGGGAGGGTTGGACGCGGGATACCGTGCTGCCGGCGGGCCGGGCGTGGCAGGCGTTCCAGGTATCGAATCTCTCGGTGGGCGGCGATTCCGAGGATTTCACCGATCGCATTCATCCGCACTGGCGGGAGTTGTGCATTGAGATTTCGGCGGCGATGGGGTTGCGGTTCTCCGGGGTGGATCTTGCGTGCGAGGATATCTGCCGGGGGGATTCCGCATATAGCGTGCTGGAGATCAATGCAGCGCCGGGGCTGGATAACTACGCCGCCAGCGGGCCGCGGCAGGCGGAGCTGGTGAGGGATTTGTACCGGCGGGTGTTTAATGAGGGAACGGATGTTTAGGGCTGCGCCGCGGGCTTTCTCCACACCCGGAAGGTGGCCCACGTCACCGGCACCGGCTCGTAATGATGCTCCGCGATATAGGCGGCGATGCCGCCGGTCGGGTCGGAGAGATCGGGCTTTGACATGAAAATCTCATCCGGCGCGGCGGTAAAGTGGTCGGGCACCTTGTAGGTCCACCGGGCGTGTCCCGGCAATTCCTGGTCGGAAACCGGGAGGTGATAGAAAGCGCCCGCCTCCGGATCGGCGGCCCACCAGATATTGCCGCCATCGGCAATCACCTGTGTGGCGGCGGCGGCGGCATCGCGGTAATCGTCCTTCGAATGACGGTCGGCGAATCGCACCTCCAGGCTGGAGAGCGCCAGCGCCGCGATCATCGCGACTGCCGCCACACGCCCGAGCATCCGCCCGCCGCGCCACAGCAGCAGCAGCCCAAACGCCTCCGCCAGCAGGATGAATGGGAAGAGCGGCGTGAGATGCCGCGCCAGGATGCGCGCATGCCGCACGAAGCCGAAGACGAAGATGAAACTGACCGGCCCCGCCGTGATCAGAAGGATCTGCACCAGCCTCGCCTGCGTCAGCCCAAACCGGCGCCGCGCCGCGAGATAGAAGCCCGCCGCCAGCGGCACGCCCAGCAGCAGCAGCGGCAGCAGGAAGGGGCGTGTCGCCGAGACGGAACTGGCGCGCAAATCCGCGCGCCCCGGCCCCAGTCCCAGGAAGCCGAATTGCTCGTAAAACACCGACATCATGCTCGCGACATTCATTGCCATGGGGTTGGCCGATACCCGTTCCTTGATCGTCCATGCCAGGTAGAGCGCCAGCACCGTCAACAGCGGGACGCAGACCATTAGCGCCGGCCGGCCGGCCGTCAGCGCCGTGCGGCGAAAGGCGGGAATCGTGAGCAGCAGCGCCGTGATCGCCAGCGCCCACGGCGTCCCGAGCAGGCCCGCCCCGCAGAGAACCGTCATTCCCGCGCCGAATTGCCACCACCACGCGCCATCCATAGCATCCGGCTCATCCAGCGCCTGGAAGAGCGCCCCTGCCACCAGGAGCGAGCCCGAGAGTTGCATCAGGTACGGCCGCGCCTCATTGAGATAATACCAGACAAAGGGATGGACGCAGTAGAGCAGCAGCGTCGCCCAGCGCAGCCCCGGTTGGCGCCGCAGCGAGCGGGCGATGGCGTAGAACCCGAGGAGGAACCACGGGATATTGGCCGCGCGCAAAGCCAGCTCGGAGAGCCCCGCGATCCGCGCCCAGCTCCAGATGTAGATCATGTAGAGCGGGAGCTGCATGTTCGAGTTGTGTTCCCCGTCCAGCGCCTGCCACCACCCCCGGAGCGTCGGCGGCACGGCCTTCAGCGCCGTCTCCGCCTCATCCACCCAGAGGCTCTGCGAGCTGACTGCCACGCACGCCACGATGCATGCCAGCACGATGAGCGGCATGAGGAGAGGAGTGCGGCGGGGGAGGGGGGCGTTCATGGGGGCGCCTAGCGCAACGGCCTCAAATTTTTTTTTACCTTAATTTACCTTAATTTGGCTTAATTCGTGAGAGCGCACATGTGGTGAAATATACCGCAGTTTGTAAGGAAACGGTGCGAATCCGTGATGCGTGAAGCCAGGAGCGCAGAATAAACCGAGCGGCCGATAGCGATTTTTTGGGCGGGGCCTCGCGAGGAGCGGAGATGTTGCCTGTTTGCGCCTTTTCCAAAGACCCCAGGCCATGCTCCCAATAAACCCGGCGACACCAACGAGCCCCAATTCGCCGCCACGATTCTCAAAAAACGCTCCATGTCAAATAGCATTGCAGAAGAGACCTTGCTTCACCTAGAGATTTTTTGAACCCAGGCGCGTTTATAGGGTCATCTCAGGCCCGGGTGCAGATGCAGTACATCGCCATGCTGAAGTGCCAGTTAAACAGTGTGGAGAGACTTTTCTGCATCGCCAGCTTTGCCATGTTTGACGGCTTCCGGTCGGAGTAAACGTCATCGACGCCGAACTGCCGCACCTTGAAGCCGTGACTACTTAACGCGGCGCGGAGGGTCGCGGGCTGGAAATGGGTGAGGTGGATTTCCTTGCCCCAGTGGAAATAGCCGAGGGGGTTGGGACCTTTTCTGCGCCCGATGCGATAGCGGAAGAGATCGTTGTCATCATTGGGGACAGCAACCGCGAAGACGCCGCCGGGGGCAAGGAGACCGGAAAGGATCGAGAGGGCTTCGCCGGGATTCGGCAGATGCTCCAGCACATGCCAGATGGTGATCACGTCGAATTTCAGCTCCTTGAAGTCCACGTCATTGATCTGGCCGAGCAGGAGTTGATGCCCGCGCTTGCGGGCGTAATCGGCTCCCGTTGCCGAGAGCTCCGTTCCAAAAGTTTCAAATCCCGCAGCCTTCGCCATATCGAGAAAGAACCCGTCGCCCGCGCCGACATCCAGGAGGCGTCCGGCCTTTTTGTAGCGGCCCAGGATGGCGAGCCGCCGCTCCCAGATGGACCTGCGCCCGGCATCGTTCTGCTGCCACTCGGCGTAATTGCTGCCGTAATCATAGGAGCGCCGGATCTCCTCCTGCGTTGGGCGCGGAGTGCGAAAGAAAACGTGGCAGCGAGCGCATTGCGCCACATCCGGCTCGAAGACACGGGGAATATCGGCGCAACCGCACACCGTGCAGGCCTTGAGGGTTTCGTAATCCTCAAACTTCTTCTCGGCGGGAGCTTGGGAGGACATGGGAAGGCAGGGGGCGCATGACATCGTGCACGGCGCACCCGGATCGTCAATGTGCGAATGCCGGTAACTGCGCCGGAGCTTGCCCATGGGCAGGGTGGCGCATAGTTTTGCCGCCCCGATCCCGTGAATCCCACCCTCTCAGTCTGCATCATGACTTACAACCGCGCCGGGACGCTGCGGGAGACGCTGGATTCGATCCTGCCGCAGGCGGCGGAATTGCCGGAGGTGGAGGTGCTGGTCTCCGATAATGCCTCGGCGGACGATACGGAGCAGGTGGTCCGCGGCTATTGCGCGCGATATCCGGTGCTGCGCTACTCGCGCAATCCGGTCAACGTTGGGTTCGATGGAAATGTGCGCGCCTGCATTGAGAATGCCACGGGCGAATATGTCGCCTTTTGCTCGGATGACGACATCGCGCCGCCGGGATTGATTGCCGGGCTGCTGAAGGACCTCGTCGAGACGCATCCGGTGGTGGCGTACATCAATCACACGCCGTTCTTCGGCGACGATCCCGATGCCGTCAGCGCCCCGACGCAGCCGGTGGTGAAGCGGGTATTCACGAAACCGAACGAGTTCTTTCTCTATTGCGGGCTCGGGTTTATCTCGGCGCTCATCCTGAAGCGGGCGGATGCGCTGAAGTTTACGGACAAGGGGATGAAGGATCGCGGCACGGCGCATGTGGACATCGGTGCGCGCGTGGTTCTCTCCAGCACCGGGCCATTTCTCTTTGACGGAACGCTCTCCGTGCTGGCGCGGCATGCGCAGGATTCCGGGTACGACCCGCTGCGGCTGGGTGCGATGAATACGACGAAGGTCCACCTCGAGCTGCTGCACGAAGGCCTGCTGAGCCAGGCGGATGTGGACTGGCACAATCGCAAGACCATCAGGCTCTTCCTCCAGCGGCTGATCGTTACGAACCGGATCAAGGGCGGCAAGGTGCTCGTGCCCGCGCGGGAGCTCAAGGAGCTGTACGGGAAGGATCCGCTTTTTTACGTCTATGCGTGGCCGCTGCTGATCATTCCAGCGCCACTGCTGCGCTTGATGGCGCTTCCGTTGCGGGCGATCATGCGGATGCGTCGCCGCCGGCGCGCGAAACAGGGCACCACCGGGGCGCCACCGCCGCATATGGCGCCGCCGGGGTGAAGGCCCAGGCCGGGTGGGCGTAGGTCGTTAGAAATCTTCCGTTACTGTTTCCGATCGGTAACCGGCACCTTTGCAGATGGATTCGGCTCATCCCGTCCGCGCCCTTCGGACTCATGCTTCGCCAGCCATGCGATCATGTACCAAGCGTTTGAAATAAGGATTATGAGTGCGACCGCCGGGACGATAATGAAGGGGTCCCTAAGGGCGGCAATGAAGGGGTTCACAGCGATACCGTGCATCGCAGATCCTTCCACTGCGAGCGATTTCAGAATACTGCGTTGCCGTGGCCTTTGGCCCTCGATTGCGAATGCGCTAAACGAGCGCCGGGAAGTAATGGATCACGGCGAACAGCCCCATGCCCATGTAGGTGGAGGAGATCACGTCGTCGATCAGGATCCCCATTCCGCCGGTGACCGATTGCAGGCCATTCGCCGGCCACGGTTTAAGCCAATCGGCAAAACGGTAAATGGCGAAGAGGATGACCCATGAAACCGGATGCACCGGCCAGTGCAGCCAGAGAGGCCAGAGGGCAAAGGGCACTGCGGCGATTTCGTCGATGACCACGGGACGCGGATCCTTGAGTGCAAGGAGCCGCTCGCAGACCGTGCCGCTCCAGACCGCCGGCGGAAGCAACGCGGCGAAGATGGCCAGCGCCCATGGGATCGGCAGGCGGCTGACGGCGATAAAGTAGAAAAACCCGGGAATCGACGCCCACGATGGCGCCATCGGTTTGATGAACCCGCTCCCGAGGCCGGTGCCGATCAGAAGCGCGACCTTTTCCCGGAAGTCCATCCGCGGAAGGGGGGGCACCACGTAGCGGGGGATAAGCTGGGTGACTTTGCGCCAGCCGGCCGGTTCACTGGACATCGATGTGGATGCCGAGATAGATCACGGCGACAAAGAGAATCAGCCAGATGACGATGGCGAGCTGGATGGCCCAATCCTTGAGCAGGATGGCGTCCGGCGCCTCGCCCTCCTGGTACCGCTCGATGAGCAGCAGGTAGCGGAAGATCCCCATCACCACCGGCGGCGTGGTAATAATGAGGCTGCGGTCATCGGGATGGCCCAGGACGGTGAAGAGGGCGTAGGTGGCGATGGCCAGCGTGGCGCAGATGTTGCAGAAGCGGTCGAGCATCGTGACGCTGTATTTGTGGAGCACGGCGCGCGTGGCGTTGATATCGACATTCGGCCTGTCGTACTCCTGGACCACCGTCCGGGAGCCGGTCACCTCTCCCTCGGTGACGGTGTATTTTTGAATGACGGCGCGCGACGAGGTGAGATGGCCGGATGCGGCATTGATCTCCGCCCGGCGCTTGCCGAAGGCCAGGAAGAGCGCGAGGAAGAATGCGCAGAGCAACAGCCATGCGCTGGGCGAGACATTGACCGCCGCGGTGCCGGCGTAAATCCGGAGGATGAAGCCGACGGCGACGATGGTGGCATCGACGAGGCTGAGATTCTTCAGGAAAGCGGAGTAGCAGAGATTCATGACCGCGTACCCGCCGAGGATGCCGAGCACGACTGGTCCAAGCAGCGAGCCAATCCCAATGGCGAGCGCGAGCAACGCCACGGCCAGGACGAGCGCCTGCGGCACCGAAATCTGCCCGGACGCAATGGGCCTCAGCTTCTTGCGCGGATGATTGCGGTCGCGATTCCGGTCCAGGACATCGTTAAGGATATAGATGAAACTCGATGCGGCGCAAAAAGCGGCGGCAGCGAGAACGGCGCGGATGGCGAAATGGGGATCGAGAATCCGGTGGCCGAAGAATGCACCCGCGATGCAGACGAGATTCTTGGTCCACTGGCGCGGCCTGAGGAGCTTGACAGAGCCAGTGAGTGAAGCGGCGGAAAACATGGAAAAGATGCGCGATCCCGGGAAACCGGGTTGTAAAGGTGCTGTGGAGGCCCCTGATGCTCAAGAGGAAACTGGCGCGCCATGCTGCCAGGTTTCCAATACTGGGATTGTGATCAGACCCGACGCGGCTGGAGACGCGGCGTCGCGGGCGGGGCGCCGGTGGCGTAAGCCGGCCGTGCGAACGCCGGACGTTCCGGGGGGGCGCCATTGGCGGCGCCGGTGACCTTCTGCGCGACCAAATACGGTCGGGCGCCGAGAATCCCGAGCGTCCAATAGAAAAGCGTGAGTCCCGGCACCGAGCCGAGGACGAACATGAACAGCAAGGCCGCGGCGAGATTGACGAGCGAAAACTCACAGAGAGCCCGGGACATGGAGCCCAGAGGAGCGCGGTTGTGCGCCTTCAGGAGTATCCATGCGAGGTGGCCAAGGAATGCGAGGTAGAGAGTGAGCCCGACGACACCGAAGATATTTGTAATGCTGCTGAACATGTTTTCCGTCAGACCCATCTCGATGGCCAACTGGGCCTCGTGATCCTGGTCTTCCTCGGTCATCTGGTCGATGTCATCGAGAGAGGGGTCCCAGCTCTTGTAGCCGTGGCCGAAATAGAAGCTGTTGAGATCGGCGAGCCAGTAATCGTAGCTGCGCTGGCGCAGGGCCTGGTGCCAGCCGTCGCTGCCGGCCAACTCGTCCTGCACCTGGGACTCTTGATCCGAAAAGTCCAGCGGCGCCAGTGCGCGCTGGACGGTCCCCGGCATATTGTTCAACGCGGTGGGGACGATTGTTATGAGAGTTGCGACGCCCAAGCCGAACACAATAAAGGGGAGCGCGAGCCAGAGTTTGCGACGCACGATGGCAAAGAAAACGCCAGCCAGCAACGCGGTGGCCAGCGAGAGGCGGCCACCGCTGAGAAGCACGCCGAAGGCCGAAACGGCAACGCCGGCGCCAAGGGCGAACCTGCCAAAGTTGTTGCGGGCAGCAGGCCAGTAGGCCAGGCAGAAAATGAAAAGATAGAGGGCTCCGTATCGCAGGATGAAATCGGCACCTCCGGCGGTGAGCCATGCGAACTGAATATGCATCTCGGAAAAATCGAGCGAATATCCAGTGAGCATCACGAAGATGGACATGAGGACCGTGAAGAGAATTGTCCCGAAAAGCGCGAGGATGGTGGGCCGGACCGTGCGGCTATGGCAGTACCGGATCACGAGCCCAAAGAAGATCAGCGGGTTGATCGCGGTGTAATAGGATTTGACGATGTTCTTGAGCGGAACACCCATCGTGTGGTTGTACGCGATGATGACGACGGCATGGACGAATACATAGCCGAGGAGCGCCCAGTAGAAGAAGCTGGGCGTCATGGGTGGCTCCGCCTTGCGGAGGGTCTTCATGGCCATCTTCGTCGGAAGGGCGAGACAGAGGATTGCCAGGCCCAACTCCATGCCGCTGAGCGGGATGCCGCCCACATTGGTGGAAAATCCGAAGGCGGTGATGACGAGAATGGGCGCCCACCAGTAATCCTGGACGAAGACGATGACGGCCGCTGCGGCAAACCAGACGGCGAAAAGCACCAGGTAGTCGTATTCCGCATTGGCCGCCCATGAGCCAAAGAGGATCGCGACAACCAGGAAGACCGCGATGGCGATCCAGCGGCTGATCGACCACGGCTCGCTCATCCGCTCGAGGCGGGCTTGCGTGGTGAGCGGCGATGCGTCGCTCGAGTGAAGGTGTGCTGGGAGGTTATCCATTCGGGGGTGGGGCAGCGAAGGGTAGGGTAATATGAGATTTTTGTTTTTCCACTAAAGAGTGCCGGGCTCTGGTGATCGGGGGCACGCCGGGGTGGGACCTATGGGACCCATGGGACCTATGCCGGTGTGGCGGGCGCTTTCTGGACTGCGCGCCGTCGGGCCAGCGACACAGGATAAGCCTGTATGTTTCGCCGGGGGGATAGGTCCCATTCTGGAGCGCGTTCCGCCGCTAATACGACTTCGCCCAGAGCACCCGCCTGCCGCTGGGGCGGCCGCAGATGACACAGGCGCCATCCTCCGGCTGGGCGTCGAAGGGGATGCAGCGGATGGTGACCTTCAGCTCCTCCTTCACACTGGCCTCGCACTCCGCCGAGCCGCACCAATGCGACCTCGCGAAGCCGCCATGAATCTCCGGCTGCTCCGCATTCTTCGGCGTAAAGAACGCCCGGAACTCTTCCAGGGTATCGATCGCTTTGGTATGCGCGTCGCGGTAGGCGAGCGCCCGCTGGAAGAGCGTGTCCTGGATCGATTGCAAAATCGCCGGCAGTTGCGCCACGGCTTCCGCGGTGGGGAGGAATTGCTTCTCGCGCCCCTGGTCGCGCCGGCTGAGGGCCACGGAGCCTTTCTCCAGGTCGCGCGGGCCGAGCTCGATGCGCACGGGGATGCCCTTCTTGATCCACTCCCAGCTCTTCGTGCCGCCGGGAAGATCGCGGCTGTCGATCTCCACGGAGATCGGCTCGCCGGCGAAAGACTGACCGCGGAGCGCCTCCACCAGCGCCTCGGCAGCCGCAAGGACGGCGTCGCGGGTGTCCGGCTTTGGCGTGATGGGCATGATGACCACATGCGCGGGTGCGATCTTCGGCGGCACGATCATCCCATCGTCATCCGCGTGCGCCATGATCGCCGTCCCGATCAGCCGCGTGCTGACGCCCCAGCTCGTGGTCCACGCAAATTCTTGCGTATTCTGCCGCGAGAGAAACTGGATGCCGCTCGCCTTCGCGAAATTCTGCCCCAGGAAGTGCGATGTGCCGGCCTGGATCGCCTTCCGGTCCTGGACCATCGCCTCGATGGTCAGCGTCCGCACGGCGCCGGGGAAGCGCTCCGACTCCGATTTTTCGCCCGGGTAAACGGGAATTGCCAGGTAATCGCGGGCGAAAGTCGCATAGACTTCCAGCATCTTTTCCGTCTCGGCCACGGCCTCCGCCGCGGTCTCGTGCGCGGTATGGCCCTCCTGCCAGAGGAATTCCGCCGTGCGCAGGAATACCCGGGGCCGCATCTCCCAGCGGACGACGTTCGCCCATTGGTTGATGAGGATCGGCAGGTCGCGGTAGGACTGGACCCATTTCGCATAGGTGGCGCCGATGATCGTCTCGCTGGTAGGCCGGACGATCAGCGGCTCCGTCAATTGCGCCGAGGGGGCGGGACGCAACCCGCCCGCGCCATCGGATTCCAGCCGGTGATGGGTTACCACGGCGCATTCCTTGGCAAAACCTTCCACGTGCTGGGCCTCTTTGGCCAGGTAGCTCATCGGGATGAAGAGCGGGAAATAGGCATTCCGATGCCCCGTGGCCTTGAACATTCGGTCCAGCGTCCGCTGCATCGCCTCCCAGATGCCGTAGCCCCATGGCTTGATGACCATGCAGCCGCGGACATCGGAATTCTCCGCGAGCTCGGCGGCGCGGACTACCTGCTGGTACCACTCGGGGAAGTCCTCGTCGCGGCGTGGGGAAATGGCGGTCTTTTGGTCGGTCATAAGAAAAAATCGGTGGGAAAGGGGGTGCAATGTTGCCGTGGTCCCGGGGAAAATCAATTGTTTGCGAAAGCGGAAAGCTGTGTCAAAGTCCCGTTCGAGAACCCCAGGGCACGCAAATTGCGGCAAAACTAAAATAATATGGAAAGCAGGGTCCTCTTCATCTGTACGGGAAATTACTACCGGAGCCGCTTCGCAGAGGCGGTTTTCAACCATCTCGCGGAAGCGCGCAATCTGCCATACCGGGCATTTTCCCGCGGCCTTGCGATCCATCTGGTGCCGCCGGAGTTTTTGCTCTCACCCCATACGCACGAGCATCTCGCTGCGCGGGAGATCGAAATCCGCCACACCGCGCCCGGCCGGGCGCAATTGTCCGAGGAGGATCTCGCCTCATCGGAGATCATCGTCGCGCTGAAGGATGACGAACATCGTCCGATGATCCGCAGCCAGTTCCCGGATTGGGAAGGCCGCATTATTTTCTGGGATATCGCCGATCAGCCCGAGCAGCGGCCCAATGAGGGCCTGGCAGCCACCGAGAAGATGGTGGAGCGCCTGATCGCGGAACTGGAAGGCCGGATGGCCTTCGAACGGGCCGCGTAGCAGCCGGGCGGCCGTTACGACGCCCGGGCGATGGCCAGCAGGCTCTGGCCCAGCGGGGGACGGAAGAGCGAAGACTCCAGCGTGTGCACCACCGGGAAAATCAGCCGGTCAAACGCCCGGACCTTCGCGATCTCGAATTCGCGCTTCTTGAGCACGCGGAAGTTCGCCCACCAGGCGAAGTAGCCCACCCAATTGTAGTAAAATAGGCGCTCCATCGTGAAACCGGCCGCTTCCAATTTCCGCTTGAGCTCGGGCCGGGTGTAGCGGCGGAAGTGGCCGAAATCCCGGTCGATCGGCGCATAGATCTCCGGTCCCGCCGGCACAAAGAGGCAGAGCGCGCCGCGCTGCGGGGCGAGGAGTTTGCGATAGGCGGCCAGTTCCGCTTCATCGGCCTGGATATGCTCCAGGACATTGACGCTGAGGATGGCATCCCATGGCTCGCCGGCCGGCGCATTGGCGATGGTCCCTTCGATGAGTTCCGCCTCAGGGAGCGCCTCGCGAAACCGGGCGGCGAAGGGGGCATGCGGCTCGATGGAGAGCAGGCGCGTGATCTCCGGCAGCGGGCGGATGAGCCGGGTCATTTGCCCGATGCCCGCGCCGATCTCGATGATGGAACCGCGCAGGACAGGCCGGAATTCCTGGACCAGCGCCCGGGGATAATTGCGCGCCTCGCTCAGCGCGAGGAACTCAAAATCCTCCGTGGCGGCGGCGGCATTCGGGATGTGAGAGGCCTCGGCGATCATCATTGCGGGCGGAAATTAGATAAAATTATACTTCAAAATACAAACAATCGCACGGATTCCGTCGCGCCAGTTGATTTTTTTCCCTTCCGCATAGGTCCGGCCGTAGTAGGAGATGGGCACCTCGTAAATCCGGACGCCCGCCCGCGCCACCTTTGCGGTGATCTCCGGCTCGAAGCCGAACCGGTCCTCCTCGATGCGGAAGGATTGGATGATCTCCCGGCGGAAGACCTTGTAGCAGGTCTCCATGTCGCTGAGGTTCAGGTTTGTGGCCATGTTGGACATCGTCGTCAGGAAGCGGTTGCCGAGCGAGTGCCAGTAGTAAAGGACGCGATGGGCGCTGGCGCCCGCGAACCGGGAGCCGAAGACGACATCGGCGCGGTTGATCAGGATCGGCTGGATGAGGACCGGGTACTCCGCCGGATCGTACTCCAGGTCCGCATCCTGGATGAGGACCAGCGGGGCTGTCGCCTTCGCGATGCCGGTGCGCAGGGCGGCGCCTTTGCCCTGGTTGAATTCGTGCTTGAAGGTGCGCACCCGGGGATCGGCGACCATTGCCTGGAGCACCGCCCATGTGCCGTCGCTCGAGGAGTCGTCCACGATGATGAGCTCCTGCACCGAGGGCTGCGCCAGCACCACCCGGACGATTTCCGCCACCGTGGCCGCCTCATTGTACACCGGCATGATCACGGAGACGCACGGGCCGGTGGGGGCCGGCGGCGAGACGTGGAAGGTGGGCTCTGGCATGGGGAGGATGCGGCAGGGCGAAATCGAAGCGGGACGCGCGGGCGCCTTTGACCGGCAGTGGAGGCCGGTTATTTCACGACGCCGAATTCCGCCCGGCGATTCTTGGCCCAGGCGTCTTCGTTGGAATCCGGGTCCACCGGCATCTCCGCGCCGAAGCTGACGGTCTGGATTTTGCCGTTATCCGCGCCATGCTGCAGGAGGTAGGCGCGCACAGCCTCCGCCCGGCTCTCGCCGAGGCCGCGGTTGTACTCCGGCGTGCCGCGCTCGTCGGTAAAGCCGGCAATGATGATGGTGTTCGGGTTGGCCTGGAGAAAGGAGACAACGGAATCGAGCGTCGGCTGGTCGGCCGGGTCGATGGCATAGGAGTCGAACGCGAAATGGACCGGCGGGAACTTGGTCTTGTCGACATTATCGCCCATGAAGGAGACGCCATCCTGGCGCTCGGGGAGCGGAGTGCCGCCGACGGTGTCGCTATCGGAGCCGCCGCCGTAGGCGCCATTGTCGCCCCCGCCCTTTTTGGTATTCGTACAGGCGCTGAGGATGAGGAGGCAGGAGAGAAGGACGGTGGAGCGAAGGAGCTTGGGAGTCATAAGTGGAACACGGAATACGGGTGTGAGGTTATTAGGGAATCGTGGAATGTCGAAACTCGAAATGTGAAAATCGCGGGAAGATGGGATTAGGAGCCGGCCGGCGAGTTGGATTCCGGTTTACCTTCCTCGCCGGGTTCAAATACGCG
>Ga0302320_10002624_pt1 | contig 42144 bp, 35 predicted proteins | sample Bog_T0_3_FD_202130 | JGI IMG/M metagenome (GOLD analysis project Ga0302320, IMG submission 202130) | Peat permafrost microbial communities from Stordalen Mire near Abisko, Sweden - Bog_T0_3 | ecosystem: Environmental > Terrestrial > Soil > Wetlands > Peat | place: Sweden: Abisko, Stordalen Mire... | reverse complement strand
GGAGTCCGCTGGGTTGGGGGCGGTTGACCGGTAAGATCCGCCGTGGACAGCCGCTGCCGGCGCAGAGCCGGTTGCATAAGACCGCGGAGCAGGGGCCGCAGATGCCCGATGAGTATCTTTACACCGTGGTCGATGCGCTGGACGAGATCGCCAAAGAAACCGGCAAGACCGTGCCGCAGATTGCGCTCAACTGGCTGCTGCAACGCCCGACGGTTTCGAGCCTCATCATTGGCGCGCGCAATGAGGAACAGCTGCGGCAGAATCTGGGCGCGGTGGGGTGGAATCTGACGGCCGATCAGGTGGCGCGGCTCGACCGGGCGAGCGAACTGCCGGCGCCGTGGCCGTACTGGCACCAGCGGCAATTTCCGCAATTGAATCCTACGCCGGTGAAATATTACAAGTAGGCGGGGACCGGGACGCCGTCGAAAACGGATGAAGAGGCGGAAGCGCCTGTTCCACATGGCACAATTCTCCTGGGGTGTATAGAGAGTGCCATGCGGTTAGTGGGTTTTCATGGGTTTTCAGGCGGCTTTTTTGATTGGTTTGGGCGGTTTTGAGAGCTGCCTGGCCTCGTTCAGCTGGCGATTTCGGTCCACAAGAAAGTTGAGTTTTATCGCTGAAAATGCAAAGCCATTTTTTGCGGGGTCGAAGGTCTCTCGTTTGCTTTCAGCGAGTTGGTGCAGGAGCTGGGCTTCTTCGAGATCCTTTTCGAGCTGGGCTTTGCGTTCGGCCTGGAGGCGGCGGAGCTCGGCCATGTTTTTTTCGAGGCTGCGATTGGTGCGTGCGGTGTAGGTGGTGAGGAGCAGGATCTCTTTGGCGCTGCGCATGAAGGTAGTTGCTTCGCTGAGCGCTACATCGGCCTGGGGGGCTCCGGAATCGATCTGATTTTTCGGGTAGGTGTGGCCGAGGGCGAAGATGCCGTCCTCGATGGAATGGATGCGGTTGAGACGCCAGTGGTCGTGGGTGATGAGATTGGCGATCTGGAGCTCGAGGGGGCCGTCGGGGTTTAGGCGGGCGAGGATTGGATTGCAGAAATCGTCGTGCTCGCGGCGATTATCGTCGGTCATGATGGTGACCTGGCCGGTGAGTCCGTGACGGAGGCCGTTGAGGCGTACTCGCTGTTTGCCTTCTTCGGTGCGGGGTCCGGTCGATTTGAGCGCGTTAGTTTCATTTGCGCGTTGCTGGCGGTCGGAGAGAAGCTGATGCAGCTTCTCCAGATTTTTCTTGTCTTTGTCTAAGCTGCGTTGATCTTTGAGCTCTTTGTTGAACGACATTGTGGTTCTCCTCGGCCTCAGAAGTAGCATGGGGCGCGGGGGACCAAGAGTTGAAAACGGGTATGTGGTTGAAACCAGTGCTTAAGATTTTTGTGACCGGGATCGACAGGCGGAAGCGCCTATCGCACATTAGGGGCGATCTGGCTCCCCCTCGACAGTGTCAGAGAGATCTGTCCGGCATGATTTGAAGTATGAAAAAGCGTATGAGCGAACAATCTTGCTCTGGAAACAGTGCCGAAGAAAGGAGTGTCGACTGGTTTCAGCCAGTCCTCATCGGAACTGTTTTCCACTAAGTCCCGAAGCATTTTGTATCCTCGCTCAATCAATTCTCTGCTATGGCCGATATCATCATGCCGACCGGAATCGATTTGACCTATGGTGGTATTTTTTACGTCGGTCGGCATACCCAGGAAATGACCGAATAGATTGATCGTTTCACCGATGTGGCGAAAAATGAAGCCGATCGACGCTGTTTTATCGTTGAGCCGCAGGTGCGCATTTTCTTCAGTAACTCGGTCAAAAGAGAAGGAGCTGGTAAGTTGGTTCTGCTTCACGATATCGAGTAGAACGTCTTTTTGCATGCGTTTTCCTTAACGTACCATTTTCGGTAAGCGCAGGCGGAAACGCCTACTCTACATTTGGGAGTGTGTTTTCACGACCCAATGGATCCGCAAAACGCCCCGGTCGGGCCTGGCGACCTTCAGGCGGGTCAGTAATATAGCGGTGCCTGGGTCTGGTCTTGTCCGTGCTCCTGAAAGATGCCATGATCCGTAAGGTTTCATCGGCAGCAGCGGCGCTGCTCTTGTCCGTAACCTTTTTGATGGGCCAGGCCCCCGTCGGTCTGGCCCCATTTTCCACGTTCTTGAAGGCAAACAGCTCAGTCCTGCAGGTAAAAACCGATGCCGCGGGCTTCATCTATGTGTATGGGGTGACTGCGGCCAGCGGCTCGGACCCGGAAGACGCGGGCTATAACCAGGAGCTGTTCGTGCTGCGCCTCAATCCATCGGCGACAGCGGTCACGTATACGGTCTATCTGGGCGGCTCCTCCCCTACTTACGGCGGCGCCATGACGGTTGACCCGGCAGGTAACGCGTATGTCACGGGATACACGGATGCGCCCGACTTTCCAACCGTTCCCCATGCGCCGGGTCCCACTGCGGTAAACGCGCAGTTTCCGTTTGTCACCAAGATCGCGAGCAGCGGCACAATCGTCTACTCGACCTTCTTTTCGAATGGAGCGGGTGCTAACCCTCAATCTATTGCGGTCGACGGCGGCGGCGATGTAATCGTCTCCGGCGGCGGCAGCGGAACGGGCTTCCCCACCACGGCGGGAGCTTACGTGAATGAGTGGAACAGCTATCCTCCGTTCATAACCAAGCTCGACCTCACCGGAACTAAGCTAATCTTCTCGTCGGTTGGCGTGGGTGGTTCGAGCCTTGCGTTCGATGGTTCGGGTAATATCCTGGTCGCGGGCACATGGTATCCGCGGGCTCCGAATCCCGCCCTGTACTACCCAACCACTCCCGGAGCGTTCCAAACCACCTATACGCCGTATTTTTACTGTGGGGGTCCTCCTTGCTTCAGTGAAGGCTCCGCTGGCGAGCAATACGTCTCGAAGCTGAGCGCCGACGGGTCCACGCTCGTTGGTTCCACCTTCGTCACCGGCTCGCTGGGTGCCTACAACGCCGGAATGGCGATCGACGCGTCGGGGAATATCTGGTTGACGGGCGACACTCCCTCGACGGACTATCCGTACACGCAGGGGAAGGCGGGTTCCGATACTTTTACGACGGAGCTCGATCCGACTCTATCGAAAGTTCTCCTGTCCGTTCCGCAAGGTGTGCCGCCGGGGAATGGGTCGAATCTGGCTATCGATGCGCAGGGCAATCTGATTGAAGCGGGCACGTTCGCGCCGGGCCAGGGAACGTTAGCTCCCTGGACTCCGGTACCAGTGCCGCCCGCTCCGGACAATACGCCGGCGCAATGTTTGCCGGGCGGCGCGGGCGCATGGATCGCGCGCATCGCCAGCCAGGATGGCAGCGTGCTCGGGACCAGGTTTCTGCCTGTCGGGACGCCGGCGCAGTATGTTCTGGCGTCAGTCAGTTCCACCGTCGATGCGCAGGGAAACGTCTATGTGGGGGGAGCGAGCGGGATGCCGGACGTTCCGTTGACGCCGGGAGTGGTGTATGACCCCGCGGTGTCGCAGCCGACCGTATCCGGGGCGTTTCTCGAGCGCACGAATTTCTCGCTTGCGGCGAGCCCGGTGGGATGCGTGACGGATGCGACCAGCATGACGCTGCTGGGTCCGGCCGCCCCGGGGCAGTTGATTACGCTCTACGGAAACGGGATCGGTCCGAGCCAGCCGGTGGTCGGGCTGATGGGCGGAGGGTCCGGGGTGCCGACATCGCTGGGCGGCGTCAGCGTGACGTTCGATGGCCAACCCGCGCCGATCCTCTACGCTTCGGCGACGCAGGTCAACGTGCAGGTACCGTTTGAGGTCAAGGAAAATCCGACCACGACGATGCGGGTGAGCTACAACGGATCCGTGCTGGAAACACGGACTTTCGCCGTGGTGGCGCAAAATCCCAGCCTGTTTGTGGCGTCGGCCTTGACCGGTCTCACTTGCGCCAACTTACAGATCGGCAGTCCCGTGCTGGTCGCGCTGGCGCTCAATGAGGACGGGTCGGTGAATTCATGTACGAATCCAGCGGCGGCCGGCTCTTCGTTCACGCTGTTTGTCAACGGAATCGGCACCGCCGCGGGCAATCGGTACACGGGGCAATTCACGGGTGCGAATCCCGGCTTCGATGCGGTGACCGCCGCGGTATTCGATGGCGAATACTCGGTTGAAGTGGACGCGTTTACGGACCAACCCGAGGCGATCTCGGGAATCGGGCAGATTGTGGCGCGGGTACCGGAGACGATTGCATGGCCGCAGCCGATGAACGTGACGCTGACTTTGAATGGTGTGCAGGCGGGGCCTCTGGGGGCTCACAACGGGGTGGGCGCGAGCGCAAGCCAGATTCCGGTTTTGGTTTTCGTCAAGCCATAAGAGCTGGGACAGATCGGAAATCTGTCCCCACCGGGGTGGTTCGTGTTACATTGCAGGGTTATATGGCATCGCGCAGTGTCAACAAGGTAATTCTCATCGGGCATCTCGGGCGGGATGCGGAAACTAAATTCACGCCCGGCGGAGCGGCTGTCACCCGCTTCTCGGTAGCCACCAACCGGCGGTGGAAAGATCAGCAGTCGGGCGAATGGAAGGACGAGACGGACTGGACCAACGTGGTCCTTTGGAAGGCCGAGAATCTGGCCAACTACCTGACTAAAGGCAAGCAGGTCTATGTGGAAGGCCGGATTCAGACCCGCAGTTATGAAGATAAGGACGGCAAGAAGGTCTATTCGACCGAGGTGATTGCCGAGGAGGTGATTTTGCTCGGCGGCCAGGGTGGCGGCGGCGGTGGGCGTGGCGACGAATATTCGCAGCAGCCGGTGTCGATGCCGCGTACGGCGCAGCGTTCAGCCCCTCCGCAGCCGGCGGCGGTGCAGCAGGACGACTATCCGCAAGGAATTACAGACGACGACGTTCCGTTTTAATCGGGAAAGAGCGCAGGCGAAAACGCCTACTCTACATTAATGGACCGGGTGAAGGTTCGACCTTTACCATCACCCGGTTTTTGAGCATCGTGACCGCAGTGTGTTTCCGGAGGTAAGGTAGCAACTGCATGCTCGATCTCCAGTTAAGCGGAATCGGAGGGGATTTGCGAGGTTCCGGGTACTGGAACCCACGGGTCCGGCGGTCGTCTATACCATTTAATGTATGTTAAACTTCAGGCGGGAGCGTTTGTTCACTCTCTCCTTCCAGATTCGGAAACCCGAGTGCATATGCTCTCGTCTGAAAAGCAATAGAGCGGCCCTGAAGGGCGGCTGACAGGATTGGTTTGAGCGACATGCCCGACGTTTTCCAACCCGACGATCATCTGAGCAGGATGCTGGTCCCGCAGAATACCGAAATTCCGTGGTACAAGTCGCTTTACCTGGCGATTCACGATCTGATCAAGCCGGAAAAACTGCCGCCTCTGGAGCTTACTTCGAAGCCGGTGGCGGTGAAGGATATCTGGGGGCTTTACGCCAAAGATCCGAAGTCCAGGTACTATTCGGTGGCGATCCATGTCAGCGTGTTCTGCCTTTTGATGTGGGGATTTACCAGCAGCACGGTACAGAAGGCTATCAAGCAGAAGTTCGACCTGGTGGATCCGAATCTGAAGCCTTATGTTCCCGAAGTCAAGCCGAAAAATAACACCATGGGCGGCGGGGGCGGCGGTGGGGCGCGCGAGGCTTTACCGGTGTCGAAGGGGCAGGCGCCGAAGCCCTCGACGAAGCAGTTCGTACCTCCCATGATTGTGGATCATAAGCCCAAGCTGGAGATGGATCCGTCGCTCATTATGCCGGACGTGCCGCTTCCGCAGAATAATCTGAACAACTGGGGCGATCCGCTGGCTAAGCTGATGAATGGCTCGAACGGCAACGGCTCGGGCGGCGGCATGGGCAGTGGCAGCGGCGGCGGCCTGGGTTCGGGCAGTGGAGGTGGTTTTGGGCCCGGTTCCGGCGGTGGAATTGGCGGCGGCGTGTTCCGCGTGGGCGGCGGCGTCAGCGCTCCGGCGGTGCTGTTCAAGGTGGATCCCGAGTATTCGGAAGAAGCCCGCAAGGCCAAGTACAGCGGCACGGTTTTGCTGTCGGTGATTGTGGATACCGAGGGCCATGCGCGCGATATCCATGTGCTCAAGAGTCTCGGCATGGGGCTTGATGAGAAGGCCATGGAAGCGGTCCAGAAATGGAAGTTCAAGCCGGGCATGAAGGGCGGCCAGGCAGTGAACGTTCGCGCGCAGATTGAAGTGAATTTCCGGCTGCTGTAGCGCAAGGAAGAATGAACAGGCGGAAGCGCCTGTTCTACATTCACGTAATGCACTCGAATCGCCTCGTTTCCGAAAAGAGCCCGTATCTTCAGCAGCACGCCCACAATCCCGTGGATTGGTATCCGTGGGGGGATGAGGCGTTCGAAAAATCGCGAAGTGAAGACAAGCCGATTTTTCTTTCCATAGGCTATTCGACCTGCCACTGGTGCCACGTGATGGAGCACGAGTCGTTTGAGAACGACGCCATTGCGGAGTTGATGAATCGCTGGTTCGTGGCGGTGAAGGTGGACCGCGAGGAACGCCCCGATATCGATCGCATCTACATGAGCTATGTGCAGGCGACCACCGGCGGCGGGGGTTGGCCGATGTCGGTATGGCTTACACCGGATCTGAAACCGTTCGTCGGCGGCACCTATTTTCCACCCGATAACCGTTATGGGCGGGCGGGCTTTCCGTTAGTTCTGGAGCGCATTGCGGAGGCGTGGAAAAACGATCGGGCGCGCATTCTGGAATCGAGTTCGCAGGTGATGGAGCAACTGCGGGCGCAGGCGGAAAAGTCCACGTCCGGGTCGGGGCAAGTGGACACGGCGGTGATGGACAGCGCGTTCCAGCAGTTTCGCCGCTCGTTCGATTCGCGATTGGGCGGATTCGGCGGCGCGCCGAAATTCCCGCGGCCCTCGGTGCATAATTTTCTGCTGCGTTACGGGAAGCGCACGGGCAACGAGGAAGCTCTGGATATGGTCGCGACCACGTTGATCGCCATGGAGAAAGGCGGCATGAACGATCAGCTGGGCGGCGGCTTCCATCGCTATTCGGTAGATGAATACTGGTTCGTGCCGCATTTCGAAAAGATGCTGTACGATCAGGCGCAGCTGGTGGTGTCGTATCTCGAAGCGTTTCAGATTACGCGCAACGAGGCGATGGAGATGGCGGCGCGGCGCACGCTCGATTATGTGATGCGTGAGATGACGTCGGATGAGGGCGGCTTCTGGTCGGCGGAGGATGCCGACAGCGCGGTCGATGCGGCGAAACCGAACGAGAAGAGCGAGGGCTTCTTCTATGTATGGCCGTGGGGGGAAGTGGTGGAGCTTTTGGGCGAACAACGCGCGCAGTGGTTTGCGTTCCGCTACGGCATGGAGCCCACGGGCAACGTGCGCAACGATCCGCACCACGAGTTCACGGGCCTGAATATTTTGTTCCAGGCGCATACGCTCGAAGAGACGGCGCGGCATTTCGAACGCGAGGTGGGGGAGATTGCGCGTGCGCTGGCCGAAGCCGAGCGTAGACTGTTCGCGGCGCGCGCGAGGCGTGTGCGGCCGCATCTCGACGATAAGGTGCTGACTTCGTGGAACGGCCTGATGATTTCGGCGTTTGCGAAGGCTTCGGCGATCTTCGATGAACCTCTTTACGCGGCTGCTGCGCGTCAGGCAGCCGGTTTCATCCTCAATACTCTGCGGCGGGCGGATGGCACTCTGCTGCGACGGTATCGGGCGGACATCTCCGGGAGTGTCGCGGGAATAGACGGGATGCTCGACGACTACGCGTTCTTTGTACAAGCGTTGATCGATCTCTATGAAGCCACGTTCGAGTTTGAATACCTGGCTCGGGCCGTCGAACTTACGGACAAACAGCGGGAGCTTTTGGAAGACTCCGCGGGGGGTGGGTTTTATGCTTCGGCGCAGGCCGACGCGGCACGGCTGGTCCGCTTGAAAGACGATTACGACGGTGCCGAACCCTCGGGCAATTCAGTGGCGCTGATGAACCTGCTGCGTCTGCATCGCATTACGGGGCGCGCCGATTTTGAGGACTCCGCACGGCGGTTCATTGCGGCTTTTCACGAGCGCGTCGAGGGGGCTCCGTATGGGATGCCGCAGATGCTTTGCGCTTTTGAATATCAAGTGGCTGCGCCGCGGGAGATTGTGGTCGCGGGGAGTGCCGGGGGTGAGATGCTGCGCTTGCTGTGGAGAGATTTCGATCCCAACCGGATTTTGCTTCACGCCGCGCCGGAACTCACAACATGGCAGCCAGCCGTAGCCGAAATGAACACGAGCGGGGAAACCACCGTCTATATTTGTGAGAACTTCATCTGTAATGCGCCTGCTCGTAACCAGGAAGAGCTCGCGCGATTGCTAAGATGATGCTGAATGGACAGCCGAATGGACAGGCCTGACCCGGTGCATCGACGACCAGAGCAACTTATCCTGGATAAGGCTGGTCCGTGCGTCGGCGTACTGGGTCACGCCTATCCCACATTGGGGGACTGTAAATGGAGCGTGCAGGCGGCACTACTTTGATGGGCAATCCGATGACTTTGGTCGGGCCGGAATTGAAGGTGGGGGATATGGCGCCCGATTTTTCGGCGGTCGATGTTTCTATGAAGCCGGTTCGCTTGAGCGACACCGGCCAGAAGACGCGAATATTCAGCGTTGTCCCGTCCCTCGATACTCCGGTGTGCGATGCCCAGACGAGGCGCTTCAATGAAGAAGCCGCGCGGCTGAAGGACGTCGATATTTACACCGTCAGCATGGATCTGCCGTTTGGGCAGAAACGCTTCTGCAACTCGTTCGCGCTGGACAATGTGAAGATGCTGTCGGACCACAAGGACGCGTCTTTCGGTGAATCGTACGGCACGCTGATTAAGGAAATGCGCATCCTGAGCCGGGCGATTTTTGTGGTGGGCCCGGATAACAGGGTGAAGTACGTGGAGTATGTTCCGGAGGTGGCGAACCATCCGGATTACGAAGCCGCTTTGGCCGCCGCGAAGAGTTAGTTTTCTGCAGGTCTTAGTGTCCAGCACGGTCGCAAAGCTCCGCCAGAGCGCTTTGGTGCGCGGTGGACTGGTGGTCGGCGCCGGGCTTCTGGCCGGCAACATCACAGGATTTTTCCGCGTGGTGGTGCAGGCGTACCTGCTGGGAACACATGCGCGCGCCGATGCCCTGGCGGTGGCCATCGGGCCCATCGACACGCTCAACAACGCGCTCATCAACACCATGCTGGTTTCGTTCGTCCCTATGCTCATGCTGCTGGGGGAAGAGGAGCGGGCTGCGTTATTTGGCCGGGCGAGCCGGGTGTTCGGCTGGATTCTGGTGGCCGTCAGCGCCGCTATTGTGGTGATGGCTCCGGTCTTGATTTCGATGCTGGGGCCGGGGCTCGCGCACCAGCAACACGATGAGGCGGTGCTGCTGATCCGGCTGCTGGCTCCGGCGACTTTGTTCGGCGGCGGGTCTGCCATTTTCGCGGCGCTGCTCTATACGGAGCGGCGCTTCGTGGCTCCGGCACTGTACCAGGCGTGTCTGAACGGGGGCACCATTATCGGGGCGATTGCGCTGTGGCGGGCCATCGGCGTGAACGGATTCGTAGTGGGATACACGATCGGCGCGGCGGTTCAGCTGGGTCTGACGTGGTGGGTCAGCCGGGATCTGCGGCGTGTGCGTGCGGCGCGTCCGTCGAGATCGAGCGTGCGGGAGATCGTGACCAAGCCGGGCATGTTCCTGTTGTATGCGGGACTGCTGGCGTCGAACCTTCTGGTGACGCGCGCCTGGGCTACGCATGCGGGTCCTGGCATGGCTGCCGCTTTCGATTACTGCCTGCGCTGCGTGAGCGTGGCGGTGGCTTACATGGTGTATCCGGTGGCCAATAGTCTGGTGCCGGAAATTGCTCGCTTGCGAGGGGCGAATAATACGGCGCAGGCCTACCGGCTGATCAATAAGAGCGTGCGGTTGATGCTGATCGTTTCCGCCGCTTCGTGCCTGGTAGGGATGTTCCTGCGCACTCCTTTAATTGCGCTGTTATTTGAGCGGGGGAGTTTTACCGCGGAATCGACGCGGCTGGTTTCGGCGGTGTTTCTGGGCTTTGCTCCGAGCATTGTGGGATGGGCTCTGATGGATTTGATTTCGCGGTGCTTCTTTGCGCTGGATCGGCCCAGGATGCCTTTGATGGCGGCGTTTATTCCAGTGACGATCAATGTGGCGATTATGTGGGTATTCGGACGGGCTTTGCTGGGCCGGACAGGGGATCCGGTTTATTTGGGACTGGGGACTTCGGCTGGATTGATGGCTGGTTTCCTGGCGTTGTTTATCGCTACGCATCCTCGGCGGCGGCAGGCGGGATTGGCCGGGGTTACGGAAGTGGAAGTGGCGGAAACGGCTCCGTAGATGCCGATTACCAATCGGTCGGACCCGGAGGGTACCCCTACCAACCACGTGAGACTTGCGTTACGGGCGGCATGGTGACGGCGACAATTTTGACATCGCGCAAGGCGGTTTCGCCGTCGAAGACTTTGCCCATGATCTGATAGCCGGCCTTGACCTCGCGCATCAATTTTTCGTTATCGACGCGGTAGATGGTGACGATGGCGCTCATCCATGCTTCGAGACGCCGGGCTCGTACGGTGAGGCTGCGGGAAGTGGCGTCGACGCCGACGACCGTTCCGTACAGAGTATGGGCGAGGCGGGGAACGGGTCCTGCCAGCGCGCGGTGGGATGCCGCGGTCAGGGCGGCCCAAGCCAGTACGAATGAACTCACGTGGTTCATCGATCTGCGTGTCATTTTATTAACTGTCCAGTTCAGTCGGCGGCGCGGCGCTTCGGCAACGATATCGAGTTGAGGAAAGCCAGACCAGCGGCGGAGATGCGAAACGCGAAGGCATCGTCAATGGGGGCGGTTTCGTCGATTTCGATCAGGCCCGCGTCGTGGAGTTGTTCGGCTACTTCGCACGGCACGGGACCGCTCCACTGATATTCAAGCCGGAACGCGCCCTCCCGTTCAAGGCGCCCGTAGAGACGGCCACTCATGGCGCGCAAAACGGCGACGGCCTGGCCGGTGGGGTGGGCGCTCGGCGAGAGCTGCAACTCCTCCATGCGGATGTTTTCCTCGATTGCCACCAACATTCAGGCTTTCCCCCGGATGGCGGGGAAGTTCAAAGCCTGGACTGGCTCGGACCGCGGGACAGGCTTCGTCTTGATTACGGCAGGCTTCTCATGGCGGGCTATTTCGGCCCCTAAAAATGCGATTATCGCGAAGCCGGCCAACGCCCACGAGAGCGGAAAACCTGTATGCTCAAAGCGATGCAGGGTTTCCGAGTTTCCGGCGATCACCAGAGCGATGCATGTTAACGTCATAACCACGCCGATCCAATACAGACCGGCGGCCCATTTTCGTCTGGATTCAGACATCGGTGGAACACCTCAGGGGACTTCATGGTCCGTCGTCTGTATTTTATATTCGTTTTTTGTGATTTGTACACAAGTTTTTTATGAGTTTTAAATGAGTATTGTGACAGAGGGTCCAGGCAGGGTGCGCATAACTACAGCGGTCGTGCTCTGTGTTTGCGCCGTCAAGCTGATGGTGCATCTCTACGCCGGACGTCACTATGGGTACTTCATCGACGAACTGTATTACCTCGCCTGCAGCCGGCATCTCGGATGGGGGTATGTCGACCAACCACCTTTGATTGCATTAGTTGCGTGGATGGGGCGGGGGCTGCTCGGGGAATCGCTTCCGGCCATTCGGCTGTGGCCTGCACTGGCCGGGACAGCCGAGGTAGCGCTGGCGGCGTTGCTTGCACGCGAAATGGGCGGCAAACGATTCGCCCAGGGGTTCGCCGCGCTGGCGACGCTGTGTGCCCCGGGCATTCTGAGCATCGATGGTTTTCTCTCCATGAACGCTTTCGAACCGCTCTTCTGGATGGGGTGTGCCTGGCTGCTCCTGCGCATAGTGAACACTCGCGACGACAAAACCGGGGACGACAAGCTCTGGATCTGGTTCGGGGTGGTGGCGGGATTGGGGCTCGAAAACAAGTATTCGATGCTGATCTTCGGCGTCGGGCTGGCGTGTGGGCTGGTGCTGACCCCCGCGCGGCGTATACTGGCGCGCCCGGGGCCATGGATCGCCTGCGCGATTGCGCTGCTGATCTTCCTGCCCAATCTGCTGTGGAATATCCAGCACCACTTCCCGTTTCTCGAATTGCAGGCTAATATCCGGCGCAGCGGGCGCGATGTGCCGCTCACGCCGTGGGCATTCTTCGGTCAGGAGACCCTGGCCATGCATCCGCTGACGCTGCCGCTTTGGCTGGCGGGGCTTTGGTTTTTCTTTTTCTCTGCGCAGGGAAAGCCGTTCCGGGTGCTGGGGTGGGCGTGGTTATTCACGGCGGCCGTGATCGTGATGCGCAGTCCGCGCATTTATTACCTGTTCCCGGCCTTCCCGATTCTCTTCGCCGGGGGCGCGGTGGCTTGCGAGAGTTGGCTCAAGAGTCCACGGGTTGCATGGGCGAAGCCGGCCTGGGCACTACTCCTCGTCATCAGCGCGGCGATCCTCGCGCCGATCGCCATTCCGGTGCTGCCGCCAGCTGAGTACATCCGCTATACGGAAGCGATTCATCTGGCGCAGCCGCGCGTGGAGAATCATAAGCTGGGGCCGCTGCCGCAGATCTATGCCGACCAGTTCGGTTGGGAGGAGATGGCAGCCACTGTTGCCCGCGTTTATAACGGCCTGCCGGCGGATGTGCGCGCCAGGACGGCGATCTTCGGGCAGAATTATGGGCAGGCCGGGGCCATCGATCTGTTTGGGCCGAAGTATGGATTGCCGCCCGCCATTGGAGGGCATCAGAGCTATTTCCTGTGGGGGCCGCGCGAGTATACGGGGGACAGCGTGATCGTTATGGATGGGCGGGCGAAGGATCTGGAATCCCGTTTCAGCAGTGTCGAGAAGGTTGCCCACGTGGAGCATCCTTATTCGATGCCGGCGGAGCATTTCGACGTGTTTTATTGCCGGGGGTTGAAGGCGCCGCTTATTGAGATTTGGCCGCAGGTGAAGCATTGGGACTGAGGCGTCAGCGAATCAGTACGCGGCTGAAACCGGTTTTCAACACACCGCGTCTGAGATACACTGTAAGGTGCATAGTTTCTCCCGAGGACACCATAAAATGAGTGCAAAACGTCTTTGGGTCTCGTCAATCGGCCTGACTCTTCTGCTTGTCGTTGCCCCGATAATCGCCCAACAGAGCGCGCCTACGGCGCCCGCTCCTGCCACGGCAACCACGCCGGATACCGGATCAAAGCCCGACAAATCGAAGAAGAACGCCCCCGCCGCAAAACGCGACACCGTGGCGAAGCCTCTCACCGAGAAAGAGCGCAAGAAGAAGGAAGCCGCGCTCAAGAAGGAACTGGAGACGCCGTGGAAGAAGTGGCTCAACGAAGACGTTGCCTACATCATCACGGACGAAGAGCGGAAGGCTTTCAAACAGTTCGCCACCGACGAGGAGCGCGAGCAGTTCGTGGAGCAGTTCTGGCTGCGCCGCGACCCCACGCCCGATACCATCGAAAACGAGTTTAAGGAAGAGCACTACCGGCGCATCGCCTACGCCAACGAGCATTACGCATCGGGCATTCCCGGGTGGAAGACGGATCGCGGCCGCATTTACATCACGTTCGGGCCGCCGGATGAAATCGATTCGCACCCCTCGGGCGGCACTTACGACCGTCCCATGGCGGAAGGCGGCGGTGAAACGTCCACCTATCCTTTCGAAGACTGGCGCTACCGGTATATCGACGGCATCGGCAATGACATCATCATCGAATTCGTCGACACCACCATGACCGGCGAGTACCACATGACGATGGATCCGTCTGAAAAAGACGCGTTGTTGTATGTTCCGAACGCCGGCCTGACGCTGGCCGAACAGCTGGGTCTGAGTTCCAAGACGGCCCGGTTCCAACGCACGGACGGCACCCATATGGGGGCTGCAATAGGCGGAACTCCGGCCAGCTACAACGAGTTCACACGCCTCGAGACATTCGCCAAGTTGCAGCGGCCTCCCGAGGTCAAGTACAAGGATCTGGAAGCGCAGGTCAACACGCGCGTTACTTTCAACATTTTGCCGATGATCGCGCGCGAAGACTACGTGCGCATTACCGACACTTCGGTCTTCACCATGATCACGGTGCAGTTCGAGAACAAGGACTTGGAATTCCAGTTGAAGAACGGTGTGCAAAGGGCGGACATCCATATATTCGGCCGCATCACGAACATGACGCGCCGGCCGATTACCACGTTTGAGCGCGACCTCGAAGTGGTGGAGCCGCCCGAACTGCTCGATCAGGCGAAGAAGCAGCAATCGATCTATCAGGAGACGATTCCGCTGGCTCCGGGGCGGTACCGTCTCAATGTGGTGGTGAAGGATCAGATCGGCGGCAACATCAATAACTATGAGGCAGCTCTCGACGTGCCCCGTTTCGATGACGAGAAGCTGGCTTCGAGCAGCCTGATCCTGGCGGACCAGATTACGCCGCTGCCCACCAAGAGCATCGGCGGCGGCATGTTCGCCATTGGCGACGCCAAGGTTCGGCCTAAGCTCAACGCCCGCTTCAACCGCGACGAGAAGATGGGGATTTTCCTCCAGGTTTACAATTTCATGCCGGACGAGAAGAGCCAGAAGCCCAGCGGTGATATTGAGTACGAAATCAGCAAGGTGGGCTCGACCGATAAGATCCTGGACTTCACCGAGGATCTGGCGAAGATTCCCAATGCGTCCGCCAATCAGGTGACCATTGAGAAGCTGCTTCCGCTGAAAAACATGGCGCCTGGGACATACACTCTGAAGATCACGGCCGTGGATAAAAAGGGAAACCAGACATTGAAGGTTCCCAGCGCGAATTTTACGGTAAACTAAAACGCAGGTACACCCGCCAGTGGTGATCTGGTGAGTCGGGGAACTGGAGAGGAGCAATTACGGGCGTCAAGCGTTTCAGCCTGTTGAAGTCGGTGCCGGTCGCAAGCTTGCTGGCCGTAACGATGCTTCCCCTCTCATTAGTGCGGGCCGCCCCGCCCATTCGCTTCGGCGGCGAACTGAGCGGACTGGTTACGGACTCCGCGGGCCAGCCTCGGGCCGGCGCTATCGTGCTGCTGTTCAACCGGCAAGATCGCCTGCTGCAACGCGCTCCCACCGATATCGGCGGCAATTTCACGTTCGACGATCTGCTGCCGGATCTTTACTCCATCCGCGTCACCCTCGAGAGTTTTGTTCCCGCGATGCGCGATCACGTGCAGGTCAGGCCGGGTATGCGCAGCCTGCTCGAAGTGAATCTGTCGAAGGTTTTCAGCTCCGTTCAGTTGCTCTCGACGTTGCCCGCACCGGGCGGGCTGATGAACGACGACTGGAAATGGGTACTGCGATCGGACTCCTCGCTGCGCCCTGTATTGAGGATGTTTCCAGTGTCGAGCGGGGGAGCTTTCGGGGCGTCTGCCGATCCCGTTTCCGGTTCCGTTAATCCCAACGATTCCGAGAAGGCGGCGGTATTCAGCGGCTCGCGCGGCCTGGTAAAGATTTCGGCGAGCGACGGCGCGCAGATGTTGGGCAGCACCGGCGAGGCCGATCTGGGCACGCAGTTTGCCTTCGCCACATCGGTCTACGGCGGCAATCATTTGCAGGTGAGCGGCAATGTCGGCTACGCGGCTGTGGCCTCATCGCCCGACGCGGCCTTGCGCACCACATACAGCCGGGAGTTTCTGGGATCCACTCCAGCGGTCTCGGTTACCATGCGGCAGCTTTTTGTGCCGATGCGCGCCGGGATCACCAGCGGAAGTGGCGCCGCCGAGGGATCGCTGCCGGCCTTGCGGACGCTGGCGCTCAGCTACGCGGATAAGATCCAGCTCACCGATGAACTGAGCGCCGACTATGGGTTTGAGCTGGACATGGTCTCGTTCGTCGACCGACTGCACTATCTGAGCCCCTACGCACGGCTGAATTATGCGCTGCCGCGCGGCGCCATCGACTTCACCTGGACGTCTGGCAATGCGCGTCCCGAACTGGGCATGAGCGCGTACGATCAGAATGCCGATCTGCAGCGCGATCTGGCGGCGTTGGCTGCCGTGCCCCAGGTGACGATGGGCAATGGCCGGTCGAAGGTGCAGCGCGGCGAGGATTACGAACTGGGTTTTTCGCAGCGCTTCGGTTCACGTGAGTACCGCGTTTCCGCCTATAGCGAGAATGTGGGGAACACCGCGATTACGATTGCCAATCCGGGTGCGGGACTTTTCCCCGGCGACCTGATGCCCGATCTTTTTTCCAACAGCGCGCTGTTCGACGCGGGCCGTTTTCAATCGAATGGATTCATGGCGGCGGTCACACAGGATCTGAGCGATCGTTACAAGATCAGCGTGACGTACGGGGAACTTGGTGTGATGGCACTGAATGCCGCCGCCGGAATCGAATCGGCTAATGACCTGCGGCGCGCCCTTGAGGACAGCCACCGTCCCTCGCTTACTTTGCGCGGCACGGGGATGGTAAAGACCACGGGGACGCGGTTTGTCGCCAGCTACGAATGGACCGATTACCGGTCGTCGTTACCCAGTCCGCTGTTTGCGACACAGTCGCCGCGCCCTGAGCCTGGTCTTAATATCGTGCTGCGGCAGCCCATACCGCAGATTCCGGGTGTGCCGTGGCGCGTGGAAGCTTCGGCCGAGCTGCGCAATCTGCTGGCGCAGGGATATCTGCCGGTTTCGCTGCCGGATGGCCAACAGCTTTTGCTGGTCAATACTCCGCGTAGTTTTCGGGGCGGGCTGGCCTTCGTTTTCTGAAGAATGGACCGACTTGACCTGGTGCATCGACGACCAGAGCAAGTTATCCTGGATAAGATAGTCCGTGCGTCGTTGCCCCGGGTCACGTCGGTCCCACATTTATGCGCTACCTTTTCGCATTGGTATTTGTAGTCTCTCTGTCTGCGGCTGAGCCGGTCACTTTCAATAAGCAGATCGCACCTATCATTTACAACCATTGCTCGTCCTGCCATCGTGCGGGGGAGGCTGCGCCGTTCACTCTGCTTTCGTATCAGGACGTCAGGAACAAGGGACGCATTATTGCCGCGGCTACTGCCTCGCGCCTGATGCCGCCGTGGAAAGCGGAGCCGGCTTCTTACCCGTATCGCGACGACCGCCGGCTCAATGACAGCGATATCGCGCTGATTCAGGAGTGGGTGAAGGAGGGCATGCCGGAAGGCAACCCCGCCGCTAAGCCGGAGCCGCCCAGGTTCACTTCCGGATGGCAATTGGGCGAGCCCGATCTGATTGTCGAGATGCCCGCGGCTTATCATGTGCCGGCGGATGGGCCCGATATTTACCGCAACATCGCCATTCCGCTGGGCCTTACCGAAGACAAATGGATCACGGCTATCGACATGCATCCGTCGGCGCGCGCCGTGGTGCATCACGTCCTCTATTTTGCCGATCCTGGCGGCAAGGTGCATACGCGGCCGCAGGAAGGCTCCCAGCCTGGTTTCAGCGGCATGCGTGCGGGTGGGGCCACGGAACCGCTGGGCGGATGGGCGGTCGGCGCGCAGCCGCATTTCTATCCTGAGGGCCTGGCTCTCCCTGTCGCCAAAGGCTCGGATTTCGTGATTCAGTACCATTTCCATCCCACCGGGAAGCCGGAAGCGGAGAAGTCTCTGATCGGATTTTATTTTGCGAAGAAACCGCCGGCACGCACGCTCGTCGCTATACAATTGCCGCCGGTTTATTCGTTGTTCTCCGGGCTCGATATTCCGGCCGGCGAGAAGGACTTTGTGATTCGCGATTCTTACACTTTGCCGGCCGATACGGATGCGGTGGGAGTGTCGGCGCATGCCCACTACATCGGCAAGCAGATTAAGCTCACGGCCACTTTGCCCACGGGCGAGGTCAAGACAATGCTGTTGATCAAGGATTGGGATTTCGCCTGGCAGGATCGCTATTTCTTCCAGCAGTTCGTGCCGCTGCCGAAAGGGACGCGTCTCGACGCGGAGATTCATTGGGATAATTCGGCGGAGAATCCGCGCAATCCTTCGAATCCACCGGTGCGGGTGACGTGGGGCGAACAGTCGAAGGATGAGATGGGCAGCGTCACGCTCATCACGGTGCCTCACGATCAGGCCGATCTCGATACGCTGCGCGGGGATTATCTGAAGCATCGCACGCAGATGGCTCGTGAGCGCATGAGGGAAGATCCGGCGCTGGCGCTTAAGGTGCGGACTTTGCTCGCGCAATGAAGTGGCTTGCCGCACTGGCGCTTTCAGCAGTCCTGCATCCCGGGCTTAAGGTGCGCGACGTTAATGGCGTGGAACGGACTCCGCTGACGGTGGAGAAGGGCCACGTCGCGGCTTTGTTTTTTATTTCGCGGGATTGTCCCATTTCCAATCGTTATTCTCCGGAGGTTCGGCGAATTTGCGATGAATATGCGGGGCGCGGTTTGGGATGCTCCCTGGTTTATGTGGATCCGGATTTGCGGGATGCGGATGCGGCTAAGCATGCGCTCGATTACGGGCATGGCGGGTATCCGAAGTTTGTGGATCGAACGCATGCTTTGGTTTCGGCTACGGGGGCTACGGTTACTCCGGAAGTGGTGGTGGTGCGTCCGGGTGGTTCGATTGCGTATCGGGGGCGTATCGATAATTCCTATGCGGCTTTGGGGAGGCCGCGGAGCGTGGTGACGGAGCATGATTTGCGGGATGCTCTCGACGCGGTGCTTGGGGGCCGGGCGGTGGTTAAGCCGGAGGTTGCTCCTGTCGGGTGTTATATTGCGGATCTTGTTTCGGCGGAGCGGCATTGAGACAGAAGAGCGCTGGGCAGATCGGAAATCTGCCCCACCTTGCTTTCGGCTTGTTTCTCAGCTTTGGGTGTTTTGGGCAGACTCCGGTTATTTTGATTTCTGTCGATACGCTTCGGGGTGATCATGTTACGCATCTGAAAACGCCCGGTATCGATTCGTTTGGCGTTTCCGGAACAACATTCACTGCGGCCGATACGCAGATCCCCTTCACTCTTCCTTCGCATACCACGTTGATGACTTCGACGTACCCGTTTCAGAACGGGGTGGAGGAGAATGCCGGGAATGTACCTCCGGGGCTGACTACTCTGGCGTCGGTTTTGCGGGGAAATGGCTATCAGACGGCCGCGTTCATTGGCAGCATTTTTCTCGAACGCGAACTGGGGCTCGACCGCGGCTTCGACACTTACGACAGCCCGTTCAGCTTCAAGGCGTTCTCGCTGCTCTCGGGCACCATGCTGTTTGCCGGCGGCCCGCACAATCCTTATTCGGTGCGCGAACGGCGGCCCGGCGCTTTAGTGACACGTGCGGCCAATCAATGGCTGGCGGCCCATCGCGGTCAGCCTGTATTTGTCTTCGTGCATCTGTTCGATATGCACCGTCCGTGGCGGCAGCCTTCCTACGATGCGCAACTCGCAGAAGTGGACCGGCTGCTCGGTGGGTTCCAGCAGGCTCTGAAACGCGATGGATGGTGGGACAAATCGCTGGTGGTGCTGACGGCGGATCATGGCGAGGGACTGGGCGATCATGGCGAATCCGACCATGGGTATTTCGTCTACGAGAGCACCCTGCATGTGCCGCTGATCGTTCATTGGCCGCAGGGGAGCGCGCCGCTGCCGGCTCGTGTGGAACAGCCGGTGGGTTTGATCGATGTGGCGCCGTCGATTCTGAATTTTCTGAATATCCCCGCGCCCGCTGGATTTAAGGGCCGGAGTTTTCTGGACCGAAGCCCGCGTCCGGTTTACAGCGAGAGCGTCTATGCGCGTGATTGCTTCGGGTGGTCCGCACTGCGCAGTGTGCGCGCCGGGGCCTATAAGTACATCGACGCGCCGAAGCCCGAGCTTTATAACCTTGAGAAAGATCCACGCGAATTGAATAACGTCATCCGGACGAATGCGTCGGAAGCGGCCACGTTGCGCGATTATCTGAAGAAGCTGGTGACTCCCGCGCCGGCCACTGCACCTTCCGGCGACCCGCAGCGCAATAAAGAAGTGCTGGAGTCGCTGGGGTATCTCGCGCCTGGTCCGCATGGCGCCGTTGCGGGACCGGCGGCCGATCCGAAAGACAAATTACCGGAGCTCCTGCGTTATGAAGACGCTCTGAATCTGCTCGAAGCGGGACGCTACGATGCGGCTATATCCGTGTTTCGCGGCATCCTTGCGGGAGACCCGCGGAATCTTCTGGCCCGGCGGGATCTGGGGGTGACGCTGATTGAGAATAAGAATTTTCAGGCGGCACGCACGGAGCTCCAGCGAGTGGCCGCCGCGGCTCCGTTCGATTATGTGACGCGGTATGAGCTGGGGATTGCGGACGAATCGCTCAGCTTGTTTCATGAGGCGCTGGATCAGTTTCAGGCGGCTTGCCGGGTGGCGCCTGAAGCGGAGCAATGCAAGCAGGCTGTTGAGCGGGTTAGTGGGCGATTGTGATGGCGCCCATTTTGCCTGTGCGATAGTCTTCGAAAGCCTGGTACAACTCGTCTTTGGTATTCATCACGAAGGGGCCGTAGCGCGCTACCGGCTCGTGGATCGGCTGGGCTGCAAGCAACAGCAATTCGGCGCCGGTGGAGCTGGAAAATTCAATGGCATCGCCATCATTGCCCAGTGCCGCCAGATGAAATTCGGAGACGCTTCGGCCGCCGATTTCGACCTTACCGGTTATAACGTAGAGCATCGCGTTGAGGTTCTTCGCCAGTTCCTGCACGTGCTTCGCACCGGCAGCGAGCCGGAAGTGAAGGTACTCGATAGGAATGTGGGTTTCGACCGTGCCTTTGACACTCAGCGCCTCGCCGGCGATCACTTTCACACGAACCTTGCCATCGGTGCTTTCGGCGATCGGGATACGGTCGGCGCTGAGCTCCTGATAGTGCGGCGCTTTCATCTTGTCGCGCTTCGGCAGATTGACCCAGAGCTGAAAGCCTTCGAGGCGGCCGCCGTTCTTCTTGAGGTTGTCGCCGGGAATTTCGGAGTGGACCAGACCCAAGCCGGCGGTCATCCATTGGACGTCGCCGGGACCGAGAACGCCATGGTGGCCGAAGGAATCCCGGTGTTGAAATTCTCCATGCAGCAGGTAGGTAACGGTTTCAAAACCACGGTGCGGATGATCGGGAAAGCCCTTGGCTTCACCCGGTTTCAATTCCACGGGACCCATGTGGTCGAGCAGCAGGAAGGGATCGAGTTCGGAGATTTGGTTGTTGGGAAATACGCGGTGAATCAGTACGCCTTCGCCGTCGGTAACGAGCGGAGCCGGCGTCACTTTTTGAACGCTTCTGTTAACTGCCATAACGTTCTATTGGATGTCCGGCAGACGCAAACGATTCGGTGCGAGGGCTATCTGACAATGATGTGCAGGGCGTGCAACTGGCCTTCGTCGTCAGCCTGGTAGCGCACCGTAACGCGCGCCTTGACCTTGAGTTTGCCTTCCACTTTGGTTTGCGCGTCGAGCAGAAATTTGCGGGCTCCGGCGTCGCGGGCGGGCGCCTTCCGGATCACGGTGATCGAATCGGAAGCCAGTTCGGAGACGGTGCCGGAGAAGATGTCGTTGGCGGGAGTCGTCTTTGAGGGCGGAGCTGCCGCGTCCTGCTGGGCCACGCCGGTCGCAACAACGCCCGACGTCAGGGCCAGCCACAACAGCAGCGCACGCGCGAATCGGGTCACTGTATTCAGAATAGTGGAAACCCGTTCTATCAGGTATTAGTTACGATTAAAGCGGCTTCATCCGGAGTCATCGGCGGCGTATTAAGCGGCAGACGGATGCGGAAAGTGGTTCCTTTTCCCGGTTCGCTGCGGACGTCGACCGTGCCGCCGTGCGCCCTGACGATCCAGGCGACAAAGCTCAGGCCGAGGCCAAGACCTTTTTCGGGAGATGCCGGCTCATTGGGCCCGCGCACACGGTAAAAACGGTCGAAGATCAGCGGGAGGTGCTCGGGAGGGATGCCCTGGCCGGTATCTTCAACGCGGATCTCGGCTTCATCGCCGTCGCGGTCTACCACCACACGGATGGTTCCTCCGGCGGGCGTAAACTTGATGGCGTTCGACAGAAGGTTCGAGAGCATACGCTCAATCTGAATGCGGTCGAATTCGCCGGGACAGTGGCGCGCGTTGGCGGTAAAGGTAAGTTCGATTTCGGCTCCTTCGGCGGGAATCTGGAATTGATCGGTAGTGGCCTCGGCGAGCTCGACCAGATCCAGATTTTGCTTCTGCAGGATCACCTGGCCGGTTTCGGCCTGCGAGAGCAGCAGCAGCGCGCGGACGATTTGGGAAAGCCGCTCGATATCGGCCAGCGAATTGACGATGGCGTCGCGGTATTGTTCGGCCGTCTGGGCCGTAAAAAGAGCCACTTCGAGCTGGCCGCGGACTACGGTGATGGGCGTGCGCAGTTCGTGCGAGACGTCGGTTGAGAACTGGCGGACCTGATTGAAATTGTGCTCGAGGCGCTCGATCATCTGGTTGAAGGTCTCGACCAGGTAATCGAGCTCATCGCCGGCCTTGCGCGAGGGAATGCGCATGCTGAGATTGGATCCGCTGATGCGCTGGGCGGCGCGCGCGATTTCGAGAACGGGGGTCAGCGCACGGCCGGCAAAGATCCAGCCGGTCACCCATCCGGTGAGCATGACGAGCGGAACCAGGCCGAGGCAGAGCCAGGTGAAGCTGCGGATCAGTTTGTCCGATTCGTCGAAAGATTTTCCGATGGAGACAAAGAATTTCCGCGAATGATCTTCGCTCGTGACAGCGCCCTGGCGAATCAGGTAGGGGATTCCATGGGGGTCTGTCTTGTTCACCCAGGTCGGCTGACTGGAGGCCAATACGCGGGCGATCTGCGCCGGGGTGTCGGGCGGCCCGAGGGAATGATAAGTCGCGGAGTAGGAGGGCGCTCCTTCATCGAGCAGAGGCTTGCCGTTCTGATCGGCAACCATGTAGATGCTCTTGATGCGCGCGCTGATGCCGGCCTCGTCGGGACTGGCGAGGTCGAAGAACCATTTAGCGTGGTAGTTGGCCTGGCCTGGATCGTTTTCAATGCGGAGGTTGGCGAGGACGACGGCCCAGCTTTGGTTGAGATCGTCATAGGCCTGGTCGTTGAGGGTGGATTCGAGGTTGTGGCGGAAGAGGAGGCTTACGCCGAGCAGGAGGAGAGTGAAGAGAAGGGTGTAGATCGAGGTGAGGGTGAAGCGGAGGCCTCGCGAAAAGATGTGCTTACGTTCCACTTAGTTACATGGTAGCCAGGTTGAGGAGGAGACGCGGCTGATCGCCGCATGTTCAGGTTATGCCTCGGTTTCGGCTCCGGTGCGGGTGAGGGTGCCTTTCTCGGCGGCTTCGATCATGTAGCCGATGCCGCGCACGGTGTGAATCAGCTTGGTCTGGTGCAGGTCGTCGATCTTGCTGCGGAGGTGGCGGATGTAGACGTCAACGATGTTGGTGAGGCCGTCGTAATCCATATCCCAAACGTGTTCGACGATCATGGTGCGGCTGAGGGGGCGGCCTTTGTTGCGCATCATGTATTCGAGGATGCCGAATTCCTTGGGCGCGAGTTCGATGACTTCGGCGCCGCGGGAGACTTTGCGGCGGGAACAATCGAGCACCAGATCGCCTACTTCGAGACGCTCGGGCGCAGGTTGGCCGCGGCGCAGAAGGGCACGTACGCGGGCCAGCAATTCAACGAAGGCGAAGGGCTTGGTGAGGTAATCGTCGGCGCCCTGTTCGAGGCCTTTGACGCGGTCGTCGAGGTGGCCGCGGGCGCTCAGGATCAGGACGGGAGGGCCGGTGCGACGGCCGCGGATGCGCTCGAGAACCTTGAGGCCGTCCATGTCGGGCAGCATCAGATCGAGAATCACCAGGTCGTAATCGGTATCGTGGGTGAACTGGAGGGCGGTGGCGCCATCCGGAGCCACATCGACTGCGTAACCCGCCCCTTGTAAACCTCTGCCCAGGAAATCGGCGATTCTTTTCTCGTCTTCGACAACGAGGATACGCATGTGAAACCAGCTTACCGCAAAGGGTAGTCTGTTACGGTGGAGCGTATGATTCGGCTGGGCATAGTCTGGTTGCTTGCGGCGGGCGCGATAGGGGCGCAGACGCCGAAATGGGTGCCGACGTTTGCCGATGAGTTTGAGGGCAAGGAACTGGATCTGGCGAAGTGGGCGCCGCACGATCCGTGGGGGCGGGCACGGCCTCGCGAGGTGCAGGCTTATGTGCCGGGTGCTATCGAGGTTCGGGATGGCATGGCCCATATTACGGCGCGTCGCGGGCATGCCCGATATGACGAAAGCGATCGCGAATTCACCTCGGGGATGATGACCACGTATGGGTCGTTCGCGCAGATGTATGGGCGCTTCGAGATCCGTTGCCGGATGCCGGTGGGGCGGGGGCTCGAGCCGAAGTTCTGGTTGTTGCCGCTGACGGGTGAAATTCCGGAGATCGATGTTTTCGATGCTGTCGGGAGCGAGCCCACTAAGGCGTTATTCGGTAACAAGTGGGGGGATGAGAAGACTGAGCGATCTTACAGCGGCAGCTACCCGGTGGGCGATTTGTCGGCCGATTTTCATGTGGTGGCGATTGAGTGGGACAAGGAGAAGATCGTTTGGTTTGTGGATGGGAAGGAGCGCTTCCGGTCGGTGGATGGGGTGCCGCATCAGCCGATGTATTTGGCGATCAGCCTGGCGATTGGCGGGTTGCAGGCGCGGTATCCGGATGAGGACACGAAGTTTCCGGCGGTGTTCGATATCGACTATGTGCGGGTCTTCAGCCACTGAATGGTTCTCGCCATGCCTTCTTCGAAGCTGATGGAGGGCTGGTAGCCGAGTTCGCGGCGGATTCTTCCTATCGGGAACTCCTGGTCGCGCGCGAGGAGATAGACAGCGTGGCGGGTGAGCAGCGGCCGTCCCGGCGCTTTCAGGTATAAGTGCGGGGCTTCCAGGAACCTGGCGAGGGCGAAGGCTGCGCTCGAGGGGAGATCGATCCAGGGACGCGGGTAGCCGAGGCCATCGGCCAGTTGGTCCACGAAGGTCTTCCAAGTGACTCCTGTGCCGTCGGACAAGTTGTAGATTCGGTTTACGGAGTTTTTTGACGTGGCGGCGAGGAGGATAGCGTCGACGGCGTTATCGACATAGAGGAAGCCGCCTGGCGCGTGGCCATGATCGATTACGGCCATTAGTCTTTGGCGGAGGAGTTTGGCGAGGTCGGTTCCGAAGGTTACGCTGCGGGGGCCGTAGATGGTGGCAGGGCGTATTACGGTGACGGGCAGGCCGGAATCGAGGGCGGCTTGTTCGCCGAGGATCTTGGTTCGGTTGTAAGGGAGGCCTGCGTCGCGGGGCGGAGTGGATTCGTCGCAGACTTGTTTCGGATAGCCATAGACGTCGGTGGTGCTGATGTGGAGAAAGCGTTCGAGGTCGCGTGCGGATTTGGCGGCTTCGAGGAGGTTTCGGGTTCCTTCGACGTTGGCTTTGAAGTAGGTTTCCCACGGGGCCCAGTCGGTGGAGGCCGCGGCGCAGTGGAAGATGTGGGTGATGCCTTGGGTGGCTTGAGTCAGGACGTTTTGATCAGACAGGGTTCCTTCTACTACTTCGATTGGGAGGTTGGCGAGATGGGACAGGTCATTCGATGGGCGTGCCAGGATGCGGACGAACCCTGTGCTGGCTGCGAGTACCTGGGCAAGACGACCTCCGAGGAATCCGCTGGCTCCCGTTATCAGGGCTTTCATTGGGGGGACGATGAACAGGCGGAAGCGCCTGTTCCACATGGTTTCGCTATCCGCGGAGTTGACGGAAGGCGTCCAGGGCGAAGTCGAGATCGGGTATGGTGTGGCCGGCTGTTACGCAGATGCGCAGACGGGCGGTTCCGAGGGCTACGGCCGGGAACAGGATCGGCGAGACCAGGATGTCGAAATCGCGCAGACGCCGGGAGAAGCGCGCGGCGGCTTCTTCGTCCTTGAGGATTACCGGGATGATGGGGGTTTGCGAGCCTCCAACGTCGTAGCCGAGATCTTTGAGGCCTTCGCGGAAATATTCGGCCTGGCTGCGCAGCCGGGTGACGATGTGCGGTTCGGCTTTGAGGATGGCCAGGCCTTCGCGAATGGCTCCCGTCGAGGCGGGGCAGAGGGCGGCGGAGAAGATGTAGGGGGACGCGGCGTGCTGCAGGTACATGCTGACTTCCTGCGACATGGCGATGAAGCCGCCGGTGGAGGGGATGCTCTTGGCGAGCGACCCGGTCCAGAGATCCACGTCGCTGGTGTTGATGCCGAAGTGCTCATCGGTACCGCGGCCATGGGCGCCGAGGACGCCAGTGGCGTGGGCATCGTCGATCATAAGGAAGCAGCCGAACTCGCGCTTGATGTCGATCAGATCCGGCAGGGGGCAGATATCGCCATCCATGGAAAAGACGCCATCTGCAACGATCAGGGTGCGATTGCCCGAGCCGTTTTGCAACTCAGAGCGCAACGACGACATATCGTTATGGCGGAAGCGCTGCAACTGGACGCCGGCGAGACGGCAGGCGTCGACGAGGCTGCGGTGGGAAAGCGAATCGAGAATTACGCGATCCTGCGGGGTGAGCAGCCCGGCGATGACGGCCAGGTTGGCCACATAACCGGAGCTGAAGGTCAGGGCGGCTTCAGTGCCTTTGAAGGCGGCCAGATCGCGCTCGGTCTGGCGATGGAGCTGGTTGGTGCCGGTAAGCAGGCGAGCTCCGCCGGTGGCGCTGCCATAGCGGCGAACGGCGTCGACAGCGGCCTTTTCAATGCGGGGATCGCCGACTAAGCCCAGGTAGTCGTACGACGAGAGCATCAGCATGCGGCGGCCTTCGGCCTGCACCCACGGGCCTGTGCGGCTTTCGAGAGGCACCTGATACGGGTACACGTCCTCGGCACAGGAGGCGGCCATCATGCCGAATACGCCACGGCCGCGCGCGTCAATGAGACCGGTCTTCTGGAAGTCCAGTTTGCGCCCAGATGTAAAGAAACCATTAAAAAGATCGCCGGAAGACGAGTTATGGGCGCGCTTACCATTGGTGCTGACTGCGCTGACCTGTGGAATTGTCATCAGTTTGTGCCGTTACGCGGTTCGGTCCAGTTTATTACTTTTGTGATCGCATGTACACAATCCAGTCACAACGCGGATTGGGCACGGGCGGTAGGGGCGTATAATGCCGTGGGTCGAAACGCGAGCTGGTCCTTGTTATTGTACTGCATCAGGTGAGGATTTCCTTAACAACCTGAGCTTTTTCCACGCCGGTGAGGCGGACATTGAGCCCCTGGTAGTTGTAAGAGAACCTCTCGTGGTCGATGCCGAACTGGTGCAGGATGGTGGCCTGGAAGTCGCGGACGTGGACCGGATCTTTAACAATGTTGTAGCTGAATTCGTCGGTTTCGCCGTGGACGATGCCGCCTTTGATGCCGCCGCCGGCCATCCAGAGGCTGAAGCAGCGGGGGTGGTGATCGCGGCCGTAGTCGGTGGCGGTGAGCTTGCCCTGGGAGTAGATGGTGCGGCCGAACTCACCGGCGAGGATGACGAGGGTGTCGTCGAGCATGCCGCGTTGTTTCAGGTCCTGCACGAGCGCCCAGCAGGGTTGATCGATCTCCTTACATTGGCTGGGGAGGACTTCGGGGAGGTTGGCGTGGACGTCCCAGCCGCGGTGATAGACCTGCACGAAACGCACTCCGCGTTCGGCGAGGCGGCGGGCCATGAGGCAGGTTTGGGCGAAGGAGCCGGGTTTGGAGCGGGCGTCGTCGCCATACATTTTCCAGGTGGTCTCGGGTTCTTTCGAGGTGTCGGTGAGCTCGGGCACGGAGGATTGCATGCGGAACGCCATCTCGTATTGGGCGATGCGCGTCCTGGTTTCGGGATCGGCCAGTTTGTCGAAAGTCAGCTGGTTCATTTGGGCGAGGCCGTCGAGCATGCCGCGGCGGACTTCGGGTGAAACTCCGTCGGGATTATTGATGAAGAGGACGGGATCGCCGGAGCTGCGCAGGCTGACTCCGGCGTATTTTCCAGAGAGGAAACCGGCGCTCCAGAGGCGTGCGGAGATGGCCTGGACATTGGCCTTGGGGTGGTAGTGCTTCGCCTGGAGGACTACGAAGGCGGGCAGATTTTCGTTCATGGAGCCGAGCCCGTAGTTGAGCCAGGCGCCGATGCAGGGGCGTCCGGCGATCATGAAACCGGTTTGGAAAAAGGTGATGGCGGGTTCATGGTTGATGGCCTCGGTGTGCATGCTGCGGATGACGGCGATGTCGTCGACCATGCGGGCGGTGTAGGGGAGGAGTTCGGAGACCCAGGTTCCGGATTTGCCGTATTGGGCGAATTTGAAGACGGATGGAGCGATTGGGAAGCGGGACTGGCCGCTCGTCATGGTGGTGAGGCGCTGGCCCTGGCGGATGGATTCGGGGAGGTCCTTATCGAACATGTTCTGCATGGTCGGTTTGTAGTCCCAGGTCTCCATTTGGGGCGGGGCGCCTACGAGGTGGAGGTAGATGCAGCGTTTGGCTTTGGGGGCGAAGTGGGGGAGTCCTGGGATTGCTCCGGTGGCGGTTCCGGCTTGCGCCGTTGCTTTCCCTCCTAAGAGTGAGGCTAGCGCGAGCGCTCCGATTCCTTGCGCTCCTTTGGCGAAGAATTGGCGGCGGGTTTCTTCTCTGGCCATGGATTGGGCTATGGCGTCTATGGGGTGTTGGCGTGGCGGGATCATTTGTTGAGTACCTCATCGAGGTTGAGTAATTGGCTGGTCAGCATGGTCATGGCTGCGTAGTCCGGCTGATTGAGGGCCGGGTCTGGTTTCCTTGCCCCTTGATTCAGGAATTTGGTTGCTTCTGTTGGGTGGGCGTCGTAGTAACTTCGGTAGGTTTCGAACGAGTGCTTCGCTATCGATCTTTCTTTGAGATTCAGAGGGCGGGATAACAACCTTGTTGAGATAAAGTCCAGGCGGTCGTCGAAGCCCGCGGATGATTGCATGGACCGGCCGGCCAACTCTCGGGCGGCCTCTACGAACTGGACGTCGTTCATGGTTACCAGCGCCTGCAGCGGTGTGTCGGTTCGTTCGCGGCGCACTGTGCAGCCTTCCCGTGTAGGCGCGTTGAAGATCTCCATGCTGGCGGGGGGCGCGCTGCGTTTCCAGAAAGTATAAACGGACCGGCGGTAGAGGCCGTCGCCTGTGTCCGGTTTGTAGAAGCGGGTGTTGGAACCGTCCATGGCGACGGCTTCCCAGACACCTTCGGGCTGATAGGGCTTCACGCTGGGTCCTCCGATCTGGGGCGAGAGGAGGCCGCTGGCTGCGAGGGCGTAGTCGCGGATCATTTCGCCATCGAGGCGGAAGCGTGGGCCTCGGCTCAGCAGGCGATTCTCGGGATCCTTCGCGAGTTTGTCCTGGGTTGTTATTGCGGCCTGGCGATAGGTCGCGGAGAGGAGGACTTGTTTATAGAAGCGCTTCATGTCCCAACCATGTTCGCGGAAATCCACGGCCAGCCAGTCGAGGAGTTCGGGGTGGGTGGGAGGTTCGCCCTGACTGCCGAAGTCATCGGCGGTTTTGACGATTCCGATGCCGAAGATTTCCTGCCACATACGATTGACGGCTACGCGCGCGGTGAGGGGTTGATCATCGATGAATAGCCATTTCGCAAAACCCAGGCGGTTGCGGGGCATGGCTGAAGTCATGGGTGGGAGGACGCTGGGGGTGGCGGCTTCTACCTGCTGGCGTCTTTGATCGTAGGCTCCGCGATAGAGGACCCAGGCGGTAGGTTTGGTGTCGGTCCGCTCTTCCATAACCAGGGTGACGGCGCCGCGGCGAGCTATGGCGTTGGCTTTGAGGTTGAGATCGTTTTGTTGGCGGGCGAGTTTGCGGAAGGGCTCGTATTCGTTGAGAAGGAAGTATGTGAGGAGGGCGTTGCGTCCGGCGGTTCCCAGCTTTGTTGAGTCGATGGGCAGGACCGATTGAATGACGGGCCATTGGTTGAGGAGGCGGGCTTCAGTCTCGCTCACTACGCGGTTGAAGATGCGGAAATCTTCGATGGCTCCATCCTGGAGGGATCGGCCTAAGACGAGGGGTGAGTCAACTGCTATGTCGCCTGAGATATCGACGTTTTGATTGCCTCGGCCCCGAGTGGGGATGGCGCCGCCGTTGAGGTAGAGATTGAGGCCGGATTGCTGTCTTGAGCCATCGTAAGAGATTACGAGATTATTCCAGGAGCCCGGTTGGAGTTGTTGGAGGTGCGCGGCGCGGATCTCGATGGTTCGTCCTCCATCGCCGGTGAGACGAAAGCCTGGCACGCGTGCGGCTACGTCGACGATCCAGCCTCGGTTCTTATCGCTGGGCTTGTTGTGGGCGGCTATGGTGTAGGTTTGATCGCCCTTGGGGAAGTAGAAGGTTACATCAATCGAGAAGGGTTTTTCGGCGTCGAGCTTCGGGGCGTCGGGATAATCGCGGCCTTCATTTTTGGGGAATTGCAGGGGTCTTTCCGTGGAGAGGTGAGCGGTGAAGGTTTCGGCGGATTCCTCGAGTGGCGTGGTCGCCATGGTTGGCTTGCGATTGGTCAGCCATTGGTCGAAAGTGTGGATGGCGTTGTTTGAGGCCTGGTCGAGGCCGGTTCGGGTTGCGGCTAATTGGGCCGATACTTTGGCCCATGCTTCGCGATCTTCGGGGCGGGGGACTACGACAACGGGCGGGGTGTCGGGCGCGTTGTCGTCCATGACTCGTTGGGTAGTGTTGCGGAAGAAGGCTCCGAGGGCGTAGAAATCCTTTTGACTTATAGGATCGAATTTGTGGTCGTGGCAGGTGGCGCAGCCTGTGGTGAGTCCGAGGTAGACGGCGGATATGGTGTCGGCTCGGTCCTTGGCGTAGATTTCGGCGTATTCGTCCTCTATGATTCCCGCTTCGTTGGTGGTAACTCCGCAGCGTATGAAACCGGTGGCTATGCGCTGGTCGAGAGTCGGGTTGGGGACGAGGTCTCCGGCTAATTGATCTATGGTGAATTGGTCGAAGGGTTGGTTGCGATTGTAGGCCTGGATGACCCAGTCGCGGAAGGGCCAGATTTCGCGGTAGTTATCGATGTGGATTCCGTTTGAATCTCCGTAGCGTGCGGCGTCGAGCCAGTAGCGGGCGCGATGTTCGCCGTAGTGCGGAGAGGCGAGGTAGCGATCGATCATGTTCTCGTAGGCTTTGGGAGTGAGGTCCTTGAGGTATTCATCCAGTTCGGCTGGAGTCGGTGGGAGGCCGGTCAGATCGAGAGCTACTCGGCGGATCAGGGTTCTTTTGTCGGCCTGGGGGGCTGGGGTTAGATTCTTGGCTTCGAGTTTCGCCAGGATGAAACGGTCTATTGGGTTGCGTGCCCATGTTTGATTTTTTACTGGAGGGGGTGGGGATTTAATTGGGACGGTCAAGGCCCATGGGGCTTGCCAGGGGGCGCCTTGATCGATCCATTGTTTTAGTTTTTGGATTTGCGCTGAGGTCAGAGTCTTGTGGGCTTGCTCTGGCGGCATGCGGCGCGCTGGGTCTTTGGATGTTATGCGGTCGTAGAGTTTGCCCTGGGTTATTACCGCTTCGGCGGATTCCTTTTTGTCTAAGCGCAGACCCGCCATTCTTGTTTCGGCGTCGGGGCCGTGGCATTGGAAGCAGTTTTCGGCGAGGATGGGGCGGATTTCGCGTTGGAAATCCACGTTCTGTCCGAACAGCAGCAAAGGACACGCGGCCATAGCCGCGAACAGCTTAGTAGAGAGTAAACGCATACAGCGTGTCTCCGGCTGCTACTAAGATTTGTTGGTGGCCGTCTAACATGTAGGTCTCCGGCGCATTCGATATTTGACCCAGATGGGTATGCCAGAGTATGGTTCCGTTGAGTGGGTTGTAGGCTACTAAGTTGCCTCCGGCGTCTCCGGCGAAGAGCAGCTTGCCGGCGGTGGTCAGCATGCCGTTTCCTATGTTGCCTCCGGTTCCCGGATAACGATGTCTCCAGGCTACCTTTCCGGTTTTGTAGTCTATCGCTGTTAAGTAACTTCCCAGCGAGCCCAGGCCGTCTTCTTCCTTACCTCCTAATCCCATGGCGCCTCTGGGATCGGTTTCGGTCAAGTAATACATGGCGAAGGCATCGTTGGTCGGAACGTACATAAGTCCTGTGTCGGGCGAGTAGGCCGGCGGCGGCCAGTTGGTAGCTCCTCCATTGTTGGGCGAGACGAGAGAGCCGGGGACTGTCGAATCCTTCTCTACATCTCTTATGGGCTGGCCTTTTTCGTTGATGCCTTTAGCCCAGTTGGCTCCATCGGAGAACTTACTGGTGAGTAAGTGCTCTCCGGTGAGGCGATCGAGGACATAGAAGTAACCGCTGCGGTCCGCGTGGAGCACCATTTTTCTTGGCTTGCCTTTGAAAAGGCCGTCGACAAGGATGGGCGTTTCGGTGGAATCCCAATCGTGGGTTTCGTGGGGGCTGAACTGGTAATACCAGGCCATCTTGCCGGTGTCTACATTAATACCAACTATCGAGCAAGTGTAAAGGTTGTCGCCAGCCCGGCTGGGTGGGTTGGTGTAGGCGGGGGAAGGGTTGCCGGTGCCGACTATGTAGAGATGGGTTTCGGGATCGTAGACGCCGGGGATCCAGACGTTGCCGGCTCCGTGACGGGCTCCGTCGAGACTGCCCCAGGTGTCGAGGCCGAGGTCGCCTTTGGCCATCGGAACGGTGTGAAACGTCCACTGAATTTCGCCGGTTTCGGGATCGCGTGATTGCACGTAGCCGGGTTCATCGAGGTCGTTACCGGTTCCTATGAGGACGTGATTGCCGATGACGACAGGCGACATGGTGGAGAAGTATTGCTGGTTGAAATTGGCGATTTCTTTGTGCCACCGCTCTTTGCCGGTGGTGGCGTCGAGGCAGATGAGGTAATCGTCGGGGGTCTCCATGTAGAGCCAATTGCCCCACATTCCGAGGCCTCGATTGCCAATGTGTGTGCCGCCGCGAGTCTTCCAGAAGTAGTGCCAGTATTCGTGGCCGTCGCGGGCGTCGACTGCCCAGGCGTTGTCGGGCGAAGAGAGGTAGAGGATGCCGTTGACTTCGAGGATTGAGGCGCGGATGTTGGGTGTGCCTCCGAAGCCTCCGGTGTCTCCGGCGGTTCCTTCTCCGCCTACTATGGTGGGGGCTCCGCCGCCTCGGCCTCCGGCGTTGCCTGGTCCGGCGGTAACTCGACTTACCCAGGCGAGGGTTAAATTTCTGACGTTGAGTTGGTTGATTTGGGTGAGAGCGCTGTAGCGTTTGCCGGAATAGTCTCCGGAGTAGGTGGGCCAGGATTCTCCAAGCGGCTTGTTGAGGAGGGCGGGATCCAGGGCCTGGCCTTGTAAAAGGGCGGACGCAATGAGTAAGACGCCGAGGTATTTCATTTCACGGTCACCAGGTAGGAGGTTAGATTGTGGATGTCCTGGTCGGTGTATTTGGTCAGGAGTTTTTTATGGGCTTCCATGGGGTCGTGGACTTCGACTTTGGGGGTGTTTCCGTCGCGGCGGAAGGTTCGTTGGGCGCCGTCAGGTTCGGTTAGGGTGACGATGAAGTCGTCTATTCGTCCGAGGGTTCCTTCGACCTTCTTGCCGGAGGCGAGGGTGACTGTGACGGTTGTTGGGGGCACATGGAACGGACCGCGGCTTCCTCCGTTTCCGCCCCGGCCTCCTCCTGGCATCAGGAAGCCGTTTTGGAGTTGTTTGGGGTCGGTGAATTTTGCTCCTATGCCTTTCAGATCTCCGGTTATCGAGTGGCAGGGGGTGCAGGTGGCGTTGAAGTAAGCTTCTCCGGCTTTGGCGTCACCCACGAGGATGCTGGGGGGCTTCATGCGGGAGATGTCGTAGCCTCCTACGTGGAAGCTGTGGACGTAGGCGGCTACGTCGGTGATTTGGTCGCGAGTTAGTTTGATGGGGGGCATTTCCCCTTTTCCGTTTTGAACTACGGGGGCGATTAATTCGCCTTTTTGGTCGTTGAGAACCAGTTCGGAGCGGAGGAGGTTGGGGCCTCCTTCGCCTCCGCGGGCGTCGGAGCCGTGGCAGAAGTTGCAGTTTACGCCCCAGATCGCGCGGCCTCGTTCGATGGAGGCTGGGTCCCCGGGTGGGTGGTCGGGGAAGGCTGAGGGTCTGGCTGGTTGGGCCTGGGCTCGGCCGACGCCTCTGCCGGCTGCGGCTGGTGGCGTTTGGGCGGTTGCCGCTATGGTCACAGCCAGGATTGCTAATGCTGCCTTATTTCGCAACGGTCACCTCGGATGAATTTGTCGATTGTAAGTCTATCTTAGAAACGGGGACTGCATCGCGGAGGGCGTCCACGGCCAGGGCGCATTGTTCGCGGTTGACATCGTAGTGAGTTACCGCGCGCATCAGTTTATCGGTGAAGCCGTTCAGCAGAACTCCCCTGGCTTTGAGAGCCAGACTGATATCGCGGGGAGTTCGGCCGGTGTTACTAACATCGAAGATCACAATGTTAGTTTCGACGGGAAATACGCTAATACCTTCGATCGCCCGCAGGCTATCGGCGATGTACTTCGCATTAGCGTGATCGAGAGGCAATCCTTTGGGACTGTCTTCGAGCGCGATCAGTCCGGCCGCGGCCAGGATCCCCGTCTGGCGCATGCCGCCTCCAAGGCGCTTGCGCAGTAGCCGGCCCTTATCGATTAACTTACGCGGCCCCGCCAGCATGGAGCCGGCGGGCGCGCCCAAGGCCTTCGAAAGGCAGAACATCACGGTGTCGACCTTAGCGACAATCTCACTTACCGGGCGACCCCCCGCAGTTGCCGCATTGAATACTCTGGCCCCGTCCATATGCACGGGTAGGCCGCGCTCATGCGCGCGATCGCAAATCTCATCGATGACGGATTGCGGATAAACCCGGCCGCCAGCCATGTTATGCGTATTCTCAATGGCAATAGCGCCGGTCGGCGCCGAGTGCGGGCCCATGGGTTTGACGAGCGGCGCGATCTTTTCCCATGTAAGTATTCCGTCTTCGGTCGGCACGGCCCGCGCCAGACAACCGGAGAACCACGCCATCATGGAGAGTTCCCAATCGAGTACATGGGCGCGCGAATCGCAGATTACTTCCTGGCCGTGTTCGGTGAGGAGCTTGATGGCGATGGTGTTGCCCATGGTGCCGGTGGGGACAAAGAGCGCGGCCTCTTTGCCGGAGATTTCAGCTGCTCGTTCTTCGAGGCGGTTGACGGTGGGGTCCTCGCCATAGACGTCGTCCCCGACTTCGGCATCGAACATGGCCTGGCGCATGGCGGGAGTGGGTTTGGTAACTGTGTCGCTACGGAGGTCGATCATACCAGGAACTCCTGGAAGATTTCGTTCGAAACCAGGATTCCGCGCGGCGTCAGCCTGAGGCGATCGCCGCTCCGCTCCATCACGCCTCCTGAAAGGAAGCGCTCGAAGGCCGCGCCGTAACGCTTCCAGTCGGATTCATCGGGGGCGACGCCTTCGGAGAGGCGCAGACCCACGAAGAATTTCTCTTCCACCGGATTGGGCGTGCTGGTCTCAAGCCGCACCGATTCGGCGTTGCGCCAGCGGTCCACATATTGGCGCGCGGTCTCCACATTCTGCCAGCGCAACAGGCCGTCGAAAGAGTGCGCGTCGGAGCCGAATCCAATGTAGGGCTCGCGCCGCCAGTATTTCATGTTGTGGCGCGACTCGGCTCCTGGACGTGCGAAGTTGGAGATTTCGTAGCGGTCAATGCCGTGGCGCGACAACTCATCCACGGCGATTTCGTAGAACGTCGCGATGCTGTCGTCGGAGGGCACGTCGATGGCGCCGTACCGCTTCCCGCCGAGCAGGATTTCGGAGCCCAGACGGCTGTCCTCATCCACCTCCAGCATGTACACCGAAACATGCGGAACGTCGAGGGCGATCACGGCATCGAGTGAGGCGCGCCAGGTCTCCGGCGTCTGGCCGGGCAGACCCGCGATCACGTCGAGGTTGATGTTCTCGATGCCGTTCGAACGCAGCAGCGCCACGTCACGTTGAACCGTTGAGGCATCGTGTCTACGGCCTGTTCGCGCCAGTTCAGCCTTGACGAACGACTGGACGCCGAGGCTGGCACGATTGATTCCGGCGCGCTTCCATGCCGCCACTTTGTCGATACTCAGCGAGCCCGGCGCGGCTTCAATGGTTGCCTCAAACGAGGGGCGTCCTGGAACGTTGTCGAGAAGCGCTTCTATGCGGGCGGGTTCGATGCCGCTGGGTGTGCCTCCGCCGATGAACAGAGTTTCTGGCTGCCATGGCCAGCGATGCGCGCGCAACTCGGCGACGAGCGCGTCGAAGTATTGATCTTCAAGATCCTTCGGCTGCAGGCCGGATGCGAAGTTGCAATACGTACATTTCTGCGCGCAGAATGGCCACGAAATATAGATGCCCGCCACACTCGCCATTCTATGCTGAATAGATATGGGCCAGCAGGAAGTAGTGACGTTGGGCGGCGGATGCTTCTGGTGTCTGGAAGCGGTTTATCACGAGACGGAGGGCGTGATCTCGGCGATTTCCGGATACATGGGCGGGAGGTCGGTGAATCCCACTTACAAGGAAGTTTGCTCGGGCGGGAGCGGCCATGTGGAAGTGGTGCAGGTGACCTTTGACCCCGCGGTTATCACGTTCCGCGACATTATCGAGATCTTCTTTTCGATTCACGATCCGACAACGCTCAACCGGCAGGGGAACGATGTGGGGACGCAATATCGTTCGGTGATTTATTTTCATTCGCCGGAGCAGGAAGCTACGGCTCGGGCGATGATTGCGGAGCTGACGGCGGAGAAGGTTTTTGGGAGTCCGATTGTAACTACGGTTGAGCCAGCGCCTCAGTTTTGGCCGGCGGAGGATTATCATCAGGAGTATTTTGCCAACAATCCGTACCAGCCTTATTGTTCGTTTGTGGTGGCGCCTAAGCTGAAGAAGTTTCGGCAGAAGTTCGCGGCGCGGCGGAAAGCTGGCTAAGCCGCGGGTTGTTGTTGGGTCATGCAGTGGAGCGTTCCCAGGCCCCAGACCAGTTCTACGCAATTGATTCCTACGATGCGGCGGTCGGGGAAACATTCGGCCAGCACGTTCAGCGCGATGCGGTCGTTGGGATCGTTGAACATCGGGACCAGCACGGTTCGATTCGCTATATAGAAATTCGCGTAGCTTGCAGGCAGCCTTTGTCCATCGAAATACAGCGGCGCGGGCATGGGCAAGGTCCGCACACGCACGGGATAGTTCCTGAGCAGTTCGAGGTTTTCGCGCAGGGGTTGGTAGTTGGCGTCGGCGGGATCGTCTTCCGAAACGATGACCACGGAATCGACATCGGTGAAACGCGCGAGATCGTCGATATGCCCGTGCGTGTCGTCACCGGCGATGCCGTTGCGCAGCCAGAGCACGTGATCGGCCCCCAGGTATTGATTAAGGTTCGCCTCAAGCTCGGTTCGCGTCAGCCCTGGATTGCGGGCCTGAACGGGACTGAGCAGACATTCCTCGGTGGTGAGCAATAATCCGGCGCCATTGACATCGATACTGCCGCCTTCGAGAACGCAGTTCGGGTACAAGGCAGACACGCCGGCAAGACTGGGAATGGCACGTCCGGCCGCTTCGTCCCGCAGATGGTTTTCATATTTCGCCCAACCGTTGAAGCGCCATTTGACGGCGGCGATTTTGCCCTCGGCATCGCGCACAAAGATGGGGCCAAAGTCCCGCGCCCAGACGCGATCCGTCTCCAGCCGGTAAAATTCGACCGCCTCCATCTGCGCGCCCACCATGCGCAGCACTTTGCGCGCGGATTGTTCGATTTCTTCATTGCCCACCAGAATGCGCACACGCTCCACAGGCGAAAGTTTGCGCACGATTTCGCCGTAGACCCACGGGATCGGCTCGAAGCGTCCTGGCCAGTCTTCGTGATTGTGGGGCCAGGCGATCCAGGTGGCCTCGTGCGGCTCCCACTCCGCGGGCATGCGGTAGCTCACGCGAGAAACCGGCTGGTGATGGGCCCGTACGCATCGATGCGGCGGTCGCGGAGGAAGGGCCAGTTGCGGCGCACCTCTTCCATCTTCTTGACGTCGCATTCGACGACGAGAATCTCTTCTTTGTCATGCGAGGCTTCGGCCAGCACGCGGCCGAACGGATCGCTGACGAAGGAGGCGCCCCAGAACTCGAGTCCACGGTCGGGTGGGCCTTCGAAGCCTACGCGATTCACGGCCGCGACATAGATGCCGTTGGCAATGGCATGAGCGCGCTGGGCGGTGCGCCATGCATCGTGCTGAGCGTGCCCCCATTCAGCTTTCTCGGCGGGATGCCAGCCGATGGCGGTGGGATAGAACAGGATATTGGCGCCGGTGAGAGATGCGAGGCGGGCCGCTTCGGGATACCACTGGTCCCAGCAGACGAGGGCGGCGATGCGTCCGAACTTCGTGTCGAAGGCGCGAAAGCCGAGGTCGCCTGGCGTGAAATAAAACTTCTCGAAGAAGAGCGGATCGTCGGGGATGTGCATCTTGCGATAGATCCCCAGCTGGGCGCCATCCGCGTCGATGACCACCGCGGTGTTGTGGTAGAGACCGGTGGCGCGCTTCTCGAAAAGCGAGGCGATGATTACCACGCCGAGTTCAGCGGCCAGTGGGCACAGGCGGTCGGTGGAGGGTCCGGGAATGGTTTCGGCGAGATCGAACAGACGGGCGTCTTCCTCACGGCAGAAGTACTGCGAACGGAACAACTCCTGCAGGCAGATCATCTGCGCGCCCATTTGGGCGGCTTCACGAATCTTCTCCACGGCGTGGCTGAGATTGGCCTGCGGGTCCTGGGTGCACGCCATCTGGACGAGCCCAATGCGAAACTTGTCGGGGGTCACTTACATCATCTTAAAATGTCCCGCTCTTTGATTCTTTTCGATATCGACGGCACGCTGGTACGGCGCGCGGGTCCGCATCATCGGCAGGCGCTGGTGGACGCGGTTCTTGAGGTGACCGGCGCGGATTCCACTACGGAGGGAATTCCGGTGCATGGGATGCTTGACCCGGACATTCTGACACTGATGCTGCGGGTCGCGGGGTTTGGGCAGGCTGAGATCGAGTCGGCGATGCCACGCATTATTGAGGCCGCGCAGGATCTCTATGAAGCCAGCGTGCCCGATCTGCGGGACAAGACTTGTCCCGGCGTGGTGCCTCTGCTTGAGCAACTGCGGAGTCGCGATACCGTGTTGGCGCTGGTGACCGGCAATCTGACTCGCATTGGCTGGCGCAAACTGGAGCGCGCGGGTCTGCGCGATTACTTTTTATTCGGCGCATTCGGAGAGATGGCGGCGACGCGCGGCGGACTGGCGAAACTGGCGATCGAGAGGGCGCGCGGCGAGGGTCTGATTGCAGCGGAGTCCCGGATTTCATTGGTCGGCGATGCTCCGCAGGATGTTCGCGCGGCGCAGGAAAACGGCATCCGGTCCATTGCGGTGCGCACCGGGATTACGCCGCCGGGCGATCTGGAAGCATGCTCGCCGGACGTGCTGCTTGAGGATTTAACGTGGCTGGATTTATCGATCATCTAACATAGTAGGTTGCCCCACAGCCCTGCCTCGCGTCCGGCCGTTTGGCCGCTGATCTACCTGGCTATTTCACTGACGACTGCCGCGACCCTGCTGCTCGAATTGTCCTTGACGCGAATTTTTTCGGTGGTTTTTTACTACCATTTTGCGTTTCTGGCGATCTCGATCGCGCTCTTCGGGCTGGGCGTGGGCGGCGTGCTGTCGTATGTGGTGGCGGGCTGGAAGATGCCGCTGTACCGCAAGCTGGGAATTTTCAGTCTGGTGAATGCGGGGCTGGCGCTGGCCACTGTACTGGTGGTGCTGTCGCGCGGCGCGGATATCGGCATCTTCGATTTCGCCCTGATTTACTTCACCATCGCGCTGCCGTTTCTGGGTTCGGGGATCATCGTTTCACTGGCGATTGCGGAGACGATCGAACGCGTCGACAGAGTCTACTTCTTCGATTTGTTGGGCGCCGCGGCGGGATGTCTGGCACTGGTGGCGCTGCTTGAAACCGTGGGCGGACCGGATACGGTAGTGGCTGTCTCGGTGCTGTTCGCGGCGGCGGCGGCGATCTGGTTCAGCCTAGACGGCTGGAGGCTGGGGCGCGTGGCCAGCGTCGCCGTGGGCCTCGCGTTCACCATGCTGGTGATCGCCGATAACAAATTCCACTTCATCGAAGTTCGCTACGCCAAGGGACAGAAGCTGCGCCATGAGCAGTTCGTCAAATGGAATCCTATTTCACGCATTGGCCTCGCGGAGGACAAAGATGCGGGCGAGATGATTTTCATCGATGCCGACGCGTCGACGGCGATTGCGAATTTCAATTTCAGCCATCTCACGGCGGACAACCTGCGCGATCTGCTGCATCAGGGGCCGGGCATCCCTTATGACCTGCGTCCGGGCGCTAAGACTCTGGTGATCGGCCCCGGCGGCGGCTGGGACATTGCGCGCGCGCTGGCTTCGGGCAGCCATGATGTGACCGGCGTGGAGATCAATCCGATCATCGCTAACACGATCATGCGGCAGAAATTTCCGCAGCTGAGTCAGGGGCTTTATCTGCGTCCTGATGTGCATATCCATGTGGAGGACGGGCGCAGCTACGTGCGGCGCAGCCCGGAGAAGTATCAAGTGATTCAGGCCACGCTGGTGGACACGTGGGCGTCGACGGCGGCCGGCGCGTTCGCGCTTTCGGAAAACAATCTCTACACCACCGACGCGTTTCGCGATTACTTCCTGCACCTCACGGACGATGGGTTGCTGGTGTTTACGCGCTGGGGTTTCGATCCGCCGCGGGAGTCGTTGCGATTGTTGTCTCTGGCGATGGTGGCTCTGAAGGATTTGGGGGAAACGGACCCGGCGCGGCATGTGCTGGTGGGCAGGGCTGGCGGCAAGGCGGATCTCGCCGGGTGGGGCGCGACAGACACGGTGATCTTTTCGCGCAAGCCGTTCTCCGATGGCGACGCCGCGCTGGCCCGGCAGGCTTTCAAAGATGCGGATATGAGCTCCGTGTATGTGCCGGGCGATGCCCCGCGGAATCAATTCGGTCAACTGCTGCTGGCGCCCGATCCCGCCGCTTATCAGCGTTCCTATCAATTCGACATCACGCCGGTGAACGATAATCGCCCGTTCTTTTTCTATACCGTGCAGCCGCGCGATGTGGCGGCGTTCATTCTCGATACCGGCGGCAAGTCGGCCGATAAGAAGGTCAATGTGGCTTTACCGAAACTTGTCGACGCCATGATTGTGAGTGTTATTGCGGTCGCGGTGATTCTGATCCTGCCGCCGATCGTGCTGGGTACGAGGCTGCCGGCCGAGCGTTCGGTGCGCGCCTTTCTGCTTTACTTTCTGGCTATAGGGGCGGGTTACATTCTGATCGAAGTGGCGCTGATTCAGAAGTTCGTGCTGTTCCTGGGGCATCCTACTTATGCGTTGACGGTGGTGATCTTTTCCCTGTTGATTTCGAGCGGGGCGGGTAGTTTCGCCAGCCGGGCGATCATTGGAGGCAAGACGTCGCGCCTGCTGGCCGCGCTGGCGCTGGCCGCTGTGCTGACTGGCGTGCTGGCGGCCGTGGTGCAGCCTGTGCTGAGTGGGGGCGTGGGGCTTCCGTTATGGGTCAAGGTGCTGGCAACCGTCGCGCTGATTGCGCCGGCGGGATTTGTGATGGGGCTGCCGTTCCCCACTGGTCTGCGCATGCTGGAGAGGCATCATGAACCGTCGGTGCGCTGGGCCTGGTCTTTGAATGCCGCGGCCAGTGTGTTGGGATCGGTGGGTGCTTTGGTGCTGGCGCTTTATTTGGGATTGGTGGCTACGCTACTGATCGGGGGGAGTCTTTATCTGGTCGCTTTGGTGGTAATGGCGACGAGTCCGATCGCGCGGCAAGCCAATAGTTGAATGCTAAGAGGAGGCTTCCGGCGGTTTCGGTCTTGGTGAGAGAACGTTTACCCGAATCGGTTTGGCTTCGGGTGCGACCTTCATAATCTTGCACACCAACTGCGCGGATTCCGCCCGGATGACCACGCGCGTGACGTTCTGCTCGGCATCGATGCCGGCCAGTACGAAAACGTGTGGGGAGGGTACGAAAATTTCCAGCACGCGCAGCGTTTCGCCGCCGGTTTCGAAGAGGACCACCAGTTCCTGATCCTCTTTCATGGAGCGCTGCATGGCCTGAATCTGGCCCAGAATCACGGCGCCAATATTCTCGCCTGCC
>Ga0302320_10002621_pt1 | contig 42177 bp, 34 predicted proteins | sample Bog_T0_3_FD_202130 | JGI IMG/M metagenome (GOLD analysis project Ga0302320, IMG submission 202130) | Peat permafrost microbial communities from Stordalen Mire near Abisko, Sweden - Bog_T0_3 | ecosystem: Environmental > Terrestrial > Soil > Wetlands > Peat | place: Sweden: Abisko, Stordalen Mire... | reverse complement strand
AGGCCGGGCCGGACGTATTCGCCGTTCATCGCATCGACGAGCAGCTGGCCAAGGCGATGGACCGCAAAGTGTGGTTGCCGTCAGGCGGCACGCTGGTGATCGACCGCACCGAAGCGATGACGGTGGTCGACGTCAACACCGGCAAATTCACCGGTTCCGGGGGCAACCTCGAACAGACGGTGACCAAGAACAACATCGAGGCGGCCGAGGAGATCGTGCGCCAATTACGGCTGCGCGACATCGGCGGCATCGTGGTCATCGACTTCATCGACATGGTGCTGGAGTCCAACCGCGACTTGGTGCTGCGCCGGCTGACCGAGTCCCTGGCCCGCGACCGCACCCGCCACCAGGTGTCGGAGGTGACGTCGCTGGGGCTGGTGCAACTGACCCGCAAAAAGCTGGGGACCGGGCTGATCGAGGCGTTCTCGTCGTCCTGCCCGAACTGTGTCGGTCGCGGACTTCTGCTGCACGCCGACCCGGTCGACTCCGGCGCGGCGAGCAGCGGGCGCAAGTCCGAGTCCGGTGCTCGGCGAGGCCGGCGGTCCAAGAAGGGCCGGTCCGAAGAAGAGCAGCCCGTGGCCAAAGTGCCCGCGCACGCTCCCGGCGAGCATCCGATGTTCAAGGCCATGGCGGCCGGCACACCTTTGTCGGATGACGAGGACGATCAAGCCGACGAAGCCGGCGAACCCGATGAGGAACTCACCGCCGCGGTCGACGAGCAGACCGAAGTGCGTGGTCCCGCTGGCCTAGAGGACATCGACGAGCTCGACGAGGACTCCGAAGACGACGAGCTCGAGGACGAGGACGAGGACTTGGACGAGGACGACGACCTCGTCGACGAGGACGAGGACGTTGACCTGGACGACGATGACGATGACGATGACGATGACGATGACGACGACGAGGACCTCGACGACGAGGATTCCGATTCCGGGTCCAACGGCGAGCTGGGCTCCGGCGCCTACATGGGCGCCTCGATAGCCACCGACGTCATGGAACGCCCGCGCCGGCGCCGCGCGGCGGGCAGGCCGGCCGGACCACCGCTGCACGTAGACTGACCTGCGCTGCGTGCTACGGCGCCGGGGCGGTTTGACCCTGTAGCCGCTGGTCACGTACCCTAGATAGGTTGTCGCCAGGCGGATACTTCGGCCGGTGACAGGCGGGACAGATTCCCCCGCCGCCCCAGACCACCCAGATCAACCAGCGCACGCCGTCACGCGCGCGAGCGCTGACCAGAGTTAAGGCAGGAGCAACCGATGGCGACCTACGCAATCGTCAAGACCGGCGGCAAGCAGTACAAGGTCGCCGTCGGTGACGTGCTCAAGGTCGAGAAGCTCGACACCGAGCCCGGCTCCAACGTGTCGCTGCCGGTAGCGCTGGTAGTCGACGGCGCCACCGTCACCAGCGATGCCCAGGCGTTGGCCAAGGTCGCGGTGACGGGCGAGGTGCTCGAGCACACCAAGGGTCCCAAGATCCGTATCCACAAGTTCAAGAACAAGACCGGATACCACAAGCGGCAGGGGCACCGTCAGCCGCTGACGGTCCTCAAGGTCACCGGAATCAAGTAGAGGCGACAAAATATGGCACACAAAAAGGGCGCTTCCAGCTCGCGCAACGGTCGCGATTCGAACGCTCAGCGCCTTGGGGTCAAGCGGTTCGGCGGCCAGGTCGTCAAGGCCGGCGAGATCCTGGTCCGGCAGCGCGGCACCAAGTTCCATCCTGGCCTCAACGTCGGGCGCGGCGGCGATGACACGTTGTTCGCCAAGGAGACCGGCGCCGTCGAGTTCGGCGTCAAGGGCGGACGCAAAACCGTCAACATCGTCACGGCCGGGCAGACCACCGACTGAGCGCCGCGAGTGTGAACCCACGGTGGGAACACGCTCTGCAATCTAAGGGGAAGCCCGATGCCTCGGTTTGTCGATCGGGTCGTAATTCACGCGCGGGCAGGTTCCGGCGGAAACGGCTGCGCCTCGGTTCATCGCGAAAAATTCAAGCCGTTGGGTGGCCCCGACGGCGGTAACGGTGGCCGCGGCGGCAGCATCATCTTCGTGGTCGACCCTGCCGTGCACACCTTGCTCGACTTCCATTTCCGTCCGCACGTCACCGCAGCTTCCGGTAAGCAGGGGATGGGCAACAACCGTGATGGCGCGTTTGGCACGGACCTGGAAATCAAGGTGCCCGACGGCACGGTCGTCCTGGATGAAAACGGCCGGCTGCTGGCTGACCTGGTCGGCGCGGGCACCCGTTTCGAAGCCGCCGCCGGTGGGCGGGGTGGCCTGGGCAATGCCGCGCTCGCGTCGCGCGCCCGCAAGGCGCCCGGCTTTGCCTTGCTCGGCGAGCCGGGCCAATGCCGCGATCTCACCCTGGAGCTCAAGACCGTCGCCGATGTCGGCCTGGTCGGCTTTCCCTCGGCCGGAAAGTCTTCGCTGGTCTCGGTGATTTCGGCGGCCAAACCGAAGATCGCCGACTACCCGTTCACCACGCTGGTTCCCAACCTCGGCGTGGTCTCGGCCGGCGAGCACACGTTCACCGTCGCCGACGTACCCGGTTTGATCCCGGGCGCCTCCCAGGGCCGCGGCCTGGGCCTGGATTTTCTGCGCCATATCGAACGGTGCGCGGTGCTGGTACACGTGGTGGATTGTGCGACCGAGGAACCGGGGCGCGACCCGATCTCCGACATCGATGCGCTGGAAGCCGAGCTCGCGGCGTATACGCCGACGCTGCAGGGGGACCCGGCGCTGGGCGATCTCGCTGAGCGGCCCCGCGCGGTGGTGCTGAACAAGATCGACGTGCCGGAGGCTCGCGAGCTGGCCGAGTTTGTCCGAGACGAGATCGCCCAGCGTGGCTGGCCGGTGTTCCTTGTTTCGGCGGCCACCCGGGAAAACGTGCAGCCGCTGATTTTCGGGCTGTGGCAGATGGTTTCGGCTTACAACGCCGCGCGCCCGCAAGCCGTGGCGCGACGACCGGTGATCCGCCCAGTGCCGGTGGACGACAGCGGCTTCACCGTCGTACCGGATGGCGAGGGCGGTTTCGTCGTCACCGGGGCGCGGCCCGGGCGCTGGGTCGGTCAGACAAACTTCCTCAACGACGAAGCGGTCGGCTACCTCGCCGACCGGCTGGCGCGCCTCGGCGTCGAAGACGAGCTGCTGCGGTTGGGTGCCCAGCCGGGGTGTGCGGTGACCATCGGCGAGATGACGTTCGACTGGGAGCCGCAAACGCCTGCGGGACAACACGTCGCGTTGACAGGCCGCGGCACCGACGTGCGGTTGGAGCAGACCGACCGGATCGGCGCCGACGAGCGAAAGGCCGCCCGGCGTCAGCGCCGCGAACACCGGGACGAATTAAATGAGCGATGATGACTCGTGAGCGAACATCGGGAAGCCATCCGTACCGCGCGCAGTCTGGTGGTCAAGGTCGGGACCAACGCGCTGACCACGCCGTCGGGGGTGTTCGACACCAGCCGGTTGGCGGGACTCGCCGAAGCGATTGAGGCGCGGATGAAGGCCGGCACCGACGTCGTGATCGTCTCTTCGGGCGCTATCGCCGCGGGCATCGAGCCGCTCGGGTTACCCCGTCGTCCAAAAGATCTCGCAACCAAGCAGGCCGCCGCCAGTGTCGGGCAGGTCGCCCTGGTGAACTCCTGGAGCGGTGCCTTCGCCCGGTACGGCCGCACAGTTGGGCAGGTACTGCTCAGTGCGCACGACATCTCGATGCGGGCCCAGCACACCAATGCCCAACGCACCCTGGACCGGCTGCGGGTGCTGCACGCGGTGGCGATCGTCAACGAAAACGACACGGTGGCCACCAACGAGATCCGGTTCGGCGACAACGATCGGCTTTCGGCGCTGGTGGCCCACCTGGTGGGTGCCGATGCTTTGGTGTTGCTCTCCGACATCGACGGGCTCTACGACGCGGATCCCCGCAAGAATCCCGGGGCACGCTTTGTTCCCGAGGTGGCCGGCTCGGCGGATCTGGACGGCGTGGTCGCCGGCCCGGGCAGCGCTCTGGGCACCGGGGGAATGGCGTCGAAGATGTCCTCGGCCCTGCTGGCCGCCGACGCCGGGGTGCCGGTGCTGCTGGCGGCCGCGGCCGACGCCGCGCCCGCGCTCACCGATGCCTCGGTAGGAACGGTGTTTGCCGCGCGGCCGGACAGGATGTCGGCGCGCCGGTTCTGGGTGCGTTATGCCGCCGATTCGGCCGGCTCCCTGACGCTCGATGAGGGTGCGGTGCGTGCGGTGGTGCGGCAACGCCGCTCGCTGCTGGCCGCGGGTATCACCGCGGTGACGGGGCGGTTCCACGGCGGAGATGTCGTCGAATTGCGCGGACCGGAGTCGACGATGGTGGCCCGTGGCGTGGTCGCCTACGACGCGACCGAGCTTGCCACCATGATCGGCCGGTCGACCTCCGAGCTGCCTGACGAGTTGCGCCGGCCCGCGGTGCACGCCGACGACCTGGTCGCAGTTTAGCCGGTCAGGGGCACCTCACGGCATCTGAGGGCGCTGACGCCGTTTTCAGATACATTGCGCCCCAGACAATTTCGGCTAACGTCGCCACCAGTTCTGCATCGTAGCCGGGTGGCTCGGCGGGCAGGTTCTGCTGACAAACTCGCTCCACCATCCAGGTCAGGGCGCTGGCGGTGGTGGCTGCCGGCAACTCGCGACGGATTGACCCGTCGGCCTGGCCGTCCTCGATGACCCGGATTAGTTGCTGCGTGATGGCGGTCAGCAGGTCGCGGTAGGTCTGCGCCGTCGGGGGGTCGTAGGCGGCCATCTCGTTGACTGCGGCGAGCACGGCTTGATGGCGCCGATAGATTTCGACGATGCCTGCCAGCGCGCCTCGGAGATTCTCCGGGTTGTGTTGCCAGGCCGCCTTCCACCACCGTTCGGCGCTGGTGGAGAGCTCGCCGAACACTTGGCCGGCGAGGCGGCGAAGTAGGTGCCCCTTGTCTTCGAAATAGATGTAGAAGCTGGCGCGCGAAATGCCCGCTTCGGTCGCCAGCCGGTCCACGCTGAGCTCGGTGAAAGTGGCCCCGTCGCGCATGAGCCGTTCGGTGGCGTCCAGTAGCCGGCGTTCCAGCTGCTCTCGCCGCTGTTGGCGGTCCTGCTCGCGATTGGCCTGCGGCTTACGGGTGACCGACGGCATCTGTGTCTCCTGGGCCTCCTGTTGAGGACTTGCTCTTCAGGACTTGCCGAGCATAGCCCAACCGTTGACATATTGACTAGACATTATGTCTAGGAATAGTGTCATGTTCGATTCCGGTCCGTTGGAGGAGTTCTATGCGAGGTATGACAGGGGTGCCGGGGATTTCCCGTGCCTACGACGCAATCGATCTGTCGTCGCGAGCCTTCTGGTCCACGACGGCAGCGGAGCGGGAACGCTCGTTCGCCGTGCTGCGGGCCGAGCGGCCGGTGAGCTGGCATCCGCCGGTCGAAGACGCCTTGATGGACGATCCCTTGGACCGCGGCTATTGGGCGATCACCCGACGCTCCGACATCGCCACGGTCAGTCGCAACAACGACGTGTTCCTGTCCGGCAAGGGCGTCCTCTTCGAGACCATCCCGGTGGAACTGCTCGAAGCCTCGCAGTCTTTCCTGGCGATGGACCCGCCCCGGCACACTAAGCTCCGCAAGCTCGTCAGCGCCGCATTCACCCCCCGGCAGGTACGCCGCATCGAGGACTCGATCAAGGCCAACGCCAAAACAATCGTCGAAGAGCTGAGGGCCGCCGGCAGCGGTGTCGATTTCGTCGACCACTGCGCCAAGGAACTGCCCATCCGCACATTGTCGGACATGGTGGGGATTCCGGAGTCCGAGCGGGAACGCGTGGCGGAGGCCACCGATGCGGCGGTGTCGTGGGCCGACGCGGCTTTCCTGAACGGCCGCAACCCTTTGGAGGTTCTGGTCGAGAATCAGATGTACCTGCACCAAATCGCCGGCACGCTGGCCGCGGAGCGCCGCGCGCATCCCGGTGACGACCTGATCAGCAGCTTGGTGCACGCCGAGGTGGACGGCGAACGGTTGGCCGACGCGGATGTTGCCGCGTTCTTCGTGTTGCTCGCGGTGGCCGCCAACGACACCACCCGGCAGACCACCAGTCACGCGTTGAAGGCTCTCACCGACTTCCCCGCTGAAAGGGCATGGCTGCTGGCGGCTTTCGAGGACCGCATCGGAACCGCCGTCGAGGAGTTCATCCGCTGGGCCACCCCGGTCATGACCTTTCGTCGCACGGCCGCATCGGATTTCGAGCTCGGCGGCCAGACCGTCATGGCGGGGGAGAAGGTGGTGATGTTCTATTCGTCCGGCAACTGGGATACCGAGGTATTCGACCACCCGGAGCGTTTGGACCTGAGCCGCAATCCGAACCCGCACGTCGGCTTCGGCGGTGGCGGCCTGCATTTTTGCCTCGGCGCTCACGTGGCCAGGGCGCAACTGCGCGCCATTTTCGGCGAGTTACTTCGTCAGATTCCGGATATCCAGGCGGGCGATCCGACATATGTGCCAGGCAATTTCATTCACGCCGTCCGCAGCATGCCCTGTACTTTCACCGCGAGCCCACCGGCGCCAGCTCGTTCACCAGTAGCGTCAGCAACTCGGAACACCCGCCGTCGACCTTGACGGTAGCCAAGTCGTCGCCGCGGGTCGGTCCGCGATTGACGATGGCGACCGGGATCCCGAGCGCCGCGGCGCGTCGCACGAAACGGTAGCCCGAGAACACCGTCAGCGACGACCCCGCGACCAGCACCGCCTCGGCTTCATCGACCAGTGAATATGCTTGGTCAACAACATCTTTGGGCACACTATCGCCGAAGTAGACGATATCGGGTTTGAGCATGCCGGCGCAGCGCGGGCAGTCGAGATAGCGGAACGATGCGGTATCGGCGACGATTGCGTCGGCGTCCGGAGCCACCGCCAGCCCACCGACCGCCGCGGCGCTTTCGATGAATCCCGGGTTGAGCGCCTCAAGCCGTTCGGCCAGCGCGGCGCGGCTAAGGGTGTGGCCGCAGCTCAAACAGATCACCTGCGCGTAGCTCCCGTGCAGATTCACCACCTTTCGGCTACCGGCCTTGGTGTGCAGCAGATCGACGTTCTGGGTGATCACACCGGTCACCACTCCGGCGTTCTCCAGTGCCGCCAGGGCCCGGTGCCCGGCGTTGGGCAAGGTGTCGTCCATGTGCCGCCAGCCGACGTGGTTGCGCGCCCAGTATCGCTGCCGGAACACCGGGTCCGAGGTGAACTGGCGGATGGTCATGGGATTGCTCGGTGGCGAATCCGGGCCCCGGTAGTCGGGAATGCCCGAGTCGGTGGACATCCCCGCACCGGTGAGCGCCGCGATCCGGCGCCCGGACAGCAGCGCGACGAGTTCCGGGGATTCGGCGGAGTACACCTACTCGAGCTTATGCACCGCCCGCCCGGAAGCCGCCCGGAAGCCGCGCGGAAGGCGGTTTTGCCAGCCTATTGGGGTGTTATGGGCCGGCTGGGCGAGAATAGAGGGGCGATGAACTTCTATTCGGCTTATGACCACGGGTTTGTCCGCGTCGCCGCGTGCACGCATCACGCCGCGATCGGCGATCCCGCGGCTAATGCTGCTTCGGTGTTGCGGCTGGCCCGCGAGTGCCACGAGGACGGTGTCGCTCTGGCTGTCTTCCCCGAGTTGACGCTGTCCGGCTACTCCATCGAGGACATCCTGCTGCAAGACGCTTTGCTCGACGCCGTCGAGGATGCCCTACTCGACGTCGTCGCCTCCTCGGTCGACCTGTTGCCGGTGCTGGTGGTCGGCGCCCCACTGCGCTACCGGAATCGCGTCTACAACACCGCGGCGGTCATCCACCGCGGTGTGCTGCTCGGCGTGGTGCCCAAGTCATATCTGCCCACCTACCGCGAGTTCTACGAACGCCGCCAGATGGCGCCCGGCGATGACGAGCGCGGGGCGGCCCGCGTTGGAGACATCGAGGCCCCGTTCGGGCCTGACCTGCTTTTCGCCGCGTCGGATCTGCCCGGCTTCGTGCTGCACGTCGAAATCTGCGAGGACATGTTCGTGCCGATTCCGCCCAGCGCGAAGGCGGCCTTGGCGGGTGCAACGGTGCTGGCCAATCTGTCCGGCAGTCCCGTTACCATCGGCCGCGCCGAAGATCGTCGCCTGCTGGCCCGCTCGGCGTCGTCGCGGTGCCTGGCCGCCTACGTCTATGCCGCCGCGGGGCTGGGCGAATCGACCACGGACCTGGCCTGGGACGGCCAGACGATGATCTGGGAGAACGGGCTGCTGCTCGCCGAATCCGAGCGTTTCCCCACCGGCGAGCGACGATCGGTCGCCGACGTGGACACCGGGCTGCTTCGTTCGGAACGGTTGCGCATGGGCACGTTCGACGACAACCGGCGGCACCACCGGGAGTCGGTGGAGTCGTTCCGGCGCATCGAGTTCCGGCTGGATCCGCCTGCCGCCGACATCGGACTGCTGCGCCAGATCGAGCGATTCCCCTTCGTGCCGGCCGACCCCACCCGACTGGAACACGACTGTTACGAGGCCTACAACATCCAGGTCGCCGGACTGGAGCAGCGGTTGCGCGCCCTGAACTACCCGAAGTTGGTCATCGGTGTTTCCGGCGGGCTGGACTCGAGCCACGCGCTGATTGTCGCCGCCCGCGCGATGGACCGGGAAAACCGTTCGCGCAGCGACATTCTGGCGTTCACGCTACCCGGGTTCGCGACCGGAGAGCGCACCAAGCGCAACGCGGTCGAGCTCTGCCGCGCACTCGGCGTCACCTTCTCCGAAATCGACATCACCGATACCGCCAGGCTGATGATGAAGGAGATCGATCATCCGTTCTCCCGCGGCGAAAAGGTCTACGACGTCACCTTCGAGAACGTCCAGGCCGGGCTGCGCACCGACTACCTCTTCCGGCTGGCCAACCAGCGGGGCGGCATCGTGCTGGGCACCGGCGACCTCTCCGAGCTAGGGCTGGGCTGGTCGACATACGGTGTCGGCGACCAGATGTCGCACTACAACGTGAACGCCGGCGTGCCCAAGACACTGATCCAGCACCTGATCCGCTGGGTCATCTCTTCGGGGCAATTCGAGCCGCAGGTCGGCGAGGTGCTGCGATCGGTGCTCGACACCGAGATCACCCCGGAACTGGTTCCGGGCGATGCGGGTGACGAGCTGCAGAGCAGTGAGGCCAAGATCGGGCCGTATGCCCTGCAGGACTTCTCGTTGTTCCATGTGCTGCGCTACGGGTTCCGGCCCTCCAAGATCGCGTTCCTGGCCTGGCACGCCTGGAGTGACCCAGAGCAAGGCAACTGGCCGCCCGGATTTCCGGAGGACAAACGCCCGTCGTACCCGCTCAAGGAGATCCGGCACTGGCTGCAGGTCTTCGTGCAGCGGTTCTACTCGTTCAGTCAGTTCAAACGCTCGGCGATGCCCAACGGCCCCAAGGTGTCCTACGGAGGTGCGTTGTCGCCGCGCGGGGATTGGCGGGCGCCGTCGGATATGTCCGCCCGGGTCTGGCTCGACGAGATCGAGCGCGAGGTGCCGGACACCCCGTCGCCAGCGTAACGTCACGGCGAAAAATCCCCGCTCGATCTCGCCACGGCGTTACCCTCGCGACCGCCGTTCGGAACGCATCAGCGCTCGTAGCTGCCGGTCAGCGTTCCACGCGCCAGCACGTGGCCGGCCATTGTCGCCAGCAATGCTTTGGCTTTCGTCACGCTGTCCGGAATGGGCTGGTCGATCGCGAACACGTGAAACCGGTAGCGGTGCGGTCCGTGCCCGGGAATCGGGCGCGGACCGGCATAGCCGCGATTGCCCAAATCCGCTCGGACGAAACGGATACCCTCGGTCCCCGGTTGCAACAAGCCCGCGGCGACGCCGTCGACGTTGGGCTCGATCACCGCGATGGTGTGGTAGAGCGGCCGCGGCAGCGGGACGTCGACGTCGTCCATGATGAGGACCAGCTGCCGGGTCTCGGACGGCACTCCGGTCCAGCGCAAGGCGGGCGAGGTGTCGGCGCCGACACCCTTCCCCGCGCTGGACTGCGGCATCGCGCCGCCGTCGGCGAACGCAGCGCTGGTGACCGCGATGGTTGCGGGCGCGGCAAAGGCGCTGCCGGTCAACGGGCCGCGGTGCTCGCCGGCCCGGACCCGACGGAAAAGCTTGCCCAACATGGCCATCAGGCACCGCTCCCCGCGCCGCGCATCGCGACCGCGCTGGAGCGCAGCAGGTCGCCGAGTTCGGCCGGCAGGTAACCCTGCGCTGCCAGCCGGGGCATGACGCCGCCGCTTTCGATGATGTCCAGGATCAGGCCGGGCAGCATGGGGACGGTGCCGCAGGCTCCGGTGCTGTCGTTGCGCCACGTGCCTGCGGTCAGATCGAAGGTTCCGGTGTCGCCCTCGGCGAATGTGGTGGTGGCGTCGGGCACGGTGATGGCCGGCAGGCCGGCGTTCACGGCGTTGCGGAAGAACAGCGAGTTGAATTCCTCGGCGACCAGTCCGGCGACGCCCAACTCGCTGAACAGCGAGGCGACCGGGCGCGACGATCCGAGCCCGAAGTTCTTGCCGGCCAGCACGACGTCGCCCGGCGAGACCAGATCAGTCCAGCCGGGACGCACCTCGTAGAAGATGTGCTTGGCCGCCTCCGGCGGATCCATCTTCATGGCAAACGCCGGGTACATGGCGTCGGTGTTCAGGTTGTCGCCGAACACCCACACTTTGCCGCTAAAGGCCACGGTCACGCCGTCACGCTCCTATGGTCGGTGATATTCCTTGGGTCGGTGATATAGCCCGTGATCGCCGAGGCGGCGACGGTCGCCGGTGAGGCCATGAAGATCTCCGCCTCAGAGCTTCCCATGCGTCCGGTGAAGTTACGGGTGCTTGACGTGATGCACACCTCGCCGGGCCCGATCACGCCCATGTGATAGCCGAAACACGCGCCGCAGGTGGAATTGGTGATGACGGCGCCGGCGTCGGCGATGTCCTGCAGATAGCCCAGTCGCATGGCTTCCCGGTATACCGCCTGAGAAGCGGGGGTGATCAGCAGCCGCACCCCCGGAGCCACGGTCTTGCCGCGCAGCACCTGTGCGGCGATCTCGAGGTCCTCCAGTTGGCCATTCGCGCATGACCCGATGAACGCCTGGTCGATCTTCTGAGTGTCCAACTGTGAGACCGGCAGCCCGTTGCGGCTGACCGTGCCCGGCCGCGCGACGTAGGGCTCCAGCGCCGCCAGGTCGACGTGGCGGACCTCGAGGTAGGTGGCGTCGGGATCCGGTGCGGCGGCGATGTATCCGGTCACTCCGGTGTCGTCGAGGAAACGGCTCAACACGTCATCGGCTTCGAACGTGCTGAAATCGGCCGACACCTCGGCGCCCTGAGTCGCGATGGTGCGTCGATCGTGCATGGGGATGCCCGCCAACCCGGGTCCGCCGAATTCCAGGTTCACATTCGCGGCGTCGCCGTATTCGTTGGCGATGTGCAAGAAGATGTCCTTGCCACTCAACGCGTTTGGTTTGGCGCCGTCGAGCTCGTAGCGGACGGTCGGCGCGATCTGGAACCAGGTTGTCCCGGTACACATGATCGAATAGATCTCGGCGGGCCCCAGCCCGCGGGCCGCGGTGTTGTAGGCGCCGGCCGCACAGGTGTGAGAGTCCGTGCAGGCCAGGATCTCTCCCGGGCGTGCCAACCCGTTTTCGGCGATGACCTGGTGACAGATGCCATGCCGGCCCACGTCGTAGAAGCGGTCGATACCGAAGTCGGCAACGAATTTTCGGGCGTGCGGACCGCCGGCGGCGTCCTTGATGGTCGGTGCGGGCACGGCGTGGTCCATGACCACCGCGAGCTTGTCGGGGTCGTGGATCCGGTTGGGCTGAATCCACATCGTGGCGAATTGCAGATCGATCAAAACCGTCATATCGACGTCGACCACAACGGTGTCACCCGGTGACACCGAATCCAGACCGGCCTTACGCGCGAAGATCTTTTCGATGATGGTCATGCCCATGATGAGTCCTTGCGCGCGGCCTTCGTGTGGAGTTTCAGCTTCGCGTCGAGTTCCAGCCACTCCGCCATGCCGACCAGGTTGAAGAAGTCGGCGGGGCCGGTGGGCAGATGGGGGGCGATGTCGCTTCCGTTGAGTGCGCAGAGGCTTTGCAGCATGCCGAAGGTCGCGCTGGTCAGCAGGTTGCTCGGATGGATCGCGATCGAGTAGCCCAATTCCTGCAGTCGTGACGCCGATTCCAGCGGTGTCATGCCGCCGAGCACCAGGTTGATCAGCAGCGGGGCGTCGACTTCGCGGCCGATGCGTTCGATTTCTGCGGTGTCCTGCGGCGCCTCGACGAATATCACGTCGGCACCGGCTTGCGCGTATCGGTTGGCCCGATCGATCGCCGCGTCCAGTCCCAGCGGGGCGCGCGCGTCGGTGCGGGCCACGATGAGCAGATCGTTGTCGGACCTGGCGTCCAGTGCGGCCGCCAGCGTCTGTTCGAACACCGCCGCGTCGACGACCTGCTTGTCCGGCAGATGGCCGCAGCGCTTGGGAAATACTTGATCCTCCAACTGGATCGCGGCAACCCCGGCCGCGTCGTAGGCCCGGACGGTGCGCACCACGTTCATCGGCGCACCGTATCCGGTATCGGCATCGGCGATGAGCGGAACGTCCCCCAGTGCGTCGACGATCACCCGGGTTCGTTCGGCCATTTCGCTCGCGGTGGCCAGGCCGATATCGGGCAATCCGAATCCGGATGCGGCCACGCCGGCGCCGGTCATATACGCCGCGACGTGACCGGTCCGTTTGGTCAGCTGCGCCGAGATTCCGTCGAAAACTCCTGGTGCGATGATCAGTTCGTGTTTGTTCAGCAGATCTTTCAGTCGCTGGCGGCTCGGTGTGGTGGCCATTTCGGTCCTCTCAGTCCAGTGCGCCCGCGACGGGAGCGGCGAGCAGATCGATCAGGTAGTCGGCGTCATCGAGGGTCTCGAGGCTCAGCACCGCCCGCTCGATGGCATCGGCCCGACTGGTGCTGGTGACCCGGTCGGCCAGCGCATGGAACTTCGCGACCAGCTCCTCATTGGTGACCGGATCGGTGGGGGCGCCGTGCGGCACGACGACGCCGGCACGGTGCACGGTGCCGTCATGCGTGGTCACGGCGACATCTGTGCGGAACTTCTCGGTGATATCGGCCTGGGCCAGCGACTTGTCGAGGTGCACCGTCGTTGCCTCGATCAGTGACCAGACGTCGTCGGAATCGAGGCGGGCGGACGTGAACTGTTCGGGCAACACGTTGCCGTCCAGCAGCGCCGCGGCGGTCGCGTATCCGATATTCATCTGGGCGCCGATCGCCGTGAGCGGACGCTGCGGCAGCCACCAGCCGTGCTTGTAGACAGTCTCGCCGACGGTGATGTCGATCTTCGAGATGTCTGCGGGTGCAACCGAACTCCGCAACTGCCGGGCGGCGTCGATCGCTCCGTGCAGGCCGCCCATCGCGGCATACGACTTGACCATGATGATCGTGGTTTCCCAACGCTGCCCGAGCTGGCCGGTCAACAACGACGCGTCGGGATCGTGCCCCTCGCCGAAAACGCTGAGGAATCCGCCGTATTCACGCTCGAACACCCGCTTGATACCGGTATAGCCGGCCGCTGCGAGCCCCGCGGCGTAGAAGCCGTTGCGGGCCGCCAGGCCATGGTGCATCCGCTTGCTCATGGCTTCGAACTGTGCGGCCATCAGCCCCGCGGACTGGGTGCCGGCCAGGCCGAGGGCGTCCTCCAGCTGCGCCGGCGGCAGCCCGCGCAACTTGCCGGACGCCATTGCCGCGGAATGGGTGCCAAAGACCGGTCCCGAATGCCAGCCACGGTCGAGCATCTGCGTGCCGTGCAGCGTGTAGCCGACCCGTGGACCCACTTCGAATCCGGCAATCGCCGCCAGCAGCAGGTCTGCGCCCGCGCTGGTTTCCGGTCGCACTTTCCGGCGAACAGAAGCCGTCGACAGCAGCGCGGGGATGAGCAGCGAGCAGCTGTGCAGCGGCGCTAGCGGATGGAAGTCGTCGAGCTCGAAACCCTGGATGAACGTGCCGTTGAGCACCGCTGCAGCAGGTGCGCTGGTGGTCTGTCCGGTACCGATAACGACCGTGTCCCCGGCGCTTTCCAGGCCGAGGACGGCGCCGGTGGCGATTCGCGACCACGGCAATTGGGCCCCGATCAGTGCGCACCCCACGCCGTCGAGGAAGAGATGCTTTGCCCTCTCGACGACGTAGTGCGGGACATCGTCGAACTTCAGGTCGGCGACCCAGGTGGCCAGCTTGCCGGTGGGCCCGTCGGGATCGGTGGCGAACTCGTGATCCGGGGCGGTCATCGCATCGTCCCCTCGTTGCGTTCGAACCTCACTTGTTGTTATATACATATAACAAGTAATCGAACCACGCAAGTGAGCAGGTGTGGAACCATTGATCACCGTGCGCCAGAGCAAGGGTAAGACCGCAGCGGTGTCGACCGCCGCCGGGGTGCCGTTACACCGCCAACTCTTCCTGGTGCTGCACGATGAGATCGACCGCGGCGTAATCGCGCCCGGCGACGCGTTGCCCACCGAGCAGACGCTGTGCGAGCAGTTCGGGGTATCGCGCATCACGGTGCGGCGCGCGCTGGCGGACTTGGCCGACCAGGGATACATCGAGCGCAGACAGGGCGTCGGATCTTTTGTGCGCGATCACGGCCGGGCAGAGCAGTCGCCGACGGGACGCTCTTACCTGGACGAGTTGCGTCAGACCCAGTTCGAGACCGAGGTGGTCGTGGTCGAACTCGACACGCGGCGCCCACCCGCGGTGGTCGCCGAGGCGCTGGGTGCCGGCGACCTGCTGCACATCGTTCGGGTCCGGCGGCAGCGCAGGACCGGCGAGCCGCTGATGGTGACCGATGCCTGGCTGCCGGCCGAGTTGGCCGATACATTCACAGAGTCGGCGTTGCGCCGGACGCCGCTCTACGAATTGCTGTCGGACGCGGGGATCACGGTGGAATGGGTGCGGCATGAAATCACCGCTGAGATCGCCGGCCCACGCAACGCGCAGCTGCTCGACACCACGATCGGCGCTCCGCTGTTGCGGGTAAACCGGCTGGCGTTTGTCGCCGGTGCGCCGCATCATCAGCTGTCGGTTCTGTTGTCGCCAAACCGAAGCCGGGTGCTGTTGAGTCAATCGGTGGACGAGCTGGACGCCGCCTTCGGTCTGACCATCGCCCACGATGTGCGCCGGGATTCGCGTTAGCGAATCACGGCCGCATCAATCGCCTTGGCGTCCGGTGCGCAGTCACCCGCGCCGGGGACCAGTGTGGCCAACGCGCCCGCGGCGCAGGCACGCTGCAACGCGCGCAGCCGCTGGGCCTTAAAAGCTGGATTTGCACCCGGATTGGGCGGCCAGTTCGCGGTAAGCACCCCGGCGAACACGTCTCCGGCGCCGGTGGTGTCCACCGCGTTGACTGCCGGGGCGGCCACTTCGAACTCGCCGTCCGCGCCGACGTAGAGCGCGCCGCGCGCGCCCTGGGTGACCACAAAATGAGCTGGCCGCCAAGACCATTCTTCTGCTTCGGCTTCATTCACGATCACCACATCGGCCGCGGCGGCCAGCTCGGCGAGCGAGCTTTGATGTTGGGACGCAGGTGAGGCGTTGACTATGACGACCGCTCCTGCCGCCTGTGCCTCCCGTGCTGCTGCCGCCGCTGTTTTCACCGGAATCTCCAACTGGGTCAACAACACGTCGCAGCCGGCGATGGCCGCTCGTGCAGCGTTGCCGGCGAGTGTCAGGTGGCCGTTGGAACCGGGCGCCACCACGATGGTGTTTTCGGCGTTGGAATCGACCACGATGATCGCGGTGCCACTCGGTCCGGGCAGGTTGACGGTCCCGTCCAGCGCAACGCCGTTGGCCAGCAGGTGAGCCCGCAACCCTTCGGCGGCGGGGTCGTCGCCGACCGCGCCGACGAACTGCACCTGTGCGCCCGCACGCGCCGCGGCTACGGCCTGATTACCGCCCTTGCCGCCGGGTGCGGAGCTCAGCGAGGAGGCCAGCACCGTCTCGCCTGGGCGCGGAAGGGCGTTGACGTCGAACGTCAGATCCAGGTTCACGCTCCCCACCACACAGATCCGTGTCGCCATTGTGCTGACGGTAGTAGTCGATGAGCTGATATCAGTTTCCGACGCGCTCGCCGTTGGTATCAATTACATTGACACATATCAGCCGGGTTGATATACCAGATGGTATGACTCGACCGACTCAAGAGATGTTCGAATCCGCTTACCGCGGCGAGGCCCCCGAGATTGGCGAGGGCACCCGGCCACCGTGGAGCATCGGCGAACCGCAGCCCGAGATCGCGGCCCTGATCGATGCCGGCTGCTTCCACGGCGACGTGCTCGACGCCGGCTGCGGCGAGGCGGCGGTATCGCTGTATCTGGCCGAGCGTGGCTTCACCACGGTCGGGCTGGACCAGTCGCCCACTGCCATTGCGCTGGCGCGCCAGGAAGCCGCCGAGCGGGGCCTGACCAACGCTACTTTCGACGTCGCAGACATCAGTGCGTTCACCGGCTACGACGGCCGCTTCAGCACCATCGTCGACAGCACCCTGTTCCACTCGATGCCCGTTGAGCTGCGCGAAGGCTACCAGCAGTCAATCGTGCGCGCGGCCGCGCCGGGAGCCTCCTACTTCGTGCTGGTCTTCGACCGCGGCGCCATGCCGGCAGACGGACCGGCCAACCCCGTCACTGAGGAAGAACTGGGCGAAGTCGTCTCCAAGTACTGGGTAATCGACGAGATCCGACAGGCTCGCATACACGCCGATGTGCCCGAGAACTTCCTGGCCGAATTCGAGGGTTTCGCGGGCGCCGACATCCGCGACGAGGGCAAGGGCCGCAAGTCCGTGCGAGCCTGGCTGCTGTCGGCTCATCTCCGCTAAGCGGAGCAACCACCGCGTACTGGTTCCGCCGAAATAAAATTATAAGTTTTCTTATAGTAAATAAAGTTTCAAGGCCCGCAGAGGCGGCAATAGGGCCGCCATGACAGCCATGACCACCTGGCCAAGGTTGCCGCAACCCGGCGGGGGGCCGACGGTGGCGATGCGATCGGACGACTCCTCCGAGCTGAGCCGTGCCATTGACGGCGTCAGGCCGTTATTCCAACCGGTGGTGCGGCTCGACAACCTCTCGATTGTCGGGTACGAGGCGCTAGCACGCGGTCCCCACGGCTCGCGGCTGTTCAAACCGGCCGCTTTGGTGGCGGCAGCACGCGATGCGGGCCGAATCGCGGAGCTCGATGCCACCATGGCCCGACGCAGCATCCAGGCGCTCACGCGTGTCGACTGGCACCCATCGCAGACCTTATTCGGCAACGCCAATCCAGAAGCGATGACCTCCCTACCAGACCCCGCCACCATGAAGATTTTGGACCGCGCTGCACTAGCCGGCATGCGGATCGTGATCGAAATCACCGAAAAGCCGCTGCTCGCCAACCTCCGCGCACTGATAAGGGCGAACGCAATGCTGCGCTCGCGGGGCTGGGGTATCGCCATGGATGATGTCGGCGTCGAAGAGGGTTCGCTCACCTTGCTACCGATTTTGCGTCCCGACGTGGTCAAGCTCGACATGTCGATCCTGCACCGTCCCTTCGGCGCCCATGCCGCGTGGATCAGCGCCGCCACGCGGACCTACTGCGACCGCACCGGTGCGCTGATGGTGTGCGAGGGAGTAGAAACCGAGGCCCACGAGTTGCGGGCGCGCGCGCTGGGCGCTGATCTGGTCCAGGGTTTCCGTTACGGCGTGCCAGCGCCGCTGCCGGCCGTGACCGGTCCCGCTCATCCACCCGTCAGATTGCCCGATCTCGGTGTCACCGAAGATCAGCCGTTAGCGGATCGATTGAGGCTAGTGCCCGAAGCGGTGCTTTCCGGGACCCAGATCGCCGATGTTGCAACCGAACTGGTGGCGACCCTGGCTGGCTACGGCACCGATGCGGTGGTGATGATAACGGCCCCCGGGATCGATAAGGTCCCAACCGCCTATCTCGATGCAATGGCGGCCGCTGTGCCAGCTTCGGCGCTGGTCGCGCTGATCGCCCCGGGCTGTGGCCCGCACCCGGCGCCGGGGGTGCGCGGCGTTGATGCCTCGATGCAGGACGACCTCGGGAGCCCATGGTCGATTTCGATCATCGGGCCGACGATGGCGGTGTCGATCCTGGCCGAATCACCGGGGGCTGACCCTCGCGACCCCTTGCGCCACCGGATCGTCCACGACCGAATGACGGTGGCGCAGATCCTGCGAGTGGCCCTGGGTCAGTCCGTTGACCATCCGCCGACCGCCGAAATCATCGCGTTCACCTGACCAGGGTCAGGTGAAACGTCGCTGAGCGTCACCGTTTGCAGGGTTACGGCGTGGCTCGGGGCGTGACCAGTCGGCCAAGCTGATCGCCGACAACCGTTTCCCCAGGAATTCTTTCGATGTTCAGTTGCCAGATTTGGTTACCTCACGTGCCACGCACTGCATTTTGGTACCGGCCGCATAGCGACAAATGCGGGCTATCTTCAATTCCCACGCGTACTCTGCTGCGGTAATCGGTGCTGAATCCTGTCAGAGAGGGGATGGCGTTTGACGTCGAGCGGACTAACAGAAACGGAACCGGAGGCCGAGACCGCGCCGGCTCAGAAGACTCAAAAGAAGTCCCGCCGGCCTCTGTTGGGGAAGCGTTTTCGGTTTGGCATCCAGTCCAAGATTCTGCTGGCACTGCTGCTATCGAGCATCCTGGGGGTGTCGGTGATCGGCCTCATCGGGGCTTTATCCGGACGCACCGCGTTGCGGGAGGTCGAGTCCGAGCGATTGATCGAATTGCGCGAGGGCCAGAAACGGGCGGTGGAGGCGCTATTTCATGAGATAGGCAATTCGATGATCATCTACAGCGAAACGTACACCGTTGTCGGGGCAGTTTCGGCGTTCAGCGCGGGCTTCGACCAATTGGCCAACGCGACGATCACTCCCGCCCAGCAGCAGGAGATCGACACGTACTACCAGAACGAGATGATCAAGCCGATCAAGCGGTTGACCGGCGACAACATCGATCTCAACGCAGTTCTGCCGAGTTCCAACGCGCAAAAGTACCTGCAGGCCAACTACACCGCCCGGCCCAGGCCCACCACCGACTCGCAGCCTCCCATAGACGCAGGCGACGGCAGTGCATGGTCGGCGGCCAGCGTCCACTACGACTTCATCCTCCGCGATATCGTTGCGCGCTTCGACTACCGGGACGCGCTCCTCCTTGACTTGCAGGGCAATATCGTCTTCACCGCGAACAAAGGCCCAGACCTGGGAACCAACATCCTCACTGGCCCGTATCGCGAATCCAATCTGCGGGAGGCATACCAAAAAGCGTTGGCCTCCAACGACGTTGACTTCCTCTGGATTACCGACTTCCAGCCGTACCAGCCGCAACACGACACCCCCACGGCGTGGGTGGTGTCGCCGATCGGCATGAACGGAAAAATCGACGGCGTTATGGCCCTGCCGGTGCCGATCACCAAGATCAACAAGATCATGACCGCCAACGGACACTGGGACGCCGCCGGCATGGGCGCCGCGACCGAGACGTATCTGGCGGGCGCCGACAGTTTGATGCGTTCCGATTCGCGGGAATTTCTCCAAGACCCGAAGCAATACCGGCGCGACGCCATCGACGGCGGTACCCCGCCGGACGTCGTGGACCGGGCGATCCGTTTGGGTACCACGGTGCTTGTGCAGCCGGTTCCGACGGCGGGACTGCGCGCCGCCCAACGCGGCGAGACCGGAGTTATGGGCGCCACCGATTACATGGGAAACAGTGAGTTGGAAGCCTACGCCCCAATCGTCGTTCCGAACTCCGATCTACACTGGTCCGTTTTGGCTACGCGGGACAACTCCGATGCTTTCGCGCGGCTGGGCAGGTTCAGTAAGGGGCTCGTCATTGCGGTCACGGCAATGGTTTTCGCCATCTGCGTGTTCTCAATGATCATCGCCCAGGCAGCGGTGCGACCCGTCCGGCGGCTCGAGGAGGGCACGCGGAAGATCGGCTCAGGCGACTACGAGGTCAACATTCCGGTCACAGCGCGCGACGAAATCGGTGACCTGACCGCGGCTTTCAACGAGATGAGCCGGAGCCTCGCAATCAAGGAAGAGTTGCTCAACGAGCAGCGCCGCGAGAACGACCGCCTGTTGCTGGCGCTGATGCCAGAGTCGGTGGTGCAACGTTATCGCGAGGGTGAGGAAAACATCGCGCAGAAACACCAAAACGTTGCCATCATCTATGGTGATATCTTCGGTTTGGACGAGATGTCCAACGAGATGCCGGAACACGAATTGGTCGGGACCATCGACGAACTTTTCCGGCAATTCGATTCGGCCGCGGAATCCTTTGGCATCGAACGGATTCGCACTTTCCACAATGGGTATCTCGCCAGCTGCGGCGTCGTAACCCCGCGGCTGGACAGCATCCACCGCAGCGTTGACTTCGCCCTCGAAATCGGCCGCATCATCGATCGGTTCAACGGCGAAACCGGCCACAAACTGGGGCTTCGGGTGGGTGTGAATACGGGCAACGTCGTGAGCGGGCTGGTGGGCCGCTCTAGCCTCGTCTACGACATGTGGGGCGCCGCGGTCAGTCTAGCCTACCAAATGCACAGCGGCTCACCGCAGCCCGGCGTCTACGTCAGCTCGCGCGTATACGAAGCGCTGCGGGAGGTCCGGAAATTCGCTCCCGCCGGCACGATCTCGGTCGGCGGTACCGATGAGCCGATCTACCGGTTGCTGGAGCGGTGATGAACCTGCTCGACTCGTCGTGGTTTTACTGGGCGATCGGTATCGCGGTCGGCTTGCCCGTCGCGCTCATTTCTCTCACCGAGCTGCACGACTTACTCGTCCGCCGGAACAGCCGACTGGCCCGGCAGGTGAGCCTGCTGCGCAACTACCTGCTGCCGCTCGGCGCGCTTCTGCTGCTACTCGTCCAGGCCTCACAGATCCCGGCCCGGGACATCCCGGTGCGAGTCCTCACCACGGTGTTCGGCCTGCTGGTGCTGGTGCTGTTGCTGTCGGGGCTCAACGCCACCGTGTTCGAGGCCGCGCCCGAAAAGAGCTGGCGCAAAAGGCTCCCCGGCATCTTCCTCGATGTTGCCCGCTTCGCCCTGATCGGCGTCGGCCTGGCGGTGATGTCGTCGTACATCTGGGGCGTCCGGATCGGCGGGCTCTTCACCGCGTTGGGCGTCACCTCGGTCGTCATCGGCCTGATGCTGCAGAACTCCGTCGGCCAGATCATGTCGGGCTTGTTCATGCTCTTCGAGCAGCCTTTCCGGATCGGTGAGTGGCTGGACACGGGGACAGCGCAGGGACGCGTCGTCGAAGTGAACTGGCGGGCGGTGCACATCGACACCGGCAGCGGAATGCGTATCACGCCGAACTCGGTGCTGGCCACCACCGCGTTCACCAATCTCAGTCGCCCGCCCGGCACGCACAAATTGACGATCACGACGACGTTTTCCAGCGCCGACCCGCCCGATCGGGTGTGCGCGATGCTGACGCGTATTGCCCGCGCACTGCCGCAACTCAACTTGGGCAGCGTTCCGAAGTCGGTACCCCTCGGCGCCGCCGAGTACCGCACGACCATCGGGCTGACCTCACCCGAAGATGCAAGCGCCGCCAAGGCGACGTTCCTGCGCTGGGCCTGGTATGCGGCACGACGGGAAAACCTCCACCTCGACGAAGCCGACGATGACTTCTCCACACCCGAGCGGGTGGAGCGCGCGTTGCGTACCGTCGTGGCCCCGACACTGCAACTGGGTGTCGAGGACCAGCGGTCGCTGCAATCATGCGCACGAATTATCCGATACGGCGCCGACGAAACCGTGGAGTACGCGGGTGAAGTGCCCGAATCCATGACGTTCTTGGTCGCCGGACGAGTGCAGATGACCGCGACGGCCGACGACGGGTCGGTCGTGCCGGTCAGCACGCTGGTCGAGGGCTCGTTCCTCGGCTTGACCGCGCTGACCCGGCAACCGAACCTGTCCAGGGCATACGCGCTGGAAGAGGTGACCGCGTTGGTGATCGATCGCGAACACCTCGAGAATCTGGTGATGCATGAACCGTTGCTGTTGCAGAGCTTTGGCCACATTCTCGAAGAGCGCCGAAGCAAGGTCCGGCAGGTTCGGCACGGTGAGCGGGTCGGGTAGGCCCGAGACCCCTGGCGACAGCCGGAACGGGTCACCGAACGCGGTTATTTGACGACCGTTACCCTGGATCAATGAGTCTGCAAGCACCAGCGCGTCCGGACTTGTGCCAGGAGGTCCACGACGCCGCGCGCCGCGCTCGGGTGGCTTCCCGTGTCCTCGCATTGCTGCCGACGGTAGCCAAGGACCAGGCGCTGCAGTCCGCGGCGACGGCGATCGTGGCCAACGCCGGGCAGATACTGGCGGCCAACGCCGAAGATCTCGAAGCTGCCCGGGCGGCCGGCACACCCCCGCCGATGCTGGACCGTTTGGCGTTGGACTCCGAGCGTGTCGAAGGAATCGCGGCCGGTCTGCGCCAGGTCGCGGGTCTGCCCGATCCGGTGGGGGAAGTGCTGCGCGGCTACACCTTGCCGAACGGGCTGCAGTTGCGCGAGCAGCGAGTTCCGCTCGGCGTGGTCGGAATGATCTACGAGGGCAGACCCAACGTCACAGTCGATGCTTTCGGGTTGGCACTCAAGTCCGGCAACGCCGTGCTGCTGCGGGGGAGTTCTTCGGCGGCGAAATCCAACCAGGCGCTCGTCGATGTCTTGCGCGCCTCGTTGGCCAGCGAGGACTTGCCCGCCGACGCGGTCCAGCTGCTTTCGGCCTCGGATCGGTCCACCGTCACGCACTTGATCCAGGCCCGCGGCCTTGTCGACGTGGTGATTCCCCGTGGGGGAGCGAGCCTGATCGATGCGGTGGTCCGTGACGCGCGGGTGCCCACCATCGAGACCGGTGTCGGCAACTGTCACGTGTACGTCGATGAGAGCGCCGACTTGGACGTGGCCGAACGAATCCTGCTGAACTCCAAGACCCGACGACCCAGCGTCTGTAACGCGGCCGAGACGCTGCTGGTGGACGCAGCGATCGCCGAGCATGCCCTGCCCAGATTTGTGGCTGCCCTACAGGACGCCGGTGTGACGGTGCACGGCGGTCTTTTCGGTAACCCCGACGAGGCCGACCTGCGTCGCGAATACCTGACGATGGATATCGCGGTCGCGGTGGTCGACGGCGTCGACGCCGCGATCGCCCACATCAACGAGTACGGCACCGGACATACGGAAGCGATCGTCACTAACAATGTGGCTGCCGCACAACGGTTTACCGACGGCGTCGACGCCGCCGCGGTGATGGTGAACGCATCGACGGCGTTTACCGACGGCGAGCAGTTCGGTTTCGGCGCAGAGATCGGAATTTCCACCCAGAAGCTGCACGCCCGCGGCCCGATGGGGCTGCCAGAATTGACCTCGACCAAGTGGATCGCCTGGGGAGACGGCCATATCCGGCCGGCCTGACCCCCAGGACCCGAACGATCCCGTGCTTGGGAAAACCTAGGAGACTTCGATTGTGAGCGTGCCCGCCCGGCCCACGCCGCTGTTCGCCGACATCGCCGACGTCGCAAAGCGACTGGCCGAGACCGGCTACCTGCCGGACACCGCCACCGCGACGGCGGTGTTTCTCGCCGATCGGCTCGGCAAGCCGCTGCTGGTGGAAGGACCCGCCGGTGTCGGCAAGACCGAGCTGGCCCGGGCCGTCGCCCAGTGCACCGGGTCCGAGCTGGTCCGGCTGCAGTGCTACGAGGGAGTCGACGAGGCTCGCGCGCTGTACGAGTGGAACCACGCCAAACAGATCCTGCGCATCCAGGCCGGCTCCGGCGACTGGGACTCGACCAGAGACGATGTCTTCAGCGAGGAGTTCCTGCTGCAGCGTCCGTTGCTGACGGCCATCCGGCGCACCGAGCCCACCGTGCTGCTGATCGACGAGACCGACAAGGCCGATATCGAAATCGAAGGCCTGCTACTCGAGGTGCTGTCCGACTTCGCGGTGACCGTGCCCGAATTGGGCACAATCACCGCGACCCGGACGCCATTCGTGCTGCTGACGTCCAACGCCACGCGCGAACTGTCGGAGGCGCTCAAGCGTCGCTGCCTCTTCTTGCACATCGACTTTCCGAGCCCCGACCTGGAACGCCGCATCCTGCTGTCCCGAGTGCCCGAGCTGCCCGAGCGCCTCGCCGAGGAGTTGGTGCGCATCATCGGTGTGCTGCGCGGAATGCAGCTCAAGAAAGTGCCATCCATTGCCGAGACCATCGACTGGGGCCGCACGGTGCTGGCGCTGGGCCTGGACACCATCGACGACGCGGTCGTTGCACAGACACTCGGCGTGGTCCTCAAGCACCAATCCGACCAGCAGCGCGCGACCGGCGAACTTCGCCTTAATTAAGGAAGGGGACTTAATCCGATGGTCGCCCGCCGCATTCGCCCCACCCGGCCGCTCGCCCCGCACGGCTTGCCCGGCCATTTGGTGGGGTTCGTGGAAGCCCTTCGCGGCAGCGGTATTTCGGTGGGACCGTCCGAGACGGTGGATGCCGGGCGGGTGATGGCCACGCTGGGGCTGGGGGATCGTGAGGTGCTGCGCGAGGGGATCGCCTGCGCGGTACTGCGCCAGCCGGACCACCGCGAGACCTACGACGCCATGTTCGACCTCTGGTTTCCGGCGGCAATGGGCGCGCGGGCGGTCGTGCTGGACGAGGAAGGCGGCGAGGCCGGTGATCCCGGTGGTTTGCCGCCCGATGACGTCGAGGCGATGCGCCAGATGCTGCTGGACCTGCTGACCGACAACCCGGACCTGGCCGACATGGACGAGCGCCTGGTGCAGATGATCGCGCAAATCGTGGAGGCTTACGGCAAATACAATTCCAGCCGCGGTCCGTCGTTCTCGTCATATCAGGCGCTCAAGGCGATGGCGTTGGACGAGCTGGAGGGCAAATTGCTGGCCGGGCTGCTCGCCCCCTACGGCGACGAGCCCACGCCCACCCAGGAGCAGATCGCCAAAGCGCTTGCCGCGCAAAAGATCACCCAGATGCGCAAGATGGTCGACGCCGAAACCAAGCGGCGCACCGCCGAGCAGCTCGGCCGCGACCACGTCCAGATGTACGGCATCCCGCAGCTTTCCGAGAACGTCGAGTTCCTACGGGCTTCCGGTGAGCAGCTGCGCCAGATGCAGCGGGTGGTGGCGCCGCTGGCGCGAACACTGGCGACCCGGCTGGCGGCGCGCCGCCGCCGTTCCCGTGCTGGCGCGATAGATCTTCGTAAAACACTGCGCAAGTCGATGTCGACCGGCGGCGTGCCCATCGACGTGGTGCTGGCCAAACCCCGTCCGGCGCGCCCGGAGCTGGTGGTGCTGTGCGACGTCTCGGGTTCGGTCGCTGGGTTCAGCCACTTCACCCTGCTACTGGTACACGCGCTGCGCCAACAGTTCTCGCGCGTTCGCGTCTTCGCCTTCATTGACACCACCGACGAGGTGACCCACATGTTCGGCCCGGATGCCGACTTGGCGGTGGCGATTCAGCGCATCACCCGCGAGGCGGGCGTCTACAGCCGCGACGGTCATTCCGACTACGGCAACGCGTTCGTCTCGTTCATCCAGGCCAATCCGAATGTGCTGTCGCCGCGCAGCTCGCTGTTGGTACTCGGCGATGGGCGCACCAACTACCGAAACCCCGAAACCGATTTGCTGGCCGACATGGTGACCGCCAGCAGGCACGCGCACTGGCTCAACCCCGAGCCCCAACATCTCTGGGGCAGCGGCGATTCAGCAGTGCCGCGCTACCAAGAGGTAATCACGATGCATGAATGTAGGTCCGCCAAGCAGCTTGCCGGGGTGATCGACAAGCTGCTGACGGTGTGAGACGCCATCGAACTAGCGCGTCCTTTGGAATACCAGCCAGCGCAACTCGATCGGGCTTTCGTCACGCTCCACAGGGAACACATCCAGGCCGCTGATCCAATTGACGTACCAACTGGTAGGTGGCCAGGCCCCTTCGGGCAGGTGCTCTTTCTCGTAGTCGTACACGGAGTCGTCGGCAACGAGTTCGAGAGGCAATCCCGCTGCCGCCTCTGACATTTCGTATCGGGTGAATATGCTCGTGTACTCCTGCTGCCCGAACTCACGCGCGGCGTCGTCAGGGATGTAGCCCCCACGCGCCAGGAAGACGTTGAACACCATGCGTCCGCCGGGAGCCAGGCAACGGGCGGCCAGTTCGAATAGAGCACGCAACTCTTGCGTCGTCCGGAAATCCGACACCACTTCTGAAAGCACTATCAGCTGATAGTCCTGCCGCAGATCATCCGTGGTCGAAAAGACGTCGCGGACGAAGACCTGCACGTCCAAGGACTCCCGCTCACTATCGGAGCGGATCATGTCGGCGAATTTCGGGGTGATCTCCACGACGTCGACCGGGTGCCCACGCCGTGCCAGAGCAAGGGTGTTACGCCCGGTTCCCGCCCCGATCTCGAGTATCCGGTGCACTGGGGGGTGGTCGGCTTCGTTGGCCAGCGCCCACACGCGTGCGTCGGGTTCGGTGCCGAACAGCGGCGGCTCCCGGGTGCTGATCCACCTCTCGTAGGCGCCCGACAGCGTCCACCATTTGGCTTGGATGTGGTAGTTCAAGGTGGGGCCCTGGGGTGCGTTGTACGAAACGGTGATGGACGAACGTGGGGAGATCGAGTAGGCCTCTGCCAACTGCTCCTCGAGTACCGTCCTGAGGTGGGCGACTTCTTCCGCGGTGAACTCTCTGCCCACGGTCGCAAAGAGGTTGCTGCACATTTTCACGTACTCGTCGACCATGCTCGGGACGGCCGGCAGTGTTATCTCACCCGTGACCTCCGATCGGGTGTAAAACCGTCGGGTCATCGAATCGCTCGGCAGCTGCGTCGGCTCGTCGGACAAGAGCGGCAATTCATCCACAGAACACTTCATACACACAACTGAGTGCGCTGGCGAGGCTTAATGGACCATGCATGTGATCTGAGCTGCGCCATGTGCTCAAGTAAGCTGGCAAACCGTGCCAAAGCGCCTACGCAGGATGGGAGTGATGGGTGGGACGTTTGATCCCATCCATTACGGTCACCTGGTTGCCGCCAGCGAGGTGGCGCACCTGTTCGAGCTCGACGAAGTGGTGTTCGTGCCAAGCGGCCAGCCCTGGCAAAAGGGCCGGCACGTCTCCGCTGCCGAGGACAGGTACCTGATGACAGTGATCGCCACCGCGTCGAATCCCCGTTTCTCGGTAAGCCGGGTCGACGTCGACCGCGCCGGCCCCACCTACACCAGGGACACGCTGCGCGATTTGCACGCCCTCAACCCCGACTCCGAGCTGTACTTCATCACCGGCGCCGACGCGCTGGCTTCCATTCTGTCGTGGCAAGGCTGGGAGGAGCTGTTCGAGTTGGCGCGGTTCATCGGGGTCAGCCGGCCCGGTTACGAGCTGCGTCAAGAGCACATCACCGGTGTTTTGGGTGAGCTGCCCGAGAACGCGCTGACCCTGGTCGAGATCCCGGCGCTGGCGATCTCCTCGACCGACTGCCGCGAGCGCGCCGAACAGCGCCGTCCGCTGTGGTACCTGATGCCCGACGGTGTCGTGCAGTATGTCTCCAAGCGCCTGCTCTACCGGCAGCCGCGCGACGGTGAGAACAAAAGCAGCGTGAGCCCGCCCACAGGCCCAACCCAACCGAGCGTGGCCACCGGAAACAACGCATGAGCGCCACGCAGGAAGCCATCGACATGGCGACCGTGGCCGCGACCGCGGCTGCCTCGAAGCTCGCCGACGACGTGGTCGTCATCGATGTCTCCGGGCAGCTGGTCATCACCGACTGCTTCGTCATTGCGTCGGCCTCCAACGAGCGGCAGGTCAACGCCATCGTCGACGAGGTTGAGGAGAAGATGCGCGAAGTCGGCTATAAGCCGGCACGCCGCGAAGGGACCCGGGAGGGCCGCTGGACGCTGCTCGACTACCGCGACATCGTCGTGCACGTCCAGCATCAGGACGACCGCAACTTCTACGCCCTGGACCGGCTGTGGGGCGACTGCCCGGTGGTGCCGGTGGACCTTACCGCCAACTCCGACCGCTCCGATGGTTCCCCGGACTCGGCGAGCGCGCAATGAGGGTCCGTCGTCTGGTGATGTTGCGGCACGGGCAAACCGACTTCAACCTCGGCAGCCGAATGCAGGGCCAACTGGACACTGATCTAAGCGAATTGGGCCGCGCCCAGGCGGTCGCCGCTGCCGAGGTGCTGGGCAAGCTGCAGCCGTTGCGGATCGTGTCGTCGGATCTGCGCCGCGCCTATCACACGGCGGTCATGCTGGGGGAGCGGACCGGGTTGCAAGTCCGAGTGGATCAGCGGTTGCGGGAGACCCACCTCGGCGACTGGCAGGGTCTGACCCACACCGAGGTCGACGCCGAGGCCCCGGGTGCCCGACTGGCGTGGCGCGAGGATGCGACCTGGGCACCTCATAGCGGGGAGAGCAGGGTCGATGTGGCCGCCCGCAGCGTTCCGTTGGTTGCCGAACTGGTGTCCGGCGAACCGGAATGGGGTGACGCAGGGGAACCGGAACGCCCCGTGGTGCTGGTGGCCCACGGGGGCCTGATCGCCGCATTGTCGGCGGCCGTGCTGAAGCTGCCGGTCGCCAACTGGCCGATTCTGGGCGGCATGGGCAATTGCAGTTGGGTGCAGCTTTCCGGTCATTCTGACGATTCGGATTCTGACAGCATCGATGCCATCCGCTGGCGCCTGGATGTCTGGAATGCTTCCGCGCAGGTCTCCAACGATGTCCTTTGAAAATAGTGCGCCCGCCGAGCGAAGGCCCGCGCTGCTGGTCTTCGCCGACTCGCTGTCCTATTACGGGCCCACCGGCGGATTGCCCGCCGATGATGCACGCATCTGGCCCAATATTGTTGCTTCGCAATTGGGTTGGGATCTAGAGCTGATCGGTCGCATCGGCTGGACCAGCCGCGATATCTGGTGGGCGGCAACCCAGGATCCGCGGGCATGGGCGGCGCTGCCCAGAGCGGGGGCGGTGATCTTCGCCACCAGCGGGATGGATTCGCTGCCCTCGGTGTTGCCCACTGCGCTGCGTGAGCTGATCCGCTACGTGCGGCCGCCGTGGCTGCGGCACTGGGTCCGGGACGGGTACGGCTGGCTGCAGCCCAGGCTCTCGCCAGTGGCCCGGTCGGCATTGCCGCCCGACCTGAGCGCCGATTACCTTGAACAGACCCGCGGTGCAATCGATTTCAACCGTCCGGGCATCCCGATCGTGGCATCGCTGCCGTCGGTGCATATCGCGGAGACGTACGGCAAGGCGCACCGCGGTCGGGCCGGGACCGTGGCGGCGATCACGGAATGGGCGCAGAACCACGATGTGCCGCTGGTGGATCTCAAAGCCGCTGTTGCCGAACAGGTCATGAGCGGGCGCGGCAATCCCGACGGCATTCACTGGAATTTCGAGGCCCACCAAGCGGTGGCGGAGTTGATGCTGAAGGCGCTGACGGAGGCGGGCGTGCCCAACGAGAAACCGCACGGCTGACCTATGACCCGCGCTGGCGACGATGCAGAGCGAAGCGATGTTGGGGCACGCCCCCACAAGTGGGTGGGGGCACCTCCCGCTTGCGGGGGAGTACCCCCACCCGCTTGCGGGGGAGAGCAGCGCTCATGACCGTCGTGGTGGTAACCGATTCCTCGTCGCGCCTGCCCGCCGATCTGCTGGAAAAATGGTCGATCCGCGTCGTACCGCTGCACATCCTGCTCGACGGCGTCGACCTGCGCGAAGGCGTCGACGAGATCCCCGATGACGTGTACGGGCGGCACGCCACGACCGCGGCGGCCACCCCGGCCGAACTCAGCGCGGCCTACCGGCAGGCGCTGGCCGACGGCGGCGGCGACGGCGTCGTCGCCGTGCATATTTCGTCGGCCCTGTCGGGAACCTATGGCGTCGCCGAACGGACCGCCGCCGAACTCGGCCCGGCTGTGCGGGTTATCGATTCGAGGTCGGCCGCGATGGGCACCGGTTTCGTCGCGCTGGCCGCGGCGCGGGCCGCGGCCAGCGGCGCCGATTTGGACACCGTCGCCGAGGAGGCGAGTGCCGCCGTGTCCCGCAGCCATGCGTTCATCGTGGTGCACCGGCTGGACAACCTGCGCCGTAGCGGACGCATCGGCGGCGCCAAGGCATGGTTGGGCACCGCGCTGGCGCTCAAGCCGTTGCTACGCATCGAGGACGACGGCAAACTCGTTCTGGCCCAACGGGTCCGTACCGTCAGTAACGCGACGGCGGCGATGATCGACCGGGTCTGCGAGGTGGTCGGCAATCATCCGGCTGCTTTGGCGGTGCACCACGTCAGCAACCCGGACGGCGCCAACGAGGTAGCCGCCGCCCTGGCGCAGCGGCTACCGGCGTGCGAACCCGCGATCGTTACGCCGTTGGGGCCGGTGCTTGCGCTGCACGTTGGCGCTGGAGCCGTCGCGGTCTGTCTGGACGTCGGCGGGTAAATCCCGCGAGCGTAACGCCACTGCCAAATTCGTCGGCGATTTTCGCCGTGGGGTTACGCCGGCGACTTGGCTGGGATTGGCTGCGCCGCTTTCGGCTTGGCGTAATCACCGCGGGCATAGACCACTTGGGGCCACCAGAACCAGCGGCCCAACAGGGTGGCGATCGACGGCATCAGCAACGTGCGCACGATCAGCGTGTCCAACAGCAGACCAATACAGACGGTCGATCCGAACTGGCCGAGTACTCGCAGATCGCTGCCGAGCATGGACGCCATCGTGAAGGCGAACACCAAACCTGCGGACGTCACCACCCCACCGGTGCCGGCCATTGACCGGATTGTTCCCGTCTTGAGCCCGGCATGGATCTCTTCTCTGAATCGGGAGACCAGCAGCAGGTTGTAGTCAGAGCCGACGGCCAACAGGATAATCACCGACAGCGCCATCACGATCCAGTGGACCTTGATGCCGAAGAGATCCTGCCAGATGAGCACGGACAGGCCGAAGGACGCGGCAATCGAGCTGGCCGCGGTGCCGACGATCACCAGCGCGGCAACAATACTTCGCGTCAGCAGCAGCATGATCATGAAAATCAGTGTGAGCGCCGACAATACCGCGATCATCAGGTCGTATTTCGCGCCGTCGTGCATATCCTTGAAGGTTGCGGCGGTACCGCCGAGATACACCTTGGCGTCCGAAAGGGAAGACATCTTCAGCCCCTCCTGCGCGGCGGTCCGCTCCGATTCGACCCGCGAGATCCCTTGCGGGGTCATCGGATCGCCTTGGTGGGTGATGAAGAAGCGCGCCGATTTGCCGTCCGGCGACAAGAACATTCGCAGGCCCGTCTGAAAGTCCGGGTTCTGGAATGCCTCCGGCGGCAGGTAGAACATGTCGTCGTTCTTGGCCGTATCGAAGCTTTGCCCCATCACGATCCCCGTATTGCTCATGGCCTCCATCTGGTTGATCATCGCCGAGAAGGTGGAGTACATCGTCAGCGTGAGGCCATGGGTGGTCTCGAGCGTGGAGATCATAATCGGTAGGAGCGCCAGCATCCCGTGCGTGGCCTCGGCGGTGCGGCCGATGTCATCCGACAGGGTGTGGAACTTCTCGGCCAGCTTGTCGAAGCCGTCCAACGTATCCCATATGCCACGAATGGCCCAGCACGACGGAATGTCGAAGCAATGCTTGTCCCAGTACCAGTAAGCCCTGATCGGCCGGAAGAAGTCGTCGAAATCGGCGAGATGGTTCCGCAAATCGTCGGTAACATCTCGGGTTTCCCGAGTGGTTTGGGCGCTGTCGTCCGCGGCTTTGGACAGATCCTGTGTCACCTTCAACATCTTCTTGGTGGTGTCGGTCATGATCTGCAAGTCATCGGCCATCTTGAGCATGTCTTTCATGCGGTCTTTGAGAAAGTCCATGTTCTGCATGGTCGTCTGGCTTTGGACGCTGTTCTGAAACGGTATGGAGCTGTGCTGAATCGGAATGCCCAGCGGCCTGGTGATGTCCTGGATCATGGCGATGCCCAGCGTGCGGACGACGTTCTTGGCCACTTTATCCAGAACAAGCATGTCGGCCGGGTTTCGCATGTCGTGTTCGGATTCGACCATCAGCAGGTCCGGGTTCATCCGCGCCTCTGCGAAATGCCGGTTCGCGGCCTCTTGTCCCAGATTGGACGGTGCGCTGGCGGGTAAATAGTGCCGATCGTTGTAGCTCGTAGTGAAGCCGGGTAGGGCCACCATGCCGACGAGTACGACGGCGGCGCTCACAGCCAGAATCGGTGCGGGCCAACGCACTACCGCAGTGCCTACCCGCCGCCACAGCCGGCCCTGGGACGCCCGCTTGGATTCGAACAGACCGAAGCGGCTGCCCAGGAAGACAACGGCCGGACCCAATGTGAGGCCGGCCAAAACCACGACCAGCATGCCGATCGCCACGGGTGCGCCCATGGTGTTGAACCAGGGCAGCCGGGCAAAACTGAGGCAGTAGGTCGCCCCGGCAATGGTCAGACCCGACCCGAGGACAACCGGAGCCACTCCACGGAATGTCGTGTAATACGCGGTTTCTCGATCCTCGCCGGCCCGGCGTGCCTCTTGGTAACGACCCACCAGGAAGATGCCGTAGTCGGTCCCGGCCGCGATCGCCAGCATCGTGAGGATGTTCGCGGCGAACGTGGTGAGACCGAATGCGTTGGCATTCCCGAGAAGCGCGATAACTCCGCGCGACGCCAACAACGCGACAAACGTCATGAACAGCTGGATCAAAGTGGTGACGATGGAGCGGTAGACCAGCAGCAACATGATCGCGATCGCGCCCAGGGTGAACAGCGTGATCTTGGCCAGGCTCTTGTTGCCGATGACGTGCATGTCGTCACTGAGCGCCGCGGGACCGGTGACGTAGGCCTTCACCCCGGCTGGCGCCTGGGTGTGGTCGATGACTTTGCGGACCGCTTCGACGGATTCATTTGCCAGAGTCGTGCCCTGGTTGCCGGCCAGATTCACCTGGACGTAGGAGGCTTTGCCGTCGGCGCTCTGGGCTCCGGCCGCAGTTAGCCGGTCGCCCCAGAAGTCCTGGATGTGCTGGATATGTTGGGGATCCTGCCGGAGCTGACGAATGATGTCGTCGTAATAACGGTGAGCGTCGGGGCCAAGGGGTTGTTGGCCTTCCAGCACGATCATCACCGTGCTGTTGGAATCAAATTCCTTGAAGTTGTGACCCATCCGCATCATCGCCTTCATCGACGGTGCGTCCAGGGGTGCCATCGGTGCCGAGTGCGCTTCGCCTACCTTTTCCAGCGTGGGAACGGCGACGTTCAGCAGGACCGTCACAAATACCCAAATCAAGACGATCGGCACCGCGAAGATGCGGATGGCGTGCGGGATGTATGGCCGATGGCCGCGCTCGGGGCGTTTGGCTTTCTCGGTGTCGATTGGCCCCGTGGTCTCAGCGTCTGCTGTGTCTTCCGCGCCGGCGCGGCTCCGATGGTTCAGGTCGCTCATGCGGACTTCACCAGGCAGAACGTCTGGGCGTTGTGGCCATCGAAATGCTGCTGCTCCCGTACGACGCCGTCGATCGTGATCCGGCAGCCGATCTGGTTGCCATCGCCTTGGGCCATGATGTTGGCGCTCACCGACGGCAGGGTGGTGGAGATAGTGAAGGACCAGGGCAGTGGGGCCGCGTTAACCTGGTGCGTGTTGGCCTCGGCGTCCCAGTAGTTGATGTTGGCCGTGCTGCCCGGCGTGCCGGAGATCTCGTAGACGACGACCTTGGGGTTGAACTGAACGATCTCGATCCCCTGCCCGGCGTTCGCGTTGAGATCCTGGGAGCCGAAGACCCTGTGCAGCCGCATAACGCCCATGAACGATATTGGGAGGACAACCAACAGGACCAGAGGAATCCATGCGCGTTTAGCCGCTCTTGCAATGGACGAAGTAGCCTTCACCTGACCGCCTTCCGCTCACCAATCAAGATGCAACGCCCAATCGAAAGGTTTGCTTCCAGTCATCCGAAATCAGCCATCCGTAATGCTGTCGGGCAGAACCTTTGCTCAGCTAAGAACTCTAAACCTTAGTGCACGCCAGCGTTCCTCCGGGTCTTTCGGTGTGGCCAACGCCACAGGCCTAGCGCGCGACGCGGCCGGTGACCGGCGGCAGGTCTGCCAGCGTCAGGATCCCTGGTCTGGCGGCCACCACCGCTGGGACCGCGTTGGTGACCGGCATCGCCGTGTAGATCATGCCCAGGCCCATGAACCCGGGCTCGGTCCAGCCCTTCGGCGGCAAACAGTGCAGGACCGTGCGCATGTTGGGCACTCCGAATACCTGAATGACGTGACCGTGCTCGAGCGGTTTGGGCGGGACCACATGACTGCCCATCGTCCAGTTGAATCCGACGCTGACGATGTTGCGATCGCCTTCCCAGCCGCGGTGGAAACCGTAGACACCGCCGACCGTTCCGGCAGGGATCTTCATGAACCCCAGGTCGGAGTCAGCGGTGGCCGCGGTGAAGGTGACGTCGAAGGTCATCTTGTCCAGCTTCGCCCCGATCGCGTCGGCCATCATCGCGGCCGACTCGGCGAAGACCTCGCTTTCCCGCCGTACGTTCTCGGCCAGCCCGGGAGTCTCGGGATCTTGTGAGAATCCCATCGCCGTCTGTGTCTCCGCGGACTCGTAGGTCGAACAATCCACCGACTCGGTGATCCGGATCTCGTCGACGCGCTCGCAGGACGCCGTCAGCACCATGCCGACCATGTTGGTCATTCCGGGGTGCGCGCCGCTGCCGAAGATCGTCGAGCTACCGCGCTTACAGGCGTCTTCGATGCGTCCGCGGTCTTGCGGCGTCTGCTTTCCACCGGTGATCCAGGCCGCGCTTGAACATACGTTGACGCCGGATTCCAGCAAACGCACCAATTCGTCGATGTTCGGCCATAACGGGTTGTAGCAACACGCGTCGGCGCCCAGCGCGATCAGCGCGTCGATGTCGTTGGTCGCCTGCACTCCGGTCGGCTCCGGCCAGCCCGACAACTCGGCGGCGTCGACACCGACTTTGTCCGCCCCGTGGGCGTACACCCCGACCAGCTCCATGTCGGGTCTGCCGATGATGGCGTGCAGCGATCGCCGGCCGATGTTCCCGGTCGTCCATTGGATGACGCGCAAGGGACGGTCTGTGCTGGTTGTGCTCATCGGGGCTCCTTTGCCGGTGCGGTTGGACCTCATTATGTTCACCCCGGTCGATGTGCACGCGACCCGGCCGCCTAGGCCGGCTTAGGGGCCCAACCGGGTGAATTGGTTCTTGCGGTACTGCTCGACACAGGCGGCGCGCCGGATCTTGCCGCTCGTGGTGGTGGGAATCGACCCAGGCGGTACCAGAACGACGTCCCCGACATTCAAGCCGTGCGCATTGGATATCGCGGAGGTGACGTCGCTCTTGACGCAGGCGAGCCAGTGCTTGGCCTCCTCGTCTGCTGCCTGGTCGGCTTCCTCGTCGGAATCGCCTCGCCTCTTGAGCTCGATGACGGTGACGAGCTTCTCGGTACTTTTCACCGGAACCGATATCGCGGCTACCCGACCCCCTGTGACCTCCTGGACCGTCGCCTCAATGTCCTCGGGATAGTGATTACTCCCGCGGATGATCAGCAGATCCTTGATGCGGCCGACGATGAACAGCGCACCCTCGTAGATGAAACCCAGGTCGCCGGTCCTTAGCCAGGGTCCGTCCGGCGTGCCCGGCGAAGGGTCGACGAGGATTGCACCGAAGCAGCGCTGCTCCTCCGGCGGTATGCGCCAGTAGCCGTCGGCCACGTTGGCGCCGTGTGCCCAGATCTCGCCGACCGCCCTGTGGGGGCACTCGCGGTTGGTGTCGCCGTGGACGATCCGCAGCGTGGGTGATTGCGGCACTTTGTATTTGACCAGCGCGGTGCCGCTACCGGCCGCACACCGCTGAGCGCGGCCCGCGGACAGCTCCCCACCATCGAAGTGAACCGTTGATGCGTCACCCCAGATGCCAGCCGCCGCGAAGACGGTTGCCTCCGCCAAGCCATACGAAGGACGCACCATATGGTCCTGAAAATTGAAGTGAGCAAACCGATCAGTGAAGCGTTGCAAGGTGGCCGGCTCGACGCGTTCGGCGCCGCAGATGATGCCCAATACCCCGCCGAGGTCGAGGCCGGCCAAGTCACTGTCAGTTGTCTTGCGGGCCGCCAAGTCAAAGGCGAAGTTAGGCGCCGCCGACCACACGTGCGGATTCTCGGCCAAAGATCGCATCCACCTGGCCGGCCTTTCCAAGAACGAAATCGGACTCGTCAGCTCGGCGCGCCAGCCGTTGAGGATTGGTGCGCAGACCCCCAGCACCAAACCCATGTCATGGTAGAAGGGCAACCACGAAACAACGGTGGTGTTTGTCGGGGCTTTAACGTTGAAGTCCGCGAAATAGCCGCGCATCAGCTGCTCGAAGTTCACCTGAAGGTTGCGGTGCGAGATCATTACCCCGGTCGGCAGTCGGGTCGAACCTGAGCTGTACTGCAAATACGCGATGCTGGGCAAATCGGCTGTCCGAACGCTTGTTCCGCCACCGGAATCCAGATTCAGCGAATCGATTTCGACGATCTTGGGAACAGCGTCCAGGTGTGCTCGATCAACATATTCGGTGACGTCTTCCGCGACCGCCGACGTCGTGAGAACGACCGAGGGCGACGTATCGGCAAGGACCGCACTTACCCGGTCATGACTCGAGCCGCGATGGGGCAAAGGGAGCGGCACTGCGATGAGGCCGGCCTGCATGGATCCCAGGAATGCCGTGATGTATTCCAGGGACTGGGGAGCCAGGATCGCCGCCCTGTCTCCGACCGACCCGTGAAGGTCGAGCTCGCGTGCCACATTTAGTGTTCGGCAGGATAACTGCGACCAGCTCAGACTTTCGGAAACGCCGGCAAAGTCGTTGTGGTAGTTGGTGAAAGTGAACGCGATGTCATCGGGACGCAGGCTGGCGCGTGCGTGCAGCAACGACAGAATAGAAGACTGGAGAATAGGGGTCACATCACGTCCGTACGAGTTTGTCGAGATCCGTGGGATCTGAAATCACGTTGTATCAGTGGTCGGCTTCGCCTGCGCCGTGCGACAACACCGACATGGCACCGCTGAGCGCCTGCGAGAACGGGTCAGCGCCGCCGCCGAATGTCGCCTGGTTGGCCGGCGCGGTGACCTCCGCTGGGTCGAACCCGTGCACCGGATCCAGCTGAACCGGCGCGGTCGCGGGGTCGTCGTTTCGCGAATAACCCGCATTTACCCGGGGCATCAAGATTGCGTCGAGCTTGTTCAGCGTGTCTTCCGGGATCCCGATGTAGGCCAGCGGCATGACCAGCGGAAGGTGCTTTTCCGGGACCATGATCGTGGTGTCTTTCGCGCCCCTGGAGTTGATCGTCGTTCTGATGTTCTGCGGCGGCACCATGCTCGCGTTCGTGAAGGCCACCGCGGTGTGACCCGTGGCGAGGCCCAGCAGCGTGTTGGCGAGAGCGAACATGTTGTCCGGCCGGTCGGGGAAGTCCGCGATCGAGTCGTACGCGGACACGAACCTGTCGGTGTCGTACTGGCTCTCGTACGGCGGCGGCATGGTGTAGTCGAGCGCGGGAACAACGCTGCCGACCGGGAACACCGCGCGCAGGAAGCTCTGACCGAAGGCGTGCCGCCCAATCGGGTCGCCGAACGTGGCGAAGTTCAGCGTGTCCGGCGGGGGAGCGGTCGGGTCATTCGCCAGCCGGGCCTGCTCGCCATCGACGACGAACCCGCCCTCGGACAAGCCGATCGCGGTGCCAGGGCGACCGGTGGTGCGGATCGCCGCATCGAGGTTGTCTATTCCCTTGTCGACCGACTCGCCGACGCTGGGGCCGTCCAAACCCACGCCAGGGAAGTTCTCGTCTAGCTTGCCGATGCCCGGGAAGAGTCGCTCCAGCACGTGGCCCTGAACCTGCCCGGCCGGGTAGCGAACGATTTGGCGCTGCTGGCCGGGGAACCAGTCAGCGCCCTCCATGCGGATGTATTGGTCGTAGGGGACGCCCAGGACGTGCGCGCCACCGAGGGCGTAGGCGGTCTGGTCGCCCGGCGCCCCGGGAGTCGGCGGGCCGCTGATCGGCGTGTCGTCGGACGACGCGGCCCCGATGCCGAAACAGCCTGTGGCGCTGACAGTTACCAGCGCCGTAACTGTTCCGAGTAGTTTCTTCATCCCTACTCTCCTGACCGTTCAGCTTCGTCTCGTAGTCTCACATACATCACACGCGCGCGCTAACTTCTCCCGACTCGGGACGGCCACCAGTTCGCCCGCCCGACCAGCGCCGCGATGGCGGGAACCGTGATTGTGCGTACCAAGAAGGTATCCAGCAAAATTCCCGCCCCGATCACAAACCCCCCCTGGACCACCGTACCGATGCTCGAGAACAAGAGGCCGCACATCGAGGCAGCGAAGATCAGACCTGCCGCAGTGATCACGCCGCCCGTCGAACTCAGGGTGCGAATGATGCCGTAACGCATGCTGTGCGGAGACTCGTCACGCATTCGCGAGACGAGCAGCATGTTGTAGTCGGCGCCGACCGCGACCAACACCACGAATGCCAGTGGCGGCACGCTCCAATGTAAGTGCTGGCCGAGTACGAATTGAAATACCAGAACGCCGATACCCACCGCCGATAAGTACGAAATAACGACGGAAGCAACCAGATACAGCGGCGCGACGATGGCACGCAGCAGCACGATCAAGGTCAGTAGCACGACGAGGAGGGTTACCGTGATGATGAATCGGATGTCGTGCCGGTAATAGTCGCGGGTGTCCTTCAGGCCTACGGTATATCCCGCCATCGATACTGTGGCGTCCGTCAGTCTGGTATTCGGTTGGGCCCCCCGAGCGGTCGTGGTGATCGCGTTGACCTGATCCATGGCTTCGGTGCTGAACGGATTGAGTTTGGTTTGAACCACGTACCGCACCGAGTGGCCGTCTGGCGAAATGAATACCTTGGCGGCCTTCTGGAACTCCTCTAAGTGCAGCAGCTGCGACGGGATATTGAACCCGGCCATCGCTGGTTGGGCCGCGTCATGTTTCAGCGACAACAGAAACGCCGCTGACTCACTGAGCCCGGTACCCAGCCGCTTGACCTGGTCGACGAGTTGAGCCACCGCGTCGGCCACTTCCCGGCTCCCACCGGCGAATCGGTCCGCGCCGGTTTGCAGGTTGTTGAGGTTCGACTGCAGGCCACCGGGTTTGTCCATCCCCATGGAGTGCAGCAGGTTGGTGAGCTTTGTCAAGGCAGCGCGCAGGCGGTCTGTCGATGCCTTCAGGGCCCGTTTGTCCGGGTAGACCTGCAGTTGGTGGGCCAATTCGTCGATCGCGTCGAGGTCCGCTTGATCGCGCGTCCCAACCAGCTGCTCAAACGTCCCGCGGGTGGCGCTGCACGACGGATCGGCATCGCATATCGGGTTACCCTGCAGCGCTGTCAGCACCGGGTTTATCCACGCAAACATGTTCTTGACCGCTGAGAAGTTCCAGCCCATGGCAGTGCTGAGCGCGTTAACGTGGTCGACGAGCTGGGCCGCGATGTCGACCTCTTTAACCAGCGCGTCGCCGCTGTACTGGTTCTTCTCCGACGCGAAGGCATTCTCCAGTTCCTGCACGCTGGCAGTGAGCATGCTGACTTGGCCGCGCACGTCCTTAAGGTTGTCGGCCAGCGTCCCAGCCCCATCGACGAGCCGGTTGAGGTCACTGGTGTGGTCGTTGATCAAGTCGGACCCGCGGGCCAGAAAGGTGCCGATGGCGCCCGCCTGATAGGTGGCCCTGAATTGCTCTGGCACATTTCCGGTGGGACGAGTGATGCCGCTGACAAGGGCGATATTCGGCAGTTGGCTGACTCGGTCCGCCATTTGTTCCAAGTCGGCAAGGGCTTGCGGCGTGCGAAGGTCATGCGGCGATTGGACGAGGATGTACTCCGGAATCGATTGATTGACCGGGAAATGGCGGTCCAGCGCGGCATACCCGATGGAGCTCGGAGCGGAAGCCCGCAGCGCCTTGCGATCGTCGTAGTTGTAGCGCACCAAGCCGGCACAGCTGGCCAGGATAATCAGCACAAGCAGACTGGCAACCAGATGCAGCGTCGGCCGGCGCACAATGCGGATGCCGGAACGCCGCCAGAACCGGGCGGTCAGTTCGCGCCGTGGCTTGACCCAGCCGCGTGGCCCGGCGAGCGTCAAAATTGCCGGGAGCAGAGTCAGCGCGGCGAGGAATGCCACGCCGATCCCAATCGCCGACGCCACTCCGACCGTTTTGAACACTCCCATTCGGGCGAAGCTGATCAGGAGAAAAGTGATTCCCACCGTGGTGGCGGACGCGGTGATCACTTTCCCGATAGAGATCATCGCCTTCTTCACCGCCTCATCGAAATCCGCGCCTGACCGCAGATAGTCGTGATAGCGGCTGATCAGAAAGACGGCGTAATCCGTTCCCGCGCCGGCCATGATCGCACTCAGAAATATGATGGACTGGTTCGAGACGCCCGAGTTCGTCAGTTGCGAGTAGCCCGCCACCACCGCCTGTGCGATCACCAGGGACAGCCCGATCGTTATCAACGGCAGCAGCATGGTGACCGCACTGCGGTAAACCACCAGCAGAACGATGAGCACCAGAACGGCAATGGCCAGCTCGATCGGAAGCCGATCCCGATCACCGGCGACCGTGAGATCGGCGACGGTTGCCGCGGGGCCGGTGAGGTTTGCCGTCAGGGACGTTCCGGCGGGGGCATGTTGCAGGACGTGTTTGACGATGTCGCCGATCTGGTTGAAAGCGGCGTAAGACCGTGGAGTGCCCAACTCGCCCGCAACGCCAACCGGTAGCACCCAAGCTTTGTGGTCCGTGCTGGTCACGACCGATCGCAGGGGCGGCGCGCTGACGAAATCCTGCAACATCACGACATCTCGGGTGTCCTGGCGCAGCGCGTCCACCAGTTTGCCGTAAGCGGCTTCATCGGGGGCGCCGAGCCCCTTATCGTCGGCCAGGACCACCAACAGCAGGTTTTCCGAGCTCGATTCGTGAAACGCCTCCGTCATCTTTCGAGCGGTGACGTTCGACGGTGCGTCGCCGGGCAAGATGGCGATCGGATGCTTCTCGGCCATCTCGTTGAGAGATGGGGATGCCAGTGTCAGGGCGACCGCTATCGCGGCCCAGAGCGCTATGACTACCAAGGGCCACCGGACCACAAAATCGGCTAGCCGTCGCATGTCGCCCCTACCTCCGGCTCCACGCTACGCAACGCGCCCCCAGTGCCCGCTGTCGGCGACCCGCACGCACACGGACCTCATCGCTTCCACATAGCGGCCAACTGATTTCTGGGCGACCGGATTATCGGGAAACATGATCGCCATTGCCGTGCCCTCGCCGTATCGAAATACATAGATAGTCAGTTGATATGAGTACCGGCCGTCGGAGCAGATTCCGATATTGTTCGCATAACCCAGGTCGGCCGCTGCAAGAACCGTATTCAGCGGAGCAGCGCCGCCATGAAAGAAGTTCGACACCGGAAAGTTCGGCTGGGGCCAGCTCAACCAAGGCGCCAATTCCAAGACGCGATAATACGGCACCTTCGCCATGTACAGACCCGAATCGAAACAAGATTGCGCGGCCCACGCGGCGTCGCCGAACGAGGCTGCAGCTATTGGCACGGTGATCGGGATCAAGCCGGTGAACCAACCCTGCGTCATAAAATTATCCGCGGCTGTGCGCGAATCCCTGGGAGTGAGCCCGTAATAGGTGAGAGCGCCGGTAAATTCGTGCTCTATCAGGGCGAGGCAGGCGAACAAGCCGCCGACGAAGCGCGCGCCGGCCGCGGTGCATGCCGACTCGAATCGCTCCGTCTGCTGTTCGTCCATCAGGAGTTCGGAGACCATCCGACTGCTACTCGACTCCGACGGGTTACCCAGCGGGAGTGGGAATTCAGGAAAACTACCATTGTTGTTCTCGGCGAAGTCAATCCACGCGCGTACCTCAGGCGAATCTACGGTCAGCGTTGACGTGTACTCGCGTTCGCGGATACAGAAGTCGTCGAAGCTGCCGGCATCGGGAAGCGCAAGGGGTTCACCGCCTCCGCTCAACGCCGCATACATTCC
>Ga0302320_10002620_pt1 | contig 42182 bp, 31 predicted proteins | sample Bog_T0_3_FD_202130 | JGI IMG/M metagenome (GOLD analysis project Ga0302320, IMG submission 202130) | Peat permafrost microbial communities from Stordalen Mire near Abisko, Sweden - Bog_T0_3 | ecosystem: Environmental > Terrestrial > Soil > Wetlands > Peat | place: Sweden: Abisko, Stordalen Mire... | reverse complement strand
GGATTGCCGAACAGGGATTCATAGTTCTTAAACTCACTCAACTGGCTGGTGAGCGTGTTAATTTGCTGCACCTGGTTGTCAATCATGGTGACGTATTTGGCGATGCTCTCGGCTTCAGCCAGTATCTGCTCGATGTTCATCGTCGGGTCATAGACGATCCACTGTGCGCGGGCGGAGAATGCCAGCGGCAGGGCGATGAGGGCTGCTACGATTAGTTTTTTCATATTTATCCTTTCATTGTTGTGGTTGTTTTACTGTTCGATGCGGAGAAATTTGGTGGTGGGTTTGAAAATCACGCCGTCAATGGTCTGCTCCGGCAGATGCACCTGGTAGAGCCGGACCCGGCCTTCGTCTCCCGCCTTGGCCTGCTGCATGGAGACGTAGAGCCAGTATTGCTGTTTGACTGCATCGCTACGGCCCTTGTCGTAGCCGGTCTGGTAAGACTGGTCGTTCATTTTGCTGTTGGCGTAATGCAGCCCCTCGCCGAGCAAAGCACCGCCTGCCGCCCCGCCAACGATGGCGACGGGATTGTTGTGGGTAAGCTCGCCCCCAAGGGCCGCACCGCCCGCGCCCAAGCCAACATCAGTGGCAGTCCGGGTCACGGCGGCGCAGCCCGTAAACAGGCAAACGGCGCAGGCAAGAGGAACGAATTGGATCAATAATTTTTTCATAAGCTTTTTGTTTTTGGTTTATTTCGGTGGATTGGCGTGGGTGATGATGCCCTCGACGATGTTGGGACTCTGGCGCAACTCGCGGGCGCGTTTGTCGAAATGTTCGCCGCTGGACGAACTGCAATAGAGCATCTCCGGCGAGGCGACGTTGTGGACGGTGCCACAGAGATTGCGGGTCGAGTCGGTGTGCAAATAGGTGAACGGCGAATACTTCTGGCCGGCTTGATGATCGGGCAGCGGGTAATTCATAATAGCGTGCTGCGTCACTTCGGGCAGCGCGATGTCCTTGCCCATGTCATCGAGGTCGGCGCGGTCGTTCTGGCGCATGATGAAAAACTGGCGACTGTTGCCGAAGACAGCCGAACGGATGCGCGACTGTTTGAACCGCGCATATTGCTGGACGATGGAAATGTTCCAGCAATTGAACTTGCGAAGCTGCGCGTAGGATTCCTGGACAATTTCCTGTCCGCCGGGAATGTCAAGGAAGCGGGCGACTTCCTCGTAGATGTTCCGTTTCCGAACGGCGCGCGGCAGCGTCATGATGTGCTTGCGCGCGTGGTTGGTGATGAGGAAACCGGCGGCGGCCTTCAATTCCTTCGCGGACTCCGGGATGTAACCCAACTCGAAGTGCGCGATTTTGCCGGTGAGCGAGAGGTTGCTCGTGCCGTCGAACAAACAGCCGTAGTTGCCATCCCGACACCACGGCAGAATGAGCGTGGCGATTTCCATGATCTGGTCGCGCTCCGCACCGATGGGGTCGAGCATCATCAACTCCTGAAGCATCCGGTGCGTCGGAAACTCGTCCGGCGTAAAATGGGCAAAGGCGAGATTGCGGACCTCCTTGCTGGTCCGGGGGTCTTTCAGGAATTTCAACACCGCCGATTCCTCAAACTGGCGCTGATATTCCTCCGCTTCGGTGGGGTGGGCTGCTTTCCAGTCGCGGAAGTCCGCAAAAGTTTCGAGGGTCGTCGCGCCGGGTGGCATTTTTTCCGCGCGAAAATTCTGCAACGCCATCGCGTGCCGGGTGATGTCGAGCAACTGGTCGTGCCGCTTCTTCTGCCAGTCCTGGAACGAATCCTCGTAAAGCAGGTTCAGGTATTTGGCAATCTGCGCCTGCCGGAGCATTTGTTTGTCCTCCTGACTCGACGTGCCAATCATCCGCGCAACCAATGCCGTCGCGGCGGAAAGATGGTCGGGCGTGAGGGGCAGTCCCTTCGTGTCGAGATAATTGATGGTCAGGTCGCCGTCCGGGTGGATGATGATGGGCCGCGCGCCTTCCTCGACCGTCGCGGTGTAGATGCCGTAGGAAAGCCCTTCCTCGATGATGACCGTGTAACCAAAATAACCCTCGGTCTGCGAAAGCAGGTCGCAAACGGTCACGGACTTTCCCGCGCCCGACATACCCAGCAGGACGGCGTGCTGCGGGGATTTGTTGTCCTTCGAGCCGGAGAACGTCTCGATGCCGATGAGATTATCCTGTGGCCCGTCGTAAATCGCCTCGGCGGTGGCCAAATGCCCGGTGAAGGTGCTGGACACCGGCAGCATGTCCGCCAGAAAACGGTGTTCGGAATAAAGTTTGCGATGTTCGTAACCTCCCCAGGTCCAGCCCGGCCAGGTCTGGAAGAAGAGGCTTTTCGAGGTGCTGGGCAGGTTGCTCTCAAAGTATTGCGCCGAGTTCATCGAGTTGATGGCGTTTTTGATCGCCCCGGCCTTGGCGTTGAGGCCGTCGCGGGACTTGTCCCAGACGCGGATGGCGAACATCGCGCGGAATGGAATCGTCTGCCCCTGCATCAGCGCGTGGATTTTCTTCTGCTTCTTTTCCATGACGGTGAGCAGGGAGATTTTCTTTTCGCTGGCGTAGTCGCCGGCCACGCGGTCGTGCTCCTTCTCCTCCTTGTTGATTTCCTGGGAAATCGGGAGCGGATCAACATTCACGGTGACGGTGTAATCGAGCAGCCGGAGATTGGTGAGGCGCTGGATGATGCCGGGATACGTCGTGCGCGGCCAGCGGGTAAGGACGATGATGGAGTGATAGTGGCCATCGAGAAAGAAGCCGAAATCGGACTGGCCGCTTCCTTCGCTGTGCCAGCAGTTTTCCTGAATTGAAAGTTCCGGCTCAAACCCGTCCGCCGGGTCGTAATTGAAACGGTCGTTGAGCGACGGATTCAGAAACCGTTTGTAATGCCGGAAATGGTCGAGGTCGGACATCGGCAGGACACGCGCGCCGCCGGAACCGAAAATTTCCAGCAACAGCCGGTGGACGTGGTCAAACTCGGTTTCAAGCTGGTCGAGCAGCGTGTGATAGTAGTCGCGCCTGGCGGCGGCGGACTGGAACGATTTCGGCACATTCTCCAGCGAGCGCGAGATGTAGAAAATGACACGCTGACGGCGGAGTTTGCGTTCGGACATGGCCTGCCAGTAGCGCGCAAAGCGTTCGTTGCGGCTGCGTATGGTCCAGACATTGGAAAATTTCTCCGTCTCCTGTTGGTAGCGCAGCAATTCCCCCTTGTAATCGGAATCGCAGAAGTATTGCACTTGCAGCCGCTGGTTCTCGTGCAGCGAGGCGAGCAGGAGACAGAGTTGCTCCTGAAAATCATTGAGGTCGGCGACCTGGCTGTTGGTGAGGTCGGGCGCCTCAAAGACAAAGCCTTTCGACACGAAACCACCGCGTCGGAGCAGATTGAAGACAATCAGATCGCGGACAAAGAAACCGTTGGGAGCGCGTTCAAACATAGGTCAGACATGGATTGAGGTTGAGGATTCGTCGGCGGGCTTCTGGTCGGAGCGCAGGCCGGTCTGCATCTGTTCAATGCGCGCAAGTTGGTCGGTCAGTTCCTGAACGGAGCGGATTTTGACTTGCTCGTTGACCGCGATGGTGGCTTCGCGGATATGGGCGAGCGCCCGTTCCAGATGAGCGCGCACGATGGCGTCCATGCCGTGCTGGTGCAACCCGGAGCGCAGATTGGCATCGGCGGCTTGAAGCTGTCCGAGCAACGCGCGCCGCAGCAATGCGAGACGATTTAGGGCACCGGCATTCATGGTCTGTTCTCCACCAGCGGATGTTTGGTTGTGTGGTTGGTTTGAACCTCCGGGGCAAACCCACCGGCGGAAAACCAATGTTCAAAACAATCGCGGTCGTAGCCGGGCGGCTTGCCTTGCCGGAATCCGAAGATGTAGGCGAGGCAAAGGCCGAGGGGCACGAGTGCGACGAGGAAGGCGGTCAGCAGCGACGTTTTAATCATCACCAGCAGGACGAAGAACACAGTGATGGCCACGCCGACACCGCCCACGAGCCACCAGAACAAGCCGCCTTCCAGACCCCAGGTGCGACCTTTGGAATCGGACGCGGCGTTGGTATCGGTGAAACGGAGTTCGGTTTTCATGCTCGTGGGCGGTCGGGGGTTGGTTATTGGGTCAAGGCTTCGCCTTGTCAGAACGTGCCGACGCCAACGGCGCTGTTGGTATTGAGGCCGAAGATGGTGTAGAAGGCATAGACCACTGCCGGGGCCGCCGCGATGATCGCGCCGCCGATGATGGACATCTTACCCTGGTCAACGTCGCCGCGACGGATGGCGAAGCCGCCATAGATGACGGCGGAGATGCCGAGGACAAAGCCGAACATCATGATTACGGCGAGGCTGTTGCTGATGCCGGTCTTGAGGTCGGTGGAACTGAACGTGGTGGACTGCGCCCAAGCCGGGATGGTGTTAAGGGCGAGGACGGCGGCGGCCACGAGGAGCGACGGCAGCCGCGAACGGTTTTTCGGATGGATGTGTTTGATGATCTTCATACGATTTGTTTTATTTTTTTTGCTTCGGGCAGCGATTCATTCGCTGCATTACACGGGCAATCTGACAGAAGTAAAAAATCGTTGGCGTGCCTGGCACACATCTTGAAATGGATTCCTGCTAGAAATGGGGGATGAATAAAACTACCGACTCGACGAAGCTTACCAAGCTCCAGAAATTGAACACGCTGCTGCCACACGAAATCCGCGGCCAGCCCCAAGTCCTGCCGCGCATTGTCTCGGCGGTGCAACGCGGCGAATTCGGCCTTACGAAACCGGGCCGTCCGCGCGGCAGTTTTCTGCTGCTCGGTCCGACGGGCGTGGGCAAAACGGAATCGGTCATCGTGACGACCAACCAGATTTTTGGGCCGGGAAATCTGTTCCGATTCGACATGAGCGAATTTCAGAATCAAGAGGCGCTCGGTTTGCTGCTCGGCGCAAGGCTCGGCGAAGTCGGCTATCTCGGCGCGGTGCGAGAACGCGCGGCGGAAGGCTCGTTGCTGTTTGATGAAGCGGAAAAAGCGCATCCGCGCGTGCTGGACATCCTGTTGCAACTGCTGGACGCGGCGCGGATCACGGTGGCGACCGGCCAAACGCTGGACTTCAGCAACTACTATATTTGGCTCACGTCAAACATCGGCTCGGCGGAATTGATGAGCTTGCAACATTCCAATGAAGCGACGCTGGAACGCCACGTCCTCACGCGGGCGCAACAATCCCTGCGCCCGGAAATCTTCGCGCGTGTGAATGAAAAGCTCGTGTTCCGCCGTTTAAGCTACGAACACCAGTTGGAAATTGCGGAGAAATTCCTGGCGCGAGAAATCGAATTCCTGCGGGAGCGCGGACACAAACTGGAACTGGACAAATCCGTTTTGCCGTTTCTCGTGCGAAAGGGTTTTCACCCGAAGCTCGGAGCGCGTCCAATGCGCGACGCGGTGGAAAAGCTGGTCGGTGATGCCGTGTCGGAATGCCTGCTGCAAGAGCGTCAAACCAGTGGAGCGTTAACCTTGGACGAAAAGCGTGACTGCCTGATGGTCCTGTGAATCAGGCCAGCGAGAGATACAGGTGCGTCTCGCCGATGTCCTTGTCCGGCTGGAACGCGCCAAGTTTGCGTTTTGACAATTGCGCACAAACTCTGCGGATGGCTTTCCGCTTGGCGGCAATGCCAGGCAACTTCACCAACAGACAATCGGCGAATTGATCACCGGCTTTGCCGGTGTAAATATCAGGCGCGATCACCTCGGTCGCGCCTGCTTTGTAGAGCGCCTCAACAAATTTCAGGGCATCGCTCTTGCGCTTGAATCGTCCGAGCGAGCGCACGGCCTTGCCGCCGCTTTCCAGCCATTTCCGCGCTTTGGCGCGATTATTCTGCGCCAACAGTGAATGGACAAAAACCTCGTGGATGTGCTTGTCGGTGGCGACAGATTTGGGCAACGGTTTCCCGGCGTTGCCGGTCAGCTTGGGCAGTGATTTGTCTTTGGCGCGGGCGGCGCGGTATTCCTCGGCGGTGACGGGACGCCCGTACAGATTGATTTCCTCGGATAACAGGGACCCGTCGTGCAACCACAAACGGTAGTGCCCGGAAAAATCACCGCGCACGGTGGAAAATTCCAACTGCAACCGGCCATTCTCGTGCCATGTGCGCTGAACACCCGTGCCGTGAACCATCCGGTATTTACCAAGCAATCGTCCGGCTTCATTCCACTGGCGACAGGTGCCATGAGGCAGTCCATTTTGATAGCGTTCCTCGTTGGCCAACACGCCGTTCTTGTGCCAGACACGGACAACGCCATGCCTGAGACCATTGCGCAACGGCACTACTTCACGCAGTTGGCCATTCCGGTGAAAGGCTTTTTCAACAGATTGTTTCACAAACCGGGCAATGTTTCGTTCGGCAATGAACCCATTTAAGCCCAAATTGCCGAGAAATTACAGCGGAGAATTGTGGTGACGCAATCCAATCTTCTTTCGAGCAGACAGACTTCCCGCGATGAAAACCTAAGAGCAAAACTCCCCGGCGGCGGCGGGCGGGTCAAGGAGGAACGGAAGCGCGAACGTCTAAGCGAGCGACCCGTAGTATCCTTGACGCGACCGACGACGCCATACAATCAAAGGGGGTTTCATCGCGTTGACCCGGCGACAAGCCGAATGCCCCGCAATTTTACAATCAGTGATTGGAAAATCTCAAATTGGCCAATCACTGATTGGCGCATTCATCACCTTGCCCGCGTATGCGGATTTTCTGGCTTCGGTCTGCGGTCGGCGAGCGGGGAAAGTGGAGCGGAGGGCAGAGAGAAGCGTTTAGCGCATCGCAGCCGGAGCGCAACGTCCCGCCGCCGAGCCGCAGACGGAAGCCTGCCGCTGTTGCGGCAATCTGCCAATGCCCGCTCGTGACGAGCGCGGTTTTTGCGAAGCGGAACAGGCGAGGTCGCAGGGGAAACGGGGCGACCGTCAAACCTGTGAAGCGTAGCAAAAATTGCGTTGGTCACGGCGGAACAATTCTTGTAACGTCCAGAAGCCCAGAAATTTCTAAATCTACCGCATCACGCAGTTCGACTGGTGCTTGCATCCTTGATCGTCACAAAAACTATCCTTTTTTTGTGACAATGAAAATGAATGAAAGTTCAGTTTGAGCTTCAATATACAAGGAGTCTTGATTCTGGCATCGGTCTGCGGTCTGGCAATTCCGAATTGGCAACGATCTCTTTTCATGAATTCATTTTGCGATGGACGATTGGGGCTGGATTGGTGTTGAATCGTTACAATGTGAAGGGCCACAATTGTCAATAGCCAAATGCAAAAGACATTAGAACACGATAAAGGCACATCTCAAAAAATATCCCCAGAGGAATTAGAGGAGTTTAAGCGCAAGGGCATCGAGCACATGAAACGAGCATGGACGTGGTGGGAACACCAGGATGAGCCGGTGATGAAATTTATCCGTTGTTCTTGTGATGTTTTACAAAAGGTGCCGGACTGCAAATTTTCTGACATTCCAGATTTTTTTTGGAGCAAAGCATTTACCGAGCTTTACTTTGACTGTCTGGGAGATTGTGCTGTTAAAATTCCTGAGGCAGCGGAGCGGCTTCACTATATAGCGGAAATTGCGGTGGCAGTTTTGAACAAAGCTGCATTCAAGGCCCCCAAAAAGTTTCAGCCAATTGCGATGCAAGATTTTCTCTGGCCCGGCTTCATAAGCAAGCATCCTGATGTTGCGAAAACTGGCAAAGAATTGATGAATGAAATCCGGCTAGGAAAGAAATCTTCAATCAACACGACTGGAAAAACATTTTCGGTCGCCACGATTGAGACGCGAATTGCTTGGGAGCTTTGGGATCAGATTGATTTTCTTCGTAAAGGCGAAAACAGTCTTCGTCCCGCACGAATCGGATTTGATGCTTTCCAGCCAGAGGCGCAGACATTGCAGCCGCTCACCAGAGAGAACCACCGCGATTGGTGGAAAGTTGGGGAGAAATTATTTATCAAGACTTTGGGTGAAGATTTTGAAAACCGGAAAACTTTTGCGCATTATTGGAAAAATGCTGCATACAGGGACGAGCCAAACGCCCGCGCTTTGATCCGGCGGGACATCAAGAAAAAGCTCCGGCAAGGTTTCCACAGCATTGCGGCCACAACGTCCGCCGTAAGAAAACCCATTTTGATTCAAGATGAAAAAGCGAAAGTCAAAAAACAAGACCGCTCCCTGGCACACATTCCCGCAAAACATTAAGGAATGGACTGACGAAGACCATGCGCTCGGCTGGTTGGTGCGCGGACTGCGATTTACCCCGCGTTCCTCTTCAAAACCACATCTAAACGTGTTTGCCTTCCCGGCATTATACGTTCCGTCAATGGAGCGGTTTTTCAAATGGTTTGCCAGTGAAATTTCAGAAAAGGACAATCAGGATGCTGCCGAAAGACTTTATTATTTGACGCTGTTGTCGGTGAGAAGTTTGCTGGCGGCATGTGACGCCCGGCCCGATCTCTACCGGCCGATTGCAAAACATCAATTATTTTGGCCCAGCATGACAGGCTGGGGCGCGGATGTTGAGCGGACGAATAAGGAATTGATGGCCGCCCTGAATCTGGGTGAAGCCGCGCCATTGAATACCGCCCGGCATGGTCGCAAATCATTTTCCTTTTTTGAAAACACTGCAACCAGCATTGCCTGCAAACTTTGGGGTGCGGTCGAGTTTTACCGCCGCGATGGCCTTGATGAGCGGGAGGTTTTGAGCGGCGATCCTGGGTGTTCGCTAATCATGCCTTGTCTGCCTGGGTTTGGCGATGCTCGCAAATTGGGTTTAACCGATGAACAGATTAAAAAACTTTGGACGCTTCAGCCGCTGTCGCGGCTAAATTTTTTGGAATGGTGGAAGTTGGGCGAACCGATCTTTATTCACCTTTACGGGAAAGATTTTGAGAACCACAAAGAATTTTCCGGCTACTGGGAAAGTCCGGCCTTCAAATATGATCCTAAACCGAGGGCGCAAATCAGAAGTATGATAAAAAAACAAATCAAGCAAGCCTTCCGCAGCATCGCCCCCAAGTCTTCCAGCGTGGGATAAATCACGGCCTTTTATACCCCATGAATCCTCCAGCCAGTTAAGTCATGTTCATCGTGCGCGCGGAGGTCGCCTAAATTGACTTCCCGCCATTGATGACATGACTATATTAACAAAACAAAATGGGGGCACCCAATCTCAAATAATTGCACCGCCGTGCATGGATTCGGTAGGTGAGCACGACCGTAATTTCAAACAAGAATCGCGCTGCAATAAGAAATGTCGTTTTCGTAAATGCAATAAACGCCAACGCGCAGAACAATGGATTTCGCCTTGTTCAGTTTGATAATTGGCCAGTTCACCCAGCCGGTCAGCGCAATTGGGCGGCACGGTGGCGACGGTCGGCTTTCCCGACATCGGGTTGCAGGGGTTCGCGAGCAAGCTGGCCAAGGGGGAAATCGCGTCGCTGTCAGGCGCGATGGATGACCCGCGCTATTTTCAAATCAGGGTGCCGGTGCAGCTCGGCAATTCGGGCGGGGCGCTGGTGGATGAGCGGGGCAACGTCATCGGCGTTGTGTCGGCCAAGCTGGATGCGTCGGAGGCGCTGGTGTTGGTTTATTAAGCCGGCGTCCAGTCATCCCGTAGCGCGTTAAACTTTGCCATCTTGACGAGGCTTCGGTCTGCGGTCGGCGAGCGGGGAAAGTGGAGCGGAGGGCAGAGAGAAGCGTCTAGCGAATCGCAGCCGGAGCGCAACGCCCGCCGCCGAGCCGCAGACGGAAGCCCGCCGCTCTTGCGGTCCTGCACCATACAAGCTCGTGACGAGCGCGCGGTTTGAGAAGCGGAGCGGGCGTCGTCGAGAGGGGAACGGGGACGACGGGCAGCCCGCGCAGCGAAGCAAACCGCGCGTTGGTCACGGAGGCACCGGGCGTTTCATTGGCCGTAATCGCAAGATGCGCCGGTTGGAGCGAGCGAGCGGCCTGAACTTAACGGCCATTCCACTGCCGGTCGGACATTTCTTTGGCGGTAATCTGCAAAAGGGTTTCAGAACTGAGTGACAAACCATGTGCGACACTCAAGCGGTCAAAGTCGTCGGACTCGACACCACTTACGATGAACTTATCGGGCTTCATCAAATGGCGAGGATGGAATCCCTGTCCGTCGATCTTCCTTCGTCCGGGGTCCAGCTTCCATGTGGTCAAACCGCTGTTTACGACAGTTTCTTCCAATCGCTCAGGAAAGAGTTTACGATAAAAAATTGCACGGCTTCCGCCGCCGGACAGAATGATGTTCACGTTTTGGCGAAATGCCCGTGGTCTTTGGTCCGCGTCGCGAAATGGTTGATCCAGAAATTGCTTAAAGGCGGAGAAGTTCGATAATGCCTTCTCCAAACATTTCAGTGCGAATATCTCCCGCGTCGAATGAAACGCAGCCTTCATGGGATTGGTGACAACCGCGATGGCCCGCACGTACTCATTAGGTGATTCGGGGACATGCCAATCCTGGTCGGAGCCGATGCTGACCAAAGTGTCCACGGCATCCGGCGAAACGGCGGCAAGGGCATGGTGAATTTGTTCATACAAACGGAACGCTCCGAGCTGTGCAACTTCACAGAAGTGGAACGAACACACTTCTTCATGCGCGTTTTGATGGAGAATCAAGGTGGAAATATCGAGCGTGCCGGCACCAACATCGATAAGCATCAACGGCCCGGTGGTGCGGTAGCGGGAATAGACATAACCCGCGAGTTGGGCGGCGATTTCTGGATAGAAACTCACCCGATCCAAGGAAAGCACTTGTCCTGAATCTCCAGGCAGTGGAGTCCTTGCGAGACAACGCTGGATCAATTCGCGAGTTACGTGCTCGCCTAAGTTCACGGCTTGGATGGCAGCTCCGACAAAGCGCTGGTACGCTTTCTGAAGTCGTGGATTGTTATCCACTCGCTTGGCCGGAAATCCGAAACTCAGCCACCAGCAACGTGCCCTGGCTCGATGGTCCCCAGCGCGATGTTGTTCATACCACGCAAGGGTATGTTTCAATACGAGGGCCACATAAATTGCCAAGTCAGTTTCCGGTCCGCTTGTGTCGCCCTGGTTTTCCACAGCTTCGATCAGCCGAAGTTTCAAATTCGACGCCAGTGTGGCATTTGGACCAAACGACAACGAAATCCCGTCAGCACCCTCATAGAATCGCGTAGGGAATAGGTATTTCTCGACTCCGTGCGCGCGCGTGTTGAATGGTACACCGTGTTGACTGCCAAGCATGCTGTCGCCAACAGCCACTTTGCTGCAACTGGTGCCCAGATCGAAACCGATTGTCAGGTCCGCAACCGATTGTGTGGAAGAAAACAGAGGCGGAGGTGGAGGGGGCAGCGCGGAAGATTCTTGGAAGCGAGTAACCGTAGAATGTTCGGCTCGTTCAGGTTCGGGCTTTGGAGTTGCGGGCGGTTCAGATGTAAACGGGTTTGTGCTTTTCTTGTCGGACAAATTAGCATGAGCAGGGGGCGCCGGGGGCGCTGGATGGGGAGCGTCCGTGCGCGGCAGCGAGTCCGGTTTCTTGAACCAACGAAATATGCCCTTAAGCCAATTTGCCATACGCTAGTCCTTGAAATGCATGGTCACGTGGCTCTTATCAGGCCACAGCATATTTGGTGATACTCAGCCTCGGTTGTTGCACGGTTGCGTATTGCTCGCCGCTGCACTTCGCAGCGCTCCTTTAACTTGGTTATTTGCCCATGTGTCGCATCGGCAAGACTGGAGCGGCCTTTATCCATGTGCATCCGTAGAACCTCGTTCAGTCTCTGAAGGCGGCGAGACTCGAAGCGGTCAATCGAGGTTATCTGGATACTTGCCCGGTCTTGATTTTCATCCATGCATTGTTGTTCGAATTTCAGAAACTCGTCGGACGCCAAGTCATCCAATGTTATGACCCGCTCTGCGACGAGAGCGAGGTCCGCGTCCAGTTTGGGGTCACGCCAATCTTCGCCCACAGTCAAAGCGTGGTCCACCAGTCGCTCGGCAAGGTTTTGGTCCAGCAACTGGCCGTCCGCGAGCGAGGCGGCGACGAAGCGCAACTTTTCGACTTCACGCAATCCCGCAACCTGCCAACGCTGTACGTTGAAGACATAGACATCGGGTGCGACTCCCTCGGGAAGTGCCGACCGGGCGAGTTGGACGGCCACAGGCACGGCTTGAACGAGTTGATCGGTCCGGGTCTTCCAGGCTGCAAAGCGCACCAACGGATGAGACTGGCTGACAATCTCATCACCAGCCTGACTTTTCAAGAACGTGCGGTTGTCGAAACGAATCCGGCGATTTTGAGTGGTGTTAAGTCGTGTTTGCCCGACCAGTTTGTGGATTTGCAGGAAACGGTCGAAATCGCAGAACGCATCCTGATCCAGACTGATGTCGAAGCAGTGTTCTCGCGCATTTGCACACAGCAATCGAGTGGCCGGAAAGCATTTAAGAAAGAAGTCCAAAACGTAGCGTTCGATTTCCTCGGCTTTAATCCAGCGTTGTAGTTTATGACTCGCTTCAACCTGCCGCAGAATGTAATCACCGTGAGCGGCAAGGACAGCAGCCTTCTCTTCGAGTTCCTCTTGAACCCGAATCCCGTAAGCAATGGCCTGTTCAGCAGCCTTGACGCGTTCCTCCTGTTGCTGCTCGGTCAGTCTGTGAGTTAGCAAGTCGCGGGTTAATTCCGAAATGATCGGACCCAAGACCGGTTCAAGATCACCCAGGGCGCGGCGGAATAAATTGAGACGCTTGTAGAGGCGTTCGTAAATGCGCTCATCAATGGTGTCCTCAGCGATGAGATTGAAAATCAGAATTTGGTCCGCCTCCTGGCCAATGCGGTCAAGGCGGCCAATGCGCTGCTCAACGACCATGGGATTCCAAGGCAGATCGTAATTAATTAGAACGCGCGCGAATTCAATGTCCAAACCTTCGCTGCCTACTTCAGAGGAGAGCAGGAGTCGTATCGAATCGGAGTTGCGGAAGCCATTTACGACTTCTTGTTTGCTCTCCGACATTCCGCCAAGAAGCAGGAATGACTGAACGCCCTCGGCAGCGAGACGATTGCGGAGGTAACGCAACGTTGGTCGGAAATAAGAGAACAGTACTACTTTGCCGGATGGGTATTCTTGCCAGTAATGTTTAAGTGTCTGCACCAGCATCAGAAACTTGGTGTCTTCAGTTTGAAGCTGGGTTGTGGTCGCAAGGTGGTGGATGTTCTCGCTTATGAATTGAACCAGCGGTCCAGGTCCACGAGGGTCGTCCTCCGCTCCATTGGAGTCGGGGCTGACTTCAACGTCCTCCCCGACTTCGCCCGATACGGACGCCCACCGAGCACAGGCAGCAGCCATGCAACTGGCGATTTGACGTTGAGGCATGACATACAGGAAACCACCCGGAAGGTCATGCTGGTCGGCGTAACGCAGCACCAATTCGGTGACGCCGCCATAGAAAGCACGCTCACGCGCGGACAGTGTTACCTTGACCGTCTTCACTTCACGCTCCACTCGTTTGCCGGGGATGTCCCGCTTGCGTGTGCGATTGATGGCATAGCCTAAGAGATTGACTCTTTCGACACGGTGCGCGAGTTCGCTGCGACTCTGAGGACTCGACAACTGATTGGAATCAACTTCGAGTTCCTTTTGGAGACTTTCCAAAACACGACTGCCCGTGAGAAAGGTATTAGATGCCGCTGTGGTCAACTGTTCACGGATTTCCGCGAACAGACCATGTGGATTCAGGAGCAAGTCGCGGAGCCTTACGAGAGGCGCGTTAGCTTCGAGAATACTGCGGAAGGCGTATTCGCTGTTAAACGTGTCCGGGTCAAGTAAGCGCAACAGATTGTACAGGTTCTCATTCTGGGTGTGAATGGGTGTGGCTGACAAAAAGACCCGGTGTGAGGCTGCCGCCGTCGCCAACTCGCCGAGTTCTGCGGTGCGATTCCCACTGTTGCGCATGTAATGTGCCTCATCCATTACCACGAGGTCGAGTGGGGTTGAATCCACGGACAATTCGGAGAGGGCATGGGCCAAACCGATCTGAGGGCTGACGTTGGGAAGCTGTTCCTCCCATTTTGCCGGAGGACGCAAGCCATGGTAGGAGCAAATGACGGCGAAGGAATAATTTGGGTCCTGTTTTAGCTGCGCTAGGTGCTCCAAAAGTTCCCGAGCCCCGCAGATGTCCGCGCGCACGCCAAAACGGTTTTTCAATTCCGTTTGCCATTTGTCGCGCAGGTGAGGCGGACAGACGACCAGAAGATTGCGAGCACCCGAGCGAGCGCGCAGTTCAGTCCAGATAAGTCCAGCTTCGATGGTTTTGCCCAAGCCCACCTCGTCCGCAATCAGCAGGCTGTTTGTGGGGGATTCGAGGAGCTTCAAGACTGGCTTGAATTGATAGGCAAGAAACTCCGTCTGGGAAGTCTCCATCGAATATATGACATTCGCGAGGCGTCCGCTCAGTTTTTCATGGGTAAGAATACGCTGGAAGCTGGCAATGCCATGAACGCGTCCTTGACGCAGATCGTCCAGCGGGTCGCCGTGTGCGGAAATAGCTTCGAGGTTGGCAGCGCGTTGCCAAGCGGGGACATGTGTTCCGTCGAAATGAACACGCGCCATGAGAACTTCATTGACGTATTTGGAGTTGGGCGGCGCGGTGATAGTGCCGCTGCGCTCGGGATTACCTATGATACGAACGCGAATGCCGGGTTGGATTTCTGGTTCGGTCATAGAAACGAAGCGTCGTTGTCGTCCTCTCCGGGTGGTGGGGTGGTGGGGGTGGCGGAAGCTGCAACGGCGTCAGTGTTTTCCTTGATGAATAAATCGCCGTTTGTCGCGGCCTTACGGAATATGTCCAAGTCCCGGAGTTCCCAACCGCGAACGGTGCTTAGATAAACCCACTGCGTGGCGCGCGTGATGCCGACGAGCAGCAAGCGATGGCGGCGCTCGCCTTCCACTCGCTTGAAATTATTTTCGACCAACTTGGGCATCAGGACGCAATCAAAGGTGAGTCCCTTCGCGTTATGGTAGGACGCAATCGTGGGCGTGAGAGAATCGAAGTCCGGCGGCGTGCCGCCCCGACGAGCAGCGACGGCCTTGTGAACGTCCACACCTCTTTCTGCAAGTTTCTTGGCGACGCCGAAGAGATCCAAGTTGGTAGGGACAATGATGCCGCACTTGTGATTCAGGAGTCGCCGTTCGCGCAAAACATCCGCGAGCTTGTCCATCTCGTCCTCCCAATCGTTCGCCACGTAGAGGCAGGGCTTCTGCCGTTCCATAGCGAGATAATTGAGGCCATCGTAAGCGTTGCCGAAATAGGAGGCGAGTTTGGCGATGTCCGGGGAATTGCGATACGCGGGCAAGAGTGACGCGGATTGGCCGGTCAAGCTGAGATGCTTTTGCATTTCCGGCACGGAAGCGCCGCCATCGAAGATTTGCTGCCGGGCGTCGGCAAAAACCGTCAGGTGCTTGGTGGACAGGCGGAGGATGCCGTAGGCGGTGGCATCCAAGTCCTGCCCTTCATCCACGAGGACGAAATCGAGGCTGGGTTTGGGCTGGCCGGTGCTTGCGGTAGGCGCCGCGATGGCTTGAAGACTTTGGAGCACGCCAGTCCGCACGGCTGCGAAATCAATGAATGACTTGCCGCGCCGATCCGGCAGCGTTCGAGGTTTGGGCTTGCGAACAAATTGATCCCATAATTCGGCACACCAATCATCGAAGGTCCGCACGTTCTCCTTGGGAATACCGAGGAAGTCCAAAGACTGGCGCAGAAAGTAGGTGAGCACGTTCGTGTAAACGAGCACGCAAAAACCTTCGGGCGGGATTTTATAGGTCTGACGCAGCCAGCGGGCGCGATGCAGCAGCACCTGGGTTTTGCCGGAGCCGGGTGGCCCCGTCACTAGGTGATGGCGGTCCGGGCGCAATTCGACAATGGCGCGTTGCTCGCGAGTCAGTTGGCTGTCATGGAGGACAGAGGGCATGGTGTCGTTGGCGTTACGGTTGAGAAAGAACCGGGAGATCATTCTCGCCGGCCTTGGCGGTCTTACTCTGGCCGCGCGCACGTTCGCGGGCTTTCCGTGCCGACTTCACGTCCTCGGCGCGGCCAAGGAATTCCGCCGCGTCTTCATACCAGCCCAAGTGCCAGGGACTTTGAGCCTCGACAGGCGGGAAACGACGAAAGCCTTCTTGCGCAGCCTCTTTGCCAGCGGCAGTCTGGCCCAAGCCTTCGAGAATGCGCGCGCGAAGGATGTAATAAGGTGCGGACTCAGGCTCGCGCACAATTCCTTCGTCCACTTTTTCAAGGGCGACGGAAAAATTGCGGCGGCGCTTGTGGTGGAGTGACCAATTAAACAATGGGCCGCCCCAATTCCCGGACACACGCGCACCTTCGGCATAGTGCGCCTCCATCCGGTTGAGGTCGCCTAGTTCATCGTAGAACATGCCGAGACGATTCAGGATTTCGGCATCTGGGCGACCGACTGCACGGGAGGCACTCTTGAGGACCTCGACCGCCTTCTCAAGCATTCGCAGTTCTCGGTAAAGCTCGGCGAGGCGCATCAGCTTGTCACGATGGCGCGTGTTGAGACCGCCTGCGTCCCGCAAATCCTCTTCGATTTCTTCGATCTCGACCCGGACTACGCCGGGGTTGGAAACATTGATGAGCGGGTTTTCCGCCGCGATCTCGGCGCGTTCGTCTGGGCGTTTGCGGAGTGCGACTGCGCAATCGAAGGACCGACCGGAACTAAACCGAAACTCAAAATTCAGCGGCTCGCCAGCTTCACCGGGAGCGACCTCGATGGGTAAATTCAAGATGACGTGCTCTTCGGGCAAGGTCACGACTTCGATCCGCAACGTGCCGCCGAAGGGTTTGGGTAGGGCCAGTCCGGCTACCATTTTCCAATCGCCGTCGGGAGGATAAGGAATGGATGTGCCGGCTTGAACAAGTGGGATGGGGTTGCGTCCTTGGACGCGCAGGGCGATGGTCTGGGAAACCACCGGACAAACCAACGGTTGTTGGAATGTTTCCAACCACGCGGCGGTCCAAGCCGCGCCTCGGGCGATGGCAGTTTGTGCGGCGGTGCTATCCGGGAAACGCAGTATGCGGCTCTGCGTGAAGAATTTTTCGATGGCCCACTGGACTTGCGGCACAAGTGAACTGCCGCCAGCCAGCAACACCATATCCACGTCTTTGGTCCGCAGCTTTGCGCGGTCGAGCGCGTCGGTCAACGGTGCGAAGATGGAAAGTGCCAGCACGTAGTCGGTCTCACGTGCGTGCATCATTTCCAAGTCGAGAAACGGCTTCAGGATTTCCTCCCATTGCGCCGCGCTGAGTTCGGGATGCGCGAGGAGATAGTCCCTTCCTCCGACCGTTACTTTGGTCGGAGCTTGTCGGGCGACAATCTTGGTTTTGTCCGCTCCCTCGTATTTGCCGTGTAGGTGCAGTTGGGAGATTTCTCGGCAAAGACCCTCCTTGAGCGCCTCGGCGCAGCCGCGCAAGGCGGGTTCGATGATTTTTTTGCGGTCGGTCCACTCGAAGTGACGTGCCGTGAGTTCGTTTTCCTTGAGCAACTGCGGCAGCAGCACGTTGTGTATGATGGCGGCGTCGAAATCCCCACCTCCGAGCCGGTGATAGCGGGAGACGGAGCGAGTTTCGATGGCAAAGGCTGCGCCAGTGGCGGCGGGGGAAAGACGTGCCACAAACACGTCGCACGTGCCGCCGCCGAAGTCGAACACGACGACATTCTGCGGCTTGTCCCAAACCTCCGCGCCAGCATGTGTGAAGAGATAATCCGTGAGCGCCGCCACGGGTTCATCGAGGAGGTCGAAGTCTGAAAGGACGAGTCCCCCCAGTTTGGCGGCGGCAAGCGTGTCCGCCCGCTGGTTAATCTGAAACGAGGCGGGCACCGTAACGACAGTGCGACCGGGAGGCGAGCCAGTCGCCTGGCGCGCTCCGTTCATCAGGAACTTAAGGAGATGTCCCGCAATCTTGCGGGCGTGGTCGAGGTCCTCGCCAGCCCGGTGATAGCGCTTTTGTAGGCCCATGTCGTTCTTGGTTTCATAGAACAGATTTTTTTCCAGGCTCAAGCCGTGTTTCTGTGGCTCGGCCCGCATCCGCTTCGCGCCCTCACCGATCCAGACCTTGCCAGCCTTGTCGATTGCTAACACCGACGGAACGAGCGCGCCAGTGAAGGGACTCATTTGCGTGGACTGCTCCACCGGCACGCATTCACATGCAAACTCGGCGGAGGAAGTTTCGGGCAGCGGCAGTCTGACTTGGGCCACGGTGGAGTTTGTAGTTCCAAGGTCAATGCCAATGACCCGCGTGCCCGGCTTGGCGCTGGCGGCGGTGCGAAGCTTTTCGAGTAGGTTCATAAAATTGAGAGGGCAGGTTGTGCGACAAATAACTTGATGTGGTTCCGTTTGAAATACTGGCCCAACCCCGCAAAGTAAGTGTCGGGATACCTCCCCGCCGGGTGGCCAGTGACGAAATAGGCAGTCCCGTTGCGTTCAAGTCCAAGCAACTGCTCGGGAATGAGGGGGTGAAATTCCCTGCCAGCAATGGCCTCCACATGTTGACGTGGCTTCCAGAAATAGAAAACCACGGCCCGAGGGCGGTGCGTCGCAATCTTTTCTCGCAAGGTGGCAATTCGACCGGCTAACACGGTCTGCATGAATTGCTCCCGGCTGCGCATCCATTCAGGCAATTCAATTTCGCTTGCATAGGGCCATACACGGTGATTTGGTGCTGGGAGCGGCGACAATTCAGTGAGGCACACATCACCGGATGATCCACCAAACGAAAGTTGCTGTTGTTCCAGCAAGGAGGCTTCCCCAACAGGCTCACCGCGAGCCGATAGCAACACGCGAATCAATTGCCGCCAGGTGGGTTGCAATGAGGCATTCGGGCCATGCCACTGGTGCTGGCCACAAGCGGGATAAAACGACGGAGCGTCCTCCAACTCGCGGCGACCGCGCTGATCCCAAGCCAATAGCCGAGTCTGCAACTCTTCCGGCTTGCCAGTGCCAGCCTCTTCCAAGCCCACGAACCAGACTGGGGAATCCCAGCGGCCGTAGCCAAAGAATTGTTTGCAGTAGGCTTCGATCATTTGGGTTAGCTGGGCGATAGTTTGAGGCCATTGCCTGGGCCGGCATCAAACAAGGATGTCTGGGCGTTGCCACGGCGTTCGCGGAGGGCTTCCCATTTGGATTCAAACTCGGAGCGGAGCAGTTCCTCGAATTGTTTCACGCCGGAGCTTCTTGAGCCCACGGTTTTCACCTGAAAGAGCCGGGAAAGAACAGGGCGCGACAGCACGCCGATGGGGATGCAGGAATCGGATGGGGTTCCGGGCAAATTGCGGCAGGCGGCACATTGCAGTTGGGCAACGAGGTCTTCCGGTTTCCCTCTGATGGTTAGATACAGGTCGTTGACGCCGCCGCACACGTCGCAGGCGGGAAAGGCGGTTTCGGGATCAGGGTCATTGGCGAAATCCATTTCCAACTGCCCGGCGGAATCTAGCGCGAGGCTGGCCGCAGCGCTGCCACCGGTGAAGGCATCGCCCGTGCGGTAGAGATCGAGCAGGAGGGCGCGGGGGAATTGTTCGTTGGGGCCGATACGGGCGGCAGCGAGTTTTTTCTCGCCTTCGGCGGTCAGTTGAAAGGTGACGACGGCACCGCGAATTGCGGTGAGCACGTAGCAGACGTTGCGGTCGCGGTATTTGTGGAGGCGGGGCATAATTAACCTTTGGGTGTGGGTTGGGGCTGAGGCGAGAGCCTAGGGATGCGCCATGCTCGCAAGCGATGGATCAGCTTTTCGAGATGGCCACCAGTGGTGGCGTGGGCGATGAAAACTTCATCGGCCAGAGCGGCGACGAAGTCGTTACGGCGAGCGGCAAGCGCGGCACTGATGCGGTTGGCGGTGGCGGTGAACTCGGAGAGAATCAGGAGGCGACCGGCGGTCAGGGGCTTTTTCCAGTCCGGCGGCACGCGCTGGGGCAAGGCACGCGCCGGGCAGATGATTATGGGCTGCGAGCCGCGCAGGAGGATCGCCAGACACTCTTTCTCCACCGGGGAATGGAAGCCGCTGATGACGCAGCGTCCAGTATCACGCCAACGGACAGCCTGGTCGTAGGTCGTGAGGATGACATGTCCGGGGCAGCGAGCGGAACAAAACAACGCCGTCTTGGGCAGGGCGAGCAAGTCGAGGTTGCCGAAGGCCGATAATTGCGCGGGTGCAGCGCTGCACAAGCGCCGCCCGAGTTGAGACGGATAATGCGCATCAGATGATTTGATGAGGACTGGCGGCGTCATCGTTACTTTTCACGGCGCAAGACGTCCACTTTCGTCTGGCGGCATTTCCGGAGGTTGTAATTGAATGCACCCACTGACGACCAGCTTTCCGGAGGATAATAAATGTCGAGGCCGCGACCCACCTTGACGATCCAGCCGTTGCTGAAAATGACTTCGCGGTCGTGGAGCTTTTCAGATCGCGACCATTCCATTTTGACGCCGTGGTTTTTGGATAGTTCACGCTTCAAATTTTCGAGACGCGAGTCAGTGTCATCAAGGTCTTCGCCAAACGCGGTGCCCGTCTTGAGGATGATGTGCTTGACGTCCCCCTTTGAAACAGCCAACGAACAGAATTGGCCGAAGTTATCCACCTGGTAGCGTTTACGGACGTAAGGATCTTCCACGGTGATGGTTTGCGCCCCGGTGATGCATGGTCCGAAAACGCGGTCATAGCCATAGCCGGTCGCGCCATCGGCAATCTCGAAGCTGTGCGGCTTGAGTTCGTGGGCAACGGCGGGTGCGACGGAGGGCTTGGCGTGAGTGACCGCTCCCTTGCCGACGGTGTCCACCTTTTCAGTTTTGTCCGAACCCACGTCCGGCAAGGCCGCAATGATGTCGGAGAGATAATTGGTGACGCGAGTTTTCTCCCCGCTGGTGGCGAGGGACAAGGTGGACTCGATGGCCTTGAGGCGCTCGTCAAGATTGGACAGGAGTTCGGTTTTGATCTGCGGATAGACCGAGTTGGCCTGGGCGAGGAGGCCGACGGCGAATGACGCAAAATGCTTTTCGAGGTGTTCACGGAGGGCGGAACTGAGCAACCGACGCACCGTGTTGTAAAAGCCGGAGACGGTTTCATTTTGCCGCCAAGTAGTGCCGCCGCCCCGCACATTATGGACCTCGTCCTTGGCGGCCTGAATGCGGGTCTGGACTTCCTGGGAAGCAAAGTCGCTGAGTTGCTTGAGGATGGCATCCCGCTCGTTGGGGGCCTGGTCGGCCAGGAGTTTTTCAAATTCGCCGAGCACTTTCTGATGGGCCTGGGACAGCGACAGCGGTTCAAGGCCGGAAAGAGCATTGGATTGCTCGACGGCCACAACCTCCTTCTCCAAGTGACCGAGTTGCGTTTTGACAGCGTCGGAGAACTTGCGGAAATGTTCGATGTATTTATTGAGGAGCAGCTCGATCTTGGGAAAGATCAGGTCGGCGACTTTAGACTGGAGATCGGAGAGGTAGCCCCAATAGCCCCAGCGCTTGCTCTGCCAATGCTTGCCGAGATCGCCCTTTTCAAGCTCATGGAAGACGCCTTCCGCGAGCAGACAGATGGCGTCGAGATGGGTGGGAACGATGCTGGCCAGCGCAGTTTGTTCGTTACCCATGGCCGTCACGAGCGTGGCGGCCTCCTCGGCGAAAAAATCGAGTTTTTTCTCCAGTTCGGCGCGAATTTTGGCGATTTCTGCGCGGACCTTTTCCGGGTTGTATTCCGCTTCAATCGCATTTAGGCGGCCCGAGAAAGCGCCACGAAGCCGGTGAACGACGATGGTCAGCCGGTCAGTGAGGAGCTTGCGGGAATGTTCAAACCGGTGGCTGGTGGAAAGAATCTGGTAGAGGCGGTCGCGGACAGCAAGGATGCCGGACTTCTCGAATTCCTTGTCGTCGTAGTAATGCGTGGAAATCAGGTGTATGGGAACGCTGTCGAGCTGTTCGAGGAAGTAATAGCCATCCTCGTCGCTGAGCTGGTTGGAGGCGAGCAACTCGTCGAGCGTCTTTTTGACTTCGGTGCGGATACGGTCTTCCTCCTTGCGGCAAAACTCCTCAAAGGATGGGGGATCTTCGTCGTTTTCGCGGCAATCGTGGACCTTGGCGTCATAGGTCTTGTCGATCTTCGTGGCAATGATTTGGAGGTGTTTGATCTGCCGCTGACGAAGCTGCCGGACGATAAACTCCTTGTCCGACTGACTGTATGACGCGCCAGCCTCCGTGAGAAACAGGATGGCATCCACTTCCTTGACGAGGTCCTCGGTGAGGCGGACACGAAAACGCTCGGTATCGTCGAGGCCGGGGGTGTCAATCAATTCGATGTTATCGCCGAGGATGGGAACGGGCGCGTGAACCACGAGGCGGTCCACGAGATAATGGACCGGCTCCTGGCTGGACGTGAATTTTCTGATCTCGGCCCGAAACTTTGTTTTGTCCTCCTTGGTTTTCCAACCGCCGGGGGTGATGCGGTGGGTATATCCACCAGGATGAAGCCATTTAGATGCCAAAGCTTTTAAGTCGAAATGGGGATGGTGAATGATGCCACCTTCCTTAATGCGCTTGGAAGCAGGCTCGTTGAACTTGGTGAAACCGGCGTAGCGCTTGGCCTCGGGATCGGTGGGGTCGGCCTTGTAGGCTTCGCGCTGTTCTGCCCATTCCTCGGCGGAGATGAACTTGACCTCGGCGTAGGCATTTTCGGCGTAGCGGAGGAGTGAGATGGCAGCAGTTTCGGGGCTGGTCTCGACGCCGGTCAGACGTTCGTCCGTGAGTTTGTTGACGAACGATGACTTGCCAACCTTGAAACGGCCAACAATGGCCACGCGGTAGAAGTCGGGAATCTTGGCGAGGGTGAGGGCCTCATCGATGGACTGTATTTGCTCGTCCAGGTAAGGCCGGTAGCTAGGGAGTTCGAGACTCTTGGCTTCCGCCAATTTATTGCGCAAGGCGACGGCGCAATCGCGAACTTCAAGCAGGGGATGAGCGATCAGTTGATTCATAACTTCAATTGGGTGGGCTGTAGTTTTACTTGCAGAATTTCCGCGAGTTTCTCCTTCAGCAGCGTTTTCCTGTCCTTAAAGAATTCTTGGAAGTTCTCTAATGACAGGTCGCTATCGGGAATAAAGTGCTTGGCACAAAAATCGGCGCGGGCGGTCTTGCCGGCGCAAGTTTTCTTCAACCAACCTTCAAACTCGGAATCACTTTTTTCCTGATTGGGGATGCCTTCCAATAATTGCAGGTTGGGCAACCCATCCACCGATTCCATATAGAAATCGAGATCGCCCGCTGGAATGCCCCGCTTGGCCAGTTTGGCCCGGGTGATGAGGCTGCGGGCGTGGATGTGGTCTATGTGGAATTTGTTGCGATAATCCAGCGTCGGATACAACAACGAAAGCGTGGAGAAGGTGTAACCCTGGCCATACCGCGACAGCAGCAGATTCTCGATGTCATCCTCGGTTACTTGCAGCGATTTGTTTGTGCCTTTGAATTTGTCTTTAACCTCATCCAGCGGGAATGCGCCGTTTTGCTTGCGCAGAATTTCGCGGATGGGACGCAGCACGGTGTCAGGAACACCGCCGAACGCCCGCTTCACCAACGAGAGGATGAGCCAGAGCCGCACAGTCTCCCGGTCATCCCTGAACTTACCGGCTTCAACATAGTTGTTCGGGATTCCCTTTTTGAGCAGATAGTAAGCGATCGGGATGACGGCGTTGTTCGAGGTCAGGCGATCCCGGTCGTAGCCGAACGAGGAAATCAAGGTGACCGCATGCCGGAGCGCGGAAGTGATGTCATCCCACTCGTTCTCGATTTTCAGCATATTCGACTTGTTGAAGTTGTCCACCTTGAAGGCGATCTCGTTAAAATCACCCAGGACCAGACAGCTTTTCAGGATGAAATCCTTGTCAAAATTGAAACCGCTTCCGATGGCATTCAGTTCGTCCACAAAAGCGGTGATTTCCTCGCGCGCATCCAACTTCTTCCATTGCGCCGTGGCGATGGATAGCAACAAGTCTGAGTAGCTGAGAATCGTTCCCCCGCTGTTGACCCGGATGAAGATGTTCAAGACCTTGTCCAGACTTTCGTCCTTCTCCAGGAAATAGTTGATTACCTTTGCGTCATGAACAACTGACCAGAGCTTGAACAAAGTCTCATTCGCAAATTCCGCCTGTCCCTCGGGGCGGTTCATCAGCTTGTTCTGAATCAGGAATTTGTTCACCCCCGACTGGTTTTTGATGTCCAAAATATCGCCGACTCGAAACCAGAACGTGTCTTTCGGCGATTCCTTTGCCTCCTCGTCCGTCAGAAAGACGAAGTCGTAAATCATGTCGCCTTTATCATTCTTGGCCGGCGCGACCAGATTCAGGTAAAGCCGGCGTTTGGGAAAAGCATGAGGATTGTCCCAGCGTTTGCGCAATTCCTTGTAGGCATACGAGCCTTTCAAGCCCAGGTAGAGCGAGGTGAGCCGCTGCTGTCCGTCGAGAATGCCAGTCACATCATCCTTCCCGCTGACATTGGCCTTGGGATTGTGGCTATTATCCCGCTCGTGATATTCCCGCATGAACTCGTAGAACTGAAAGTTGCCCGCATTCTTCCGCTCCACCTGCCAGAAAAGAAATGAGCCGATGGGGTAATCCCGCAGCAATGAGTCAAACAGCCGCTCAATCTGTTCGACCCCCCAAACCACCTCGCGCTGGATTGCAGGCAATAGGTATCGCTTCTGGTCAATGTTCTCGATCGCCTCTTTGACAGTGATGGGGGTTTGGAATGCCATAAAGTTCTTTTTAGCTAAACAGCTCCTTCTCGATCAGAGCCATATATTTGTTCGTGTAGAAAAGGTCTGGCTCGTGCCGCGCTGCGCGCATCATTATTCGGAAATCGGGAGATGCCGGCTTCGTAGCGTCGAAAGTCACCAACCCAATTCCAAATATCTGGCAAAGGGAGTCCAAACGATCCAAATCCTCCTCTGACGATTTGATGGGCACAACGAGGTAAACTTTATTGCTGAAAATTTTGTAGGCGCACGCCTGGCCGAAGGCGGTAATCAGTTGCACGGTATCCGTTTTTATTTCGGCGGAAACTATTTCGGTCGTGCCCTTGATGATGTCGCTTCGACGAGATTCGCGTTTGCCGACAACATCTGGAGTTCCCCATTTGTCTTTGAATTTATTGCGACCAAGTGGAATCGCGACTGTTACGTCCTCAATTTCGTTCGTCAACCAATCTGCGAAAGGTTTGTAGAAATCCTCTTCCTTAACTTTAGTTGCCACCACGGAAACCGGAGCGGGCTCGTTGGCCTCCACGTCTGCTGGCTTATATTTAAGGAGGCGAAACAGACCCTTTGATGGTTTGTAAACCTTGTCGGGGAAAATGGCATCGAGATTCCAGATGCTGCCATTCACGGTGTTGGCGTTGAAGCTGGGGTCGAAGGCACTGATTTTGGCGTGCAGCTCGGAATACCTTAACCCTTTGGGAGACTGCTCAAGCAATTCGAGAGCCTTGTCTTTGATCCGCTTGGTTACTTTGTCTGGTTGCATAATAATCACTCCGGTTCGTTTTCGGTGTCGCGGCCAAGTCGATTTTTAACGTCGTGGTTCATATTGATTGGCGCGCAGCGTCACTGGCTTGCTCGCTTTTGCAAACCGCATCGAATTCTGTCGGGTCTTTGAGCTTCTCAATCAGGAAATCCGCCCATGCGGGCGTGTATCCGTAATCATTGTGTCGTTGGTCGTAGATGCAAAACTTCCAGTTCGTTTCTTGCGGAGTATTGCTGCCGCTCGCTGGGCGCACTTTGAACCGCTTCCAGCAGCGGGCATGAACCGCGAGGTTGAATCTGTCAACTGATTTGCCTGCCCGGTCGGCTTTGGGATTACCCAAACCAGCCTGCACCTTCTTAACAACATCGCCCGCACGAATGCTGTTGAGATTGGCGACTGGGACTTCCTTGAATTTGACCATCGCGACCACATGACCGAGTTGCTTCTTCTCCTCGTCCGAAAGTTTATCGTAGTGAACAAATTGGACCGGCAGCGCGTTTTCACTCCTATGGTTCGCAACCTGGATGAGAAATGCCTTGAAAGAATATTTACCGCTGGCTGTAACTTCTGGTGAAATCGTTGAGCGGTACTGCTGGATGAATTCCACGACGGGTTTGCTCTCCGGCTTGTGTTTAACCGTGTCCACCAGGCTTTCCGACGACGGGAACAACTGCAAAGAGAATGAAAGACACTCCCGCAGACAGTATTTCGCGCCAAACTCCTTCTCCAGCATCTCGTCGAAATTTAGCAGCATCGCCTGACACTCGCCAAAGATGCTCGCGTCGAGTTCCGGCATCGAGCGGTGCTCAATGCGATTTCGGAGAGGGATGAAGAATTCAAGGTTTTTGCGGACGGGATTGCCCGTATCAGTTTTGAAATGCTGGGACAAACACTCACCAAGTTCCCAATGCATGAAGTCGTTTTCAATTCTCAGGAATCGCCCATGCTCCTTGCGAAACGGTTTCCGCTTCTTCTTGAAGAAGATGGCGTGGAACAATGCGGTCCAAGCGATGACCATGAGGGTAATGTAGCCGCCCGATTTGAATTTCACGGCAGGCTTGTTGTAAACCTCAACGGCCAGCAAAGCTGAATCCCTCGCTTTTTCGAGCGCGCCTTTGGCCTTTCGCGGAAGTCCTCTCATACCTCCTCACCCTCCGTGTCGAGGCCGAGGCGGTATTTGATGTCGTAGTTCAGGATGAAATCCAACTCCTCCTCCGAGAAGCCGTAGTGCTGCCCCAACAAGCAATCAATTTTGTCAGCGATGGGTTTGCTGGCCTTTGGGAAAATACACTGCACCGTAAGAGTATCGTGCTTGAAACTCATCTTGCGGCTGATCGAATGCTCTTTCAAATCGTCCATGAGGGTCGCCGCAAGCTCTTGAAGCTCTTTCTTGCCATCGTTGCGTGATAGAGATTCGAGATTGATCGGAAACGCATCCACCTCGCGCTTGTTTACATGACGGCAATCAGAGAAAACAGTGATGAACCAGTAGAACAAACTGCTGTTTAAGGAACAGAGGGCGAGCTTTGCTTGAGCGTCTTCGGCAAAAATCAGTTCCTTGAACTCCGAAGGAGGACGGCGACGACCTTTGCCGTCCAGCACGCGCGGCTCGAAGTCCAGCACCTGGAGAAAATAGCCTACCTTGCGAGAGTAAAAGATTTGGTGACGGGTAGTGCGGCTGTAAAAGGAACTCAAACGACGCTGCTGCCCGGCAAGCTTCTGGATGATTGAATGCTCCAACGGGGAGCAAAGCTTGGGCATAGTGCGTTCTACAATTGTGGGACGACTCTCCGCAAAATCGAGTTTGGAAAAAAGCGCGGGGCGCTCTTCAGAGTTCCACTTATTATACCTCGTTGAGAAATGGTGATGCCGGTCGGTGTTCCTTCCGAGAATGTGAATCGTGAGGCGAATGTGTTCCAAGCCATCAAAGAGGCGCGAGGGCCGGTCGTCGTAGGAACTGAAAAAGTTTTCACGACGAAGCAGAAGCTGTTGAAGCGAATCGTATCTGTCGGTTGAGACCGAAGAAACCGGGACAATGAAACCCTGCCGTCCGCTTTTGCGGCCAAGTGTCTCGCATCGTTCCATGACGACCGCGTAAAGATTTCCCGCTTCTTCACATTTGTAACCTCTCGTGACATAGCCGGTAAGTTCCTTGATCTCGACGTAAGGCGGGTTGCCGATAATGACATCGAAACCACCGTGAGCGAGGATGCCGTAGAACTGGACGAACCAGTGGAATGGCTGGTGAGAGTTCACCCATTTGGCGTAGCCCACTTTGTCGGTGACTTTCACGCCGTATTCGCTTGCGAGGTGGCGGTTCAACTCATCTTCCAGTGCCTTGAGCCGTTTCTGAAGTTCTTGTTTGTCGGCGTAGGGCACTGAACCATCGCCCTCGGTCTGGAGTTGGCGGAATTTGGCGAACGCCTGTTCCACGTCAGCACAGCGCGTGTTGAACCGGGAAAAACTTCCCAACTCATCTTCGCCCATTAATTTCATCTGACCGCCGCCAAGTTCCTTCATGCACCGCTGCACTTCCTCCTTCGTGGCGTAGCCGACGAGCGAGTTCCCGGCACGAATGTTAAAATCTATGTCCGGCAGTGGTTCGATGCCGAGATTGTCGCGGGTCGCATCCGGCTCGACCTGGGCGGCGAGCTTGAGGAACAGGCGCAATTTGCAGATTTCCACCGCCTCTTCCATGATGTCCACCGCGTAGAGATTATTGAGGACGATGGATTTCAGGACGAAGTAGCGGCGGTTCGGGTGCGCGTCCACACGTGCGAGGACTTCGGTGAATTTCTTGTGGTAGTTCGGATGAAGTTTCTTCCCGGCCTCGCCCCATTCAGCGAGAAACGCTTCCATGCGATCCAGACAGCCTTCGTAGAGCGGTTCAAGGATGTTGAGCGCAGCAAAAATGAATGCACCCGAACCGCCGGTGGGATCGAGGACGGTAATGGTGGTGATGGCCTGCCAGAGGGCCATGAGCAAATCCGGGCCTTCGCAGTTCTGAACGACATCCTGGGTGAACTGACGGAGATCAAGATTGAGGGTGATGAAGTCGTTGACCTCGCGGACTTCGCCAGCGGCGAGTTTCCGCCTTACTTCCTCGTAACGCTGACGGCGGGCGACGACCTCGCGCCAGATTTCAGTGGGCAAAGCGTATTCGTCCGGCGCGGGTTTGTTCCACGCCTTGCGCCGCTCGATCAAATTGGGCTTGGTGGTGTCCAAGCCCGCAGCGATTTCAGGTGGAAGTGTTTTGTCCGCTCCGTGACGGACGGCGGCGTAGATGTAGCGGTCGGGATTTTCCCGGAGCAAATCCCAGACGGTCGGGCCTTCGGAATTTTCAAAGGCGACTTTGCACTTGGCGCGGGCGGCATCGAACAGGAACGGCAAGACAGTGTTCTTGCTGATGTATTCAGTGATGTCCTCCTTCGTATAATACGCCCCCATTTGTTTCTGGTTGATGTATTTCTCGAAGATGTAGCCCAACACGTCGGGATTGATTTCGTTGTCGGCGCGGAGCGGGCGTTCGTCGAGATGCCATTGGTATTGGTCGAAGTAATCGAAGACGCGCTCGAACGCCTTGTCCTCAATCTGAATATCCTTGCCGTAACGGTCGGGCTGTTCGAGTTCATGCACGTCGAACAAACCGCCGTTCAGATACGGAATGTTGCCGAGCAATTTTTCCAAATCCGGGGCGCGGTCTTTGCGGCGTTTGCCAAAGCCTTCGTGAAACAGCCGCAGCAGAAAGTAGCGGTAGAACGTGTAGAATTTGTCTTTGCCCTGCTCCTTTTGGCAGCGGTCAAGACGATTGCGAAGGTAATTGTGGTCGCCGTCCAGAAAGCCTTTGCGCTGGATGAAATAGACGAACATCAAGCGGTTGAGCATCACAGAGGCATACCATTCGCGGTCGGCCACTTCGCCGATGCCGTCAATGAATTTGAGGAACGCTTTGCGATGCGTGTCGAAGTCGCGGTAGAACGCCTTGGTGACGCGCTCGATGTCGAACGCGGCGCGGGCGCGGCTGGCGATTTCGGTGACGGACAAGCCCGCTTCTTCTTCTTCGAGGGAGATAAAGAGGATTTGCAGTTTCTGAAGCAACGAGTCACCGGGTTGGCCGCGATTGAACTCGTGCGTGCGAGCCGAGAGCGGTTTGCCGGTTTCGCGACGCACCCACATCCACGACTGTTGTGCGCGGTCGTGAGTGGCGAACACGATGAGATGCTCAAAGCTCGTCTGCGTCAGGGCGCGATCAAGCTTCAGCCGGGTGGAATGGTCCGGCAGGCGGCCGTCCGTGCTGGCGCAAAGCCAAGCCGTGAACCCCCGCTTCTCGGCGACAGCGGTAAAGGCGAAGTCCGTTTCCCCGGCTCGCAGCGTCAGCTTCTGGCGACAGTGCTCCCAGCCAAGTTCTTCAACGAAGAGCTTGGCGAGATCGCCATTTTGCAGAAGCGGGCGCGCGCGTTGTAGGTCAAAGGGCATGGGTTAATCTTTGCGGATACCGAGCGAGCAAATGATTTTGGGTTCGCGGGCTTCAACATCATCCTTCTGGATGCAGAGTCGGTCTTCCTCATGGAGCGAGAGAATCAGCGCGACGAGTTTTTCGTCGGTGACACCGGCGCGGAGTTCGCGGTTGAGCAAATCGCGAGCGGCCTCGGTCAGCGGCGCTTCGTAAATTTCGTCAATCGCCAGATGGAGCGGTTTAATGTCGAACAGACTGTCTTTCACGCGGGCAGTGTAATCCTTCAGCCGCTCATAGACGCGACGACGCGCGCTGGAAGGTTTGCCGAGTTGACCGCCTGTGGTGATGTGTTCGGTTTGAATTCCGCTGACGGATTTTTGCACGAGCGGATGGTGATTGGACAGGCGGGGGAGCGTGGGTGTGGCCGGCTCGCACGCGGCGGCGCGCAAAATTTCGTGCTGGCTTTCGGTGACGGTGCGGCCTTCTTCATCCACCCAGGCGAGCGCATCATTGCCGTCCACAGTGCGGACATAAACCATGACGCCGGAGGTGGGTTGAGGGCCAGCCGCGCCAACGGGCTTGGAGGGAACGGCGGTCAGCGACTTGGTTGAAAACACGACGCCGGGCAAATCAGGGATGGTTTTTTTCAGTGACGGGTCGGTGTCGCAGGCATTTTTCCAAATCTGGTAGGCCAGCGATGCGAGGTCCACTTCGTCGTCCGCCGGGTCGTCGAGGATACCGGATTTTTCCGTAAAGAGGTCGCGGATGATGGTGTCGTGCTTTTCATCCTCGAAGAATGCCTCGTCCGTGCCGACGACTTCGGCGTTTTCGCTCAAGCGCTGGCGGACGCGCTCACGCAATCGGATGATGCGGTTCACTCCGTCTGCCGGAACAAATGAGTAACAGAGAATTTCCTCCGCCTTCTGCCCGATACGATCCACGCGGCCTGCGCGTTGAATCAGGCGGATGATGGCCCACGGCAAGTCGAAGTTTACGACGATGGCGGCGTCCTGGAGGTTTTGACCTTCGCTCAAGACATCCGTGGCGACCAGCACGCGGAGTTCATCGGCGGGCGAGACGTAGTTGGGCGAGCCTTTGTCGCACGCCTTGTTGCTTTCGGGGCTGAAACGGCGAGCGTAGCTGGACGGTTCCTCGGTGTCGCCGGTGACTCCCGCCATTTGCTTGAGGCCGCGCGCTTGCAATTGTTCCGCGAGGTAAGAAATGGTGTCGGCAAATTGGGAGAAGATGAGAATTTTCTGGCCGGGGTGCTTTTTCGTCAGAAGTTTTTGGAGTTCGGCCAGCTTATGATCAAGATCAGGCTGCCAATGGCCTGCGAGTTCGAGGATGGAGAAAAGCCGTTGTGCGTCCTGCCCAAGATGCTGGGCGAGGTCTTCGACAAAAACGTCGGGACGCAACCAATCGAAATTACTGGCGTGCTCGGTGCGGAGCGTCTGGTAGCCCGCTGCTCCGGATTCGGCGAAATCGGCCAAAGATTTGGCGGTGATTTCGGTGGGTTTGGCGGTGGCGGTTTCTTCCGCGCCAAACATGGTGCTGTCGCTGTCGTGGTCTTCGGCGCGGGTATCGAAGAGCGCGGAGTCCTGCGTGCCGATGGGCAACGGCAAGCCATTCTCCAACGCGTGGAGAAAGATATAATTACGCAGGATGTGGCGACGCACGGAAAGCAGGAACGAATGGCCGCTGCTTTCGAGCCGCTTGAAAAGATTCGTGCGGCAAAAACCGATGAGGCGTTTGCCAGCGCGAGAAAGGTTGTCCATCATTTCGGCTTCGTCCTGGGACGGCGGCACGTCGAGCGTGGGCTTGAGGTAGTTGGCGAGGCCGTAGCGCGGTAGATGCAACACACGGACGGTGTCCACCACTTTGTCAGAATAGAGCCGGGCGTATTGATCGTCCGGGTCGCTCTCGCGAATCCGAAACGTGAGCGTCTTCGGCTGGCGCTTGGGAAAATGAAAACGGCTGCCGCCTTCGAGAATCAGAAAGCGGCGATCTTCCTTGGCCTTCGCCCTTTCGCACTTGGGACATTTTTCCTGCGTGGGCAAAATCACGGTGGCGCACGTCGGACATTCCGTGAAGGCGTAGTTCCGCTCGACGAAACTGCGCGTGCGACGAACCATGAACAACCGCATGAGTTCGCGCCAGTCGTCCGCATGGCCGCTTTTTTCAAACGCGGACAAACAATTGACCGCGCACTGATGGCGGCGGGTAAATTCATCCGGGCGTCCATCACAGTCGCGCCGCAAGTATTCCTCGGGCCGGATGCCAACCACGTCATCGGGATTCATGAACAGGCGAAGCTGGTTCGCGAGATCGAGGTAGGCTTTGTTGTAAGGCGTGGCGGAAAGCAGGATGCACTTGCTGGCGTTGCGCGAGAGATAATCGTGAACGGCTGCCCAACGACGGCCTTCGCGATTCCGCAAATTGTGGCTTTCGTCAATGATGACGACGCGATAACGGCGGAGATCGGGCAGACTGTTCTGCGCCTGTGTGACGGAGACAACTTTGGCGATGAGCCGGTAGCGGTGGGCATAATCCTCCCACATGCCGACGAGATTCTTCGGACAGAGGATGAGGGTTTCGAGCGAGCGCGGCGGGTCTTGAAACACGCGGGCCAGCGCGGTGGCCATCAGAGTTTTGCCGAGGCCGACGACATCGCCGAGGATGACACCGCCGCGTTTTTCCAGATGCCGGGCCGCGATGCGAACGGCAGCGGATTGGAATTCGAGCAGCGTTTCGCGCATGTCCGGCGGGATGGTAAACTCGGACAGACCGGCGCGGGCTTCCTCCGCCAAGTGGTAGGCCATCTTGACGTAAATTTGGTAGGGCGGCGGACATTGAGGCCGCGCCCAACTTTCGTCAATCACCTGGATGAGTTCTTTGGTGATGTCCACGCACCAATGGTCTTTCCAGCGGTCTTCAAACCAGCGCGCAAGTTTTTCGGTGGCGTCGTGGTCGAGAACATCCACGTTGAGTTCGCCCTGATGCGACAAACCCGAAAGCGTGAGATTGCTCGAACCGAGAAACCCCGTGATGGGATTATTGGGGTCGGGGCGGAAGCAGAGATAAAGTTTGGCGTGGAGCGTGTGGCGGAGGAAAAGTTTTACGACGACCTTGCCCGCCTTGAGTTGGGCTGAGAGGCGGCGAAGGCCGGCTTCATCGGCGTCGGTGGGCGCGCCGAAAGTAAGTTGGGCGCGAAACTCCTCGGCGAGGCGCCGCTTCAAACGAATGACGGCCTGCTGACTGATCTGTTCCTCCTGCGGCAAGAGACTGTAAGCGAGGCGCAGTTCGTCCTGGGCGAGTCGTTGCATTCCGACGAGGAGGCGACATTGCGCACCATTGCCGCCCGGCCACTGCTCGATCAAACCGTCAATCGCTTTCCAGCCGCGCAAATTGAAGTAGCCAACGCAGAAATCGGAACGCTGGGAGATTTCCAGCGTCTGCCGCAAGGCGGGCAGGAGTTCGAGTGCGATGTTGTCGAAGATGCGTGGCATGAGATTAGAAAGAGCCAGTCGGTGAATTTCGGTAAAAGAAATGGCCGGATTGCGTCATCGCTCGTCCCGAAAATTTCGGGTCTGGCATGACTTTCCTGATATTCAAGTCTTGCTTGTCCATAAAGCGCGTCCCTTCGAGCGTCCGCGATGTAAACATGATAGTGAAATGTCACGGAAACTGCACGGACAAATTCAGGCCCCGCAGGGGAACACGGTCTCGTTCAAGAATCGCTTCGGTCTGGAGATGGCGGCGTGCAAACGGAAGGCGAAGTGAACGGAACGAAATGAGAAAAGCAAGCGCGCTGCGGTCACGGCGATTGTAAGTTGCGACTCTCAGCTTAAAGGAATCGCTTCCACCAATAAAACCACTCTGCAACTGTGCCGTCTGGTTCAAGAGGCGGAAGGGTGACGCGGCGGAAGCCGCGTTCGCAGTGGACGAGGACGCACTCGTGATCCCGAAGAATGCGGAGTTTGTGAGGTTTGATTTTGTGTTCCTCGGTTTCGGAGTAGTTCACGTTGCGTTTGCCGGCGCTGTAACCCCATGAGCGTTTTATCACCCGCTTTTTGCCGATGAAATCGGCGGCTTGAACGGCATCGGCTTCGTCGGCGGCGCGGAAGATGAGACGGTTGCGGAGATTCAAGGTCAGCACTTTGGCTTTGTCGTTGCCCAAAGGTGGCACAAGCGAAGTTGTGCTTTGCGCGGCGGCGACAACCGTTGCGCCTGCTTCACGGATCACGTCCACGCAGTTGTAATCGCTCGTGCCGTCTTCGCTGGCCGTCATGAACCGCTGCGCCTCGTCGGCCCAGAGGATGAGCAAATTGTCCTTCGCACGGTCCACCTTGGTTTTGTCGAAGCGGCGCAAGGCATGATTGTAATAAAGCAGCTTCAGGAATGTGTTCACATAACGCCGTTCGGTCTGAAATTTTTGCGGCATCGTCGTGAGGATGATTTTGCCCTGGTCAATCGCCGAAAAGTTGAAAGTGCTATCGCCGGTGCAAAACACTTCGGCAACTTCCGGGGTCAGGAAGTATTGCAGGTAGTTGCCAATGGTTTCTCGGACACCGCCAAATTGCTCGGCAGGCTGGGTGAGAAAACGGTCAAGAAAGTGTGCGTGAATTGCGGCCCGGCGCGGCGTTTCGAGGAGGTTTTCAAGATTTTCCATTTCTTCTTCGAGCAGGTCGCCATTGGACAACAATTCATACGCATCGAGCAAAGTCACGGGGCGGTTCAATTCAAAGAGCATTTCGAGCGCGTGCGCAATGTGCGTCTGGGCCTGGCTTTTGAAAAAGCCTTTGTCCCCGCCCTGGCCGAGACTCGTGGCGGTGTCCACGATGAACTTGGCGTAGGTCGAAAATGGAATACTGCGGTCCCCGGTCAGGTTGTAGCGGTTGGGTGGAGTCCACTGCGCATCGGTGACGCTTGAACGGATTTGCAGATGAATCAAATCGTGTTCGCGGCCGTAGTGACGTGCCATCGCCGCGAGCGTTTCCCAATAAACGCCCTTTTCGTCAACACACAACCCACCCCAGGTTGGTTCGTTTTGAAAAACCTGATGCGCCAGTTGGTTGATGCCGGAACTGGTTTTGCCAGAACCGGTGTCGCCGGTGAGGAGCCAGCCGCGACAGAATTGATTGCGTTTCCACTTCAGTCCGCCAAGTCGCGCGACGCAGCCATTTGGGTTGCGAGGAACGAACAAGAGCCAAACGGCGAGGAGGGCCAGAAGAATTCCGCCAGCCGCCAGAAAGTATTGCGGATGCCTCATCGCGAGTATGAGGTCTGGTGGCGGCATTATCGGGCCAAACGGAATCAGGTGAAGTTTCATCGCCACGCCCTCCCGATGAGATAGCCGCCCAGAAGACAGGCAAGCGCGGCAAAAATTGCGGCGGGGCGGGTTATCCGAACCGCACGGTTGGCCATCGGCTGACCGCGCATTGCCTCCAACAAGGAGGATGATTGCACCTGAAATGTCCGCGCGGCGTCAGCCAACTTGCCAATGTCCGCCCGAAATTCGGAAAACGCGGGGATTTCCCGGCGGCGAAGTTCATCCCAATGCTTTTGGTGGATGCGGAACAATTCGACAAGCAATGTCACCGCGTCGTCTTCTCGCAGCCGATGCTTATCGCGCCACTCGGCAACGGCCTTGGTGAATTCCTCGTCGAAGTCCGGCCGCTGTGTGGTGGGCTTGGACATTATTTTGAGGGCAGAAGCAGGTTGGCGGCTGATTCGATTTCAGCGAAAAGTTTCCGCTGCCAGGTTTGGATTCGTTGCCGGTCCAGCAGGCTGAACGAAGCATGTTTTGTGGCTGCCGCGATGGTCAGATTTTCCGCGTTGAGCGCCTCGACCAGCCAATCCTGCATCCGGGTCATGGTGATTTCGCGCCCGCCGAGTTTGTCGGCGAGAAGCGCTCGGACTTCGCTGGATTCAAAAATGGCGAAGCTGTCGCTGTGCGCGGCATTACGAACAACAACGTAATTGCATCGGTTTTTGAATTCATCGGTCAATCGTTGAATTTGATCAACGCTGTCGGATTCGTGATTCACCGGCATGACCAGGGTGAGCTTGGCGTCAAACGCTGTAAGCATGGCGGGCAAATCAATTTCGTTGAAAAAATCAATAAACAGGTCGGTAGATGCGGCGCGGCAATCCACCACGACCAGATTTGTCTTTGCCAGCGCCGCAAAAATGGCGTCAAGGTCACGCCGTTTGCTCAAATCGAGAAATCGCGTGTCGGGATGAAACCGTTTCAACGTCGAGTTTTCGTTGTCGCTGTCAATCGCGACATGGGCGATGCCCTTGTCTTTGAGGAATTGGACGAAATTGACGGCGAAGAAACTTTTGCCGACGCCGCCTTTGCCATTAAGGATGAGAATCAGTCTTTTCATTGTTTTTTGGGGTGAGTTTGCGGATTTGGGCTATGCGCGGTCCGCGTGGACGATCTGCGGCAGCCTCGGAGTCGGGCGGCTCGCCGGGCGCAGTGGTGGCTGGTGCGGGGAGAACGAACTTGGGTTCACCTTGCGGTTCAGCGGCGGGAGGCCGTTTCCTTGGGGTGCGGCGATGTGGCCGGATGGATTCTCCCAGAACTTCGTGACAGAAATCTGCAATGGCCGTCTTGCCCGCTGGCAGACAGTGTTGGGTGAGCAGTTCAGCGATGGCGCGGTATGAAGCCTGTCTTTGCCGCAACTCGACGATCACATCTTTGGCCGGCAGCAAGTTTTCAAACTTCTGTTGGTGACGCGGTGTAAATTCTGACACCGCTTTGCGGACATTGTTTGGGTCAAAGGCGGACATACGCGGAAAATGTCTGGAGATGAATCGTCCGCCGCACGGACACGATGCAACCGTGCCCCGGATATGTGGCGAATTCAACGCGGTCGCGGACTATGCACGACCACGGACTTGATACGGTCATGGACTGTGCGCGGCTGCGGACTGGACGCGGACACGGATAGTTTGCGGGCAGGGACTGGTCACGGACGGCCTCGGCCCGGACATGGACGCGGACATGGACTGACTGCGGACGCGGTTGCGGGCGTGGCCAGGACACGGTTACGGGCTGGCCACGGCCACGGTCAAGGAGCGGATGCGGACTGGTTACGGGCTGGACGCGGTCGCGGACCGGACACGGACACGGCCGGCTGGCCGAATTCCGGCGCGGACATTCCGCGTCCAAACCGCGACCATTTCGCGGACGCAATGACCTTCGCTGGCGAAGGAGTAAGGCTTGTCCTGTCTTAAACATGATGAGAAACGCACTGCCTCCCCTGTTGCAACAATTCGTTGCGCCAGGATTCCAGTTGCGCGGCGACAGTTTCGATGCGCGTGGTTTGTTCAATCGTCCGGGCTTCAATGCGGCCAGGTTGTCGGTCGTGAAGCTGTGAGTCGGACAATTCGATCACGGTGTTGACGGCGTTATGATTGATGTGTTCGCCAAATTTTTTGAGCACCTCGATGGCAGTGCGAATTTGGGCTGTGGATGGAGTTTGCATAATCAGATGTTCAGATGCGGATGCCGTGAGATGGTTTGTGCGCGAGTTCCTGCCGATGTCCTGGGCGGCGTTTGGAAAGCCATTGTGCCCGTCTCAATTCAGTTGCCGCGACCGGATGCGCCCTCGGTTCAATGAAGCCAAGTCGGGCGGCTGCTTCCTCGGCTGCGAGTTTTGTGGGAGCTTCAACCACGGTGCGAAGTGGATCACCCATCACGCGAGCATATTCCCGGTCGGTGTGGTAAATGCCCCACACTTGGTTGCCCGGCTTCAGAGTCGCGGTCGTGCTCATGGAGGCAGTTCATCATAATCCGGGGGAGCAATGGTGTGTCAGGCACACAAAGACCGCGCCCAGTCCGTGTAATGTCCGGGTGTGGTCACGGCAAAGACACAATACAACCTGAAAAACGCGCGGGAATACTTCGAGGAACACCTCTGCGTCGGCGATTACTACGACGAAGGGCAGCGCGTGTCCGGCGAATGGGTTGGCGTGGGGGCGGAGCGTCTCGGATTGGCTGGTAAAGTCCGCGCCGATGATTTTCTGCGGTTGTGCGAGAATCAGCATCCGGGCACAGGCGAGAAGCTGACTCAACGCCAAAACACCACCCGGACTGAAGGCGACAAAAATACGGCCAATCGGCGGATATTCTACGATTTCACTTTTTCACCGCCAAAGTCGGTTTCCCTCGTGGGTTTTCTCGGCAATGACGAGCGGATTTTCGAGGCTCATGCGCGGGCAGTGCAGGCAGCCTTGAAGGATTTTGAGGCTTTCGCGGCAACTCGTGTCCGGGTCGGTGGCGTGCGAAAGGAACGGCTTACTGGGAATTTCGTTGCCGCGCAATTCACCCATGACACCTCCCGCGCGCTTGATCCGCATCTGCACACGCATTGCATCGTTTTTAACGCGACTTTCGACGCCGTGGAAAATCGGTGGAAAGCGCTTGAGAATTACGAACTGCTGCGGGCGAGGAAATTCGCAGAAAACATCTACTACCACGAGTTCGCCCGTGATCTTCAATCCTTCGGCTACCAAATCCGCAATCTGCCACGCGGCGATTTTCAAGTGGAGGGTGTTTCCGAAGAACTCTGCCGGCGTTTTTCTAAACGAGATGCGGAGATTGACAAGGCACTGGCAAAGCTGCTGGCAGATCACCCTGAACTTGGCGGTGCAAATATCGCCGAACTCCGTGCAAAACTCGCCACGGAAAAACGAACGCGGAAACAGAAAGATTTGGGCCGGGACGAACTGCGGCAACTGTGGGAGGCGCAGTTGAGCAAATCCGAGCAGGCTTCATTGCGCCAGCTTGCAGAACAGCCGCAGAATAACACGAAAGAAGAAAACCGCGTCAGTGTCAGCGAAGCCGTTCAGTGGGCTGAGGAACATTTGTTCGACCGAAACTCGGTGGTTCTTGAATGTCAGTTATGGCAGGAGGCATTGGGCCGGGCGCGGGGCGAAAGTTTTTCGTTTTCCGACCTCAAAGAATTCACCCAGCGGCGCGGCTATATCCGGGACGAAGCGCGGCCAGGTGAAGTGACCCTGCGTGAAGTTCTCCTCCGCGAATGGGAAATCGTTCAGACCGCGAAAGAGAGCGTCGGTGATTGTCTCCCGCTGGTGTCGAATCCCCGCCCGGCAAATCCGCAACTTGATAATGAACAACGCCACGCTCTCGAATCCTTGCTGCGTTCGACAAACGGCGTTTCTGTTTTTCGCGGTGGTGCGGGCACAGGCAAAAGTTTTGTCCTGCGCGAACTGGTGGAGCAACTGCGGCAGTCAGGCCGGGGCGTGGTGGTTCTCGCGCCGCAACGTCAACAAGTAGTGGAAATGGAAAAAGCCGGGTTTCCAAATCCAACGACGGTCGCCAGTTTTCTCACAAAGGGTGAACTTGCTGACAGTGCCGTCATTGTGGTGGACGAAGCGGGGCAGATTGGCGGGCGGCAGATGTTGGAACTCGTCCGGTTGATCCATGAGCGACACGCACGGCTGGTTCTCTCCGGCGACACCCGGCAACACGGAGCGGTTGAGGCTTCAGATGCCCTGCTCGCCATCGAACGCCATGCCGGAGTGAAGCCGGTCGAATTGCACAAGATTCGTCGGCAAGACCCGGCACTCGGTCGCGACGATGAGGAACGCAAGCGCATCAGGCTGTATCGCAACGCGGTCGAAGCGGCGGCGGCGGGCAAGTTGGGCGATTCATTTGATCGCCTCGACAAGATGGGTGCGATTGTCGCGTGTGGCATTGGCGAACAAGCCGACAAGCTCGCCGATGAATATATTCGGCTCGCGGAGCAAAATGCTTCGGCGGTCGTTGTCTCGCAAACGTGGGGCGAAGTGCATCGCGTCAACTCGCGCGTGCGTGATGCGTTAAAAGGAAAGGGTTTGCTCGGCGCGACAGATTCGGCGGTTCAAGCATTGGAAAGAATTGACCTCACCAACGCCCAAAAGCGCGATCAGCGTTTCTATCCGCCAGATGCCGTGATTGTTTTCAACCAGAAAGTCCGTGATGCCAAACCAGGGGCGAAAGGCAAGCTGGCGGGCATTTTGAAATCGAGCGTGCTTGTCGAGGTTGACGGGAAGTTTGTAACGGTCTCAAACCGATTGCTCGACCGCCTCACGGTCTGCCAGGCGCGCGCGCTATCTGTTGCTGATGGCGACCGGCTGCATCTCAAGGCAAATCGGATATTGGCGTCAGGCCGGCGCGTGACCAACGGTGAACTCGTCACCGTGAAATCTGTCCGCGCCGATGGCGGACTTGAACTGACGGATGGCCGCATCATGGACAAATCATTCCGTGAATTTCTTCCCGGCTACGCGGTTACGTCCTACGGTTCACAGGGAAAGACCGTGGATTACGTTCTGTTTTCCGATTCAACGGTCAAGCCAGCGACGAATGCGCAACAATGGTATGTGACCATTTCGCGCGGGCGGCGCGGCATCCGCATCTTCACGCCGGATAAAGTCCAACTTCGTGAAAATGTGACCCGTTCCGGTCATCGGCCACTGGCGATGGAATTTGCGACGGGCTTTGTTCCGCGCGGACGCCTTCGGCTTTGGGATCGGCTGCACGGTTATCTTCTCCGTTTCGGTCGTCGAGCCGCAGACAACATGTGTCGTCTGAAACTGGCTCGCCGTCATCACCATCAACACACAAAAAAATATGAGCACAAAAACACCCGAATGTTGGGCCAGCGATCCGAACGCCGAGGCATTACGTATTGAAGTTTCCCCGGAGCGTTCGCTGCTGTTACCGCACGATCAATTCATGTTCGCGGAATTGACCAGTGGCGGAGACGAGCAAAATCTCAGGCTGGTCTTCGCCGCTCACGAGGTTTCGATTCGTGGGCATCATTTGCGACGAATTGAGACGGTCATGCAGCGGATGGAATTGTCGCAGCTCGCCAAATTGCCAAGCAATCAGCGGAAGCTTATCACGGAAGGCCAACCGGTGATTCTCGAAATCGTCGTTACCGAGGTGGAATCACAGCAGAAGCGCGTCGAAAACACGAGCGAAGCGTCACGATAAACCCTCCGCTGACGGACGCATCATCCTGCGAGTCGCTTCCCACTTGGGCGGGCTTCACAGCCTGCCCTTTTCCGCTATTTTAGGCAAAGAAATCCGTCTTGCAGGGGATGCCTGATTTTGATTCAATTCTTTGTTCCAAAAATTTTTATGTGAACAAAGCAGAAAAACAGATTTGCGGCTTCGGCTGCTGTCCTCAACGAAACTGGTAATTTCACGCAACGGACACGGTTCGAGGCACGCCCACATCGGGCGTGCCCGAAAGCGTTCCGTTGAAGGCATACCAGTGCCTGTTGAGGGGCGTGAGTAGGTCACGCCTCTTTGGTTTTTGGACGGGCAGAAGTTGCGGAATAATTTCCATAAAAAACAAGAAATTTTTCGTCAATTCAACATTTATGAAAAGGAAGCTTCTAAAATTGGGGATGGCCATCTTCTCGGCTGTTCTGTTTTTTTCCAATACGTTAACAGCCGCGACGGTATCCTGGGTGGGCGGAAGCGGCGATTGGAACACCGCGACAAATTGGAGCACGGGTGCGTTGCCTGGAATCAATGACAACGTGGTGATCAGTCCGGCGGCGGCGATCACAGTAACGCATTCCTCCGGCACGCATACTGTCAGCAGCATTCAAAGCACCAAAGCTTTTATTTTGTCCGGAGGTCTTTTGGCAGTGACCACCACTTTTCAAGCGAGCAATACCCTCACTCTCTCTGGCGGCACTTTGCAAGCTGCCACAGTGGTGACGACCAACGGGGCTTCCCTGATTGTGCAAGGCGGTGGTTCGACGTTGAACGGGGTGACGTTGAACGGGACGCTGGACGCGGGCAACACCTACAACGGGGCGAACCTGGCGGTGGTGAACGGGTTGACCTTGAACGGGACGGCGCTGGTGGGCAACCCGACCAACGGCAACTACGGAGCCATCAGTTTTTCGGGCAGCCAGACCTTGGGCGGCAACGGGACGGTGGTGTTCGGGTATGGTGGTTATGGTTATGGTTTAATCACGGGCGACGCGCTGGTTGTGTCGGGAGCGGGCACGACGCTGACGATTGGCAGCGGGATGACGGTGCGTGGGCAGAACGGCTACATTGGTTACAGCCCCTTCTACGGCACTCCGCAAAATGTGAGCGTGGTCAACCAGGGAACCATCTCCTCGGACAGCGGCGGCATCATCCTCGTCAATGC
>Ga0302320_10002619_pt1 | contig 42210 bp, 32 predicted proteins | sample Bog_T0_3_FD_202130 | JGI IMG/M metagenome (GOLD analysis project Ga0302320, IMG submission 202130) | Peat permafrost microbial communities from Stordalen Mire near Abisko, Sweden - Bog_T0_3 | ecosystem: Environmental > Terrestrial > Soil > Wetlands > Peat | place: Sweden: Abisko, Stordalen Mire... | reverse complement strand
TAGACCCGGTGGCACAAGCTAAATATCTCGCGAACGCATCTCCGCGCGCCGGTGTCGAACGGTAGAGGCCGATACTGGGGACGGCAACGCTTCCGCACTACCGGCGAGGAATCCCTGATCGCAATGCAGGGCAAGAAGATAGCCCGGACAGCGGCCCAGTTACGGCCCATTGCGACCGTCGGCGATGCCATGATTCCCACAGACTTCACGAGATTGAGTAAAGACAATCTAGAGTGATGCTTGTTCTGCGTCAAGGCGCGATCCCATTTTTCTCCGCGACCGCTTTCCAAACTTCTCTCCAACGCGGAAAATGAAGGCCAACCTACCAGAACATCTTTTCCATGAGAAATGAGCGAAGATTCGACACTATTGCCGGTGGCGAATTCTCCACAGATGAACTTTACTCAAATGCATGAGCGATTACGGCTTGAGCTGTTGCGCAGGGTACAGCGAGGAACGGTAAGTGTCTCTTTGCTGGCCCGTCAAACCGGAATCGGACAGCCGCATCTTTCCAATTTCCTGCATGGCCCGAGACAGCTTTCGCTGCAAGCAATGGATCGTATCCTGGCCGCGCAAATTCTGACGGCCGGCGATCTATTGCCGGCGGCATCCCGGCTTGCCCTCGCGACCACCCTCGGCGGAGATCGCTCAGTTCCCGTGGTCTCCCATGCAACGGCACTGTTCGAACCGTTTGTTCGTGAGGCCGCGGTGCAAACGGTCTTGCACGTTCCCGACAAGCTTCTGCATTCGCTGCAAACGCGAGCGAACAATCGTCGCCTCTCGTGGCAGCGGTTTGTCGCGGTCCGCATCGAGGCAGCCGATGCCTTGCCAATGGAGCCGTTTGTCATGCCGGAAGCAATTGCCTTGATTGACCGTCATTACACGTCTCTGAAGCCCTACCATCCCAATCGCCCCAACCTTTTTGCGGTTAAAGATGGCGCGCATTTGACGTTGCGTTTCGTTGAGTTCATCCGGGGACAGCTTGTGCTCAGGCCCAACAATATCGCCTGCGCGGCCGAGCTTCTCGTGGTCGATCCGAATGGGACGGCCCATGATTTGATCGTCGGGCGGGTCGCTCTGGTCTTGAACGAGCTTTGAAGAGACGCGTGAACACAGGCGGCGTCAACATCGTAGGGCGGCTGGTGGGTCCCATGAAACACTGAACAGCGTTTCGCTGGCTCGAGCGGCGGGCAGCCTGGAGGTTGAACGTCTCCTTAGGTACGCTCTTCTTTTGAGCCAGCAGTCCCATTTCCAGTACATGGGACGAACAGGACTTCCATTCTGGGAATGATCCTTACAGCGCACTAGCCAATAGCTTTTCGAGCCACACCCACCACGTACACTGATCTTAGGATTCCCTTAGAATGTGCGACTCGGGCGAGTTTCATCTCGACTTGTTCGGGAAGCGTTCAAGTGTCGAGCATCCTGCCCATGGCTTTTCGCAATGGCAGAACGGGGTCGAGTCTTTGGCCCGCAACGGAAGGTCATGTTTATGCCCGGTAAACCTTGCCAACAGGTGCGTCCCAATCAGACAGGATCCAACATGAGCACGCATCGAGGAACCACTTATCGCAATTCTGCGCATTCTCGTCTAGAAGCGAGGTCTGCCCCGCAGGAAAAACTGTTTGTCTGGCCTGCGAAGAGCAGGCGCCGTTGGTCTGCTATCAGCCCTATGAAAGCCTGTCTTTGCCCTCTTCTTCTCATTCTCTTGACCGGAGCGGGCCTGACGGGATGCGGCTCGGCGATCTCACACGCTGGAAGTGCATCGGCGCCCACGATCACCTTGTTCACGGCGAACGCTGCGAGCATTGCTCCCGGGGCTACGAGTACGCTGAGTTGGGCGACGAGCGGAGCTTCGAGTGTCGCCCTCTCTCCGGGGACTTTCACGTCCACGTCGGCGAGCGGTTCGACCACAGTGAGCCCGGCAGGAACTACCACTTACACGCTGACGGCAGTCAATGCTGCTGGGGCAACCACGGCAACGGTGGTGGTGTCGGTGATTGCAGCCAGTAAGCCGACGATCAGTTCCTTCACTGCAAATCCGGCCAGCATTGCGCCGGGGGCCGGCAGCACGTTGAACTGGGCAACCAACGGAGCGACAAGCATCGCGATCACTCCCGGGCCGTTCACCTCCACGTCAGCGAGTGGCTCAACAACGGTAAGCCCGAGCGCGACTACCACCTACACACTGACCGCAACCAACGCCGTTGGGGCTGCGACCGCGACGGTTCAAATTTCGATTGCAAAGGCTGGCGGAGTGCTGTCGATCACGACAACGACTTGCCCGAGCGGAACACAAGGCACGGCCTACGCAGGGTGTGCACTCTCTGGCAGTGGAGGCGTTCCGCCCTATACGTATTCGGTCGGCACGAGTTCAAGCTATCCGTCCCTCCCGGAGGGAATGTCTCTGGATGCCAATACAGGAGAGATCAGCAGCGCACTGATCGGCGGCCAGGGCATGTACAAGCCGCAACTCATTGTGACTGACTCGGCCGGCACGCAGGCAGCCACGTCAATCGTGTTCTCGATCAACGGCAGCAACGCCTATCTTGCAAATATCTTTCCGTCGACATCCATCTTTCATCATCGTGTGGATGCGGCCACGACGAACCTGCCTGTCGACACGTCGCCCGCGGCTGCGATTTATAGCGCCTATTTGACGTCGACCGTCAAGCCATTCTTTGGCAACGATGCCACATTCCCGAATGGAATACCGGCCATTGAAGTCCCCTATGATCAGCCGATGGTGGCTGACTCGACGACTGCCTATCAGTCTTATTTCACCTCTGCTCCGATCCCTTCCTACGCACCCGTGGAGGCGACCAGCAACTCGACCGGAGATCGGCACGTATTGGTGTATCTCGAAGGGGGAGGCGGAAACAAACCCGCACTCTATGAGATGTGGGTAGGAATCTATGAAGACGGCCCCTGGACGGACTCCTCCAATGCGCTTTGGCCCGATGTGTCTTCGAATGCGCTCACCACGCAAGGCAAAGGAACCTCCGATGCGGCTGGACTTCCGGTTGCGCCGCTTCTGGCCAATGCAGATGAAGTGATTGGAACGGGTACGCCGGGCGCGCCGAACGGCTCGATTCAGCACCCCATTCGATTCACCGTCAACCATATGCTGAACTACTGGGTCTGGCCCGCGACACAGACCGCGGGAGTGGGCAGTTGCATTGACAGTTCGGCGAAGTCGATCGCCACCGAGTCGCTGATTTCCCAGTCGGCTCCGCCGCAAAGTTGCACGATGTCCGGCGCGGCGGGCGAGATCTATCGGCTCAAGGCTTCGGTCGCGACGCCTTCCTGTGCGAGCAGCAGTCCGCAGGCAGCTATCCTCATCACTGCCTTCCGCAACTATGGGATTATCCTTGCCGACAATGGCAGCAGTGGCGGGCTGATCGGCACTCCCGATGCTCGCTGGAACGATTCCGATCTATCGTGTATCCGGAATCTTCTTTTGTCGGACTTTGAACCGGTCAATGTCTCAAGCCTGATGGTGAGCAATAGCAGCGGTGCAACCAGTCACTAACGAAATCGTCCGGCCAGGTCTCTGACCGCTTGAAGATGTACCAACGTTGGGTGCTCCATGTCCTCGATTTTGGGACATGGGAAGGCACGAACCAGAGGTACAGCATTACTTTCGCGCCTATTGGTCCGGCCCTTCAATCGTGTGATGGGCTTCCCACCCTTTCCGCAGAAAACGCGGAAAGGATGGGGCACGGAGCGCCTGTATTTGCGGGCAGGATCAATACCCGTCGATTCAAGCAGGGATGCGAAGGTTTCGGCCCAAAAATCTGTTTCGAAGAGATACTATAGTGGTCAATTATGGATGCGAACGCAAACCTCCCCAACACAAGCGTATCGGCCGATACGGCGCCCCTCCCCGGTGCTGTTTCCGGCACAGATCAATTGCTCTATGACACTGTTGCGGACACTCCGCCAACAACGATTGCCGATGTCCTCTCAAGGATGCAGCAGATCGACGCATTGCTGCCTTCAAACGACGGTCTCAAGTGGTTTAATCGGATGTATCTCATGGTGACGCAACAGGTGGATTTGCATCCGCCCGGCGGTGCGTGGCAAAGTCCGCTTTGGCTTACTCGCCTCGACGTCGTCTTCGCGTGCCTGTATTTTGGCGCGGTTCGGGACTATGTTTCCGGCAAGACGGTATCCTCCGCATGGAGCGCGTTGTTGGATGCTCGCGAACGCGTCGGAGTCGATCGCATTCAGTTTGCACTTGCCGGAATGAATGCGCATATCAATCACGATCTTGCCCTGGCGCTGCTGGAAACGAATTCCGAACTGGGCATGACTCCCTCCTTGAATGGCCCAGAGCATACCGACTATTTGTCGGTGAATGAACTTCTCAATACCCTCATGCCGGAGACTCTCAACATGTTCGCAACGGACACCCTGGGCGTGCTCGCCGAAGACACGGGAAAGATTGGCCGCCTGCTTGCCTTCTGGGATATTTGTGCCGCCCGCAACCTCGCATGGGATTTCGCCGGACACTTGGAGGATCTGAACGACGTCGGTCGCGAAGTTGCGCTGCGCACGCAGGATGCAATGACTGGCCTCGTTGGATGCGCCTTGCTTGCCAGCGTTTGATCCCTCGGATGCAGCCAAAAGTCCACTCAGGCAATCCAGTCCTTGGTCTGCAAATCAATCCGTGGTATTCCGCTGTATAGTTTTTACGAGCCTTCGCAATGGCTTAAGGAGCCTTCTTCCGTGAAATCACGCCCTCAAAACTGTCTTTCCCCTTTGTTTGGGACTTTGTTTCTATTCGCGACTGGGTCTTTATCGGCACAGGCAATCGGGGTCGTCTGTTTCCCAGCGAATAATGCCGTCCGTGTAAATTCTGACACGCATCTGGTTCTCACTTTCCCGAGTGCTCCCACGCTTGGCAAGTCTGGACAGATTCGCGTTTATGATGCGGCGAGCCACACGCTGGTCGATACGTTGGACTTGAGCATTCCCGCCGGTCCCGACCCTTCGCGACGCATCTCTTCCCCTTCTGCGCAGACGATCGATCCGACCCCGCCGACACCCACTTCGACAACACCGGCAGTGAAGACGACCCCTGCCGACTTGCACAGCTACCATCTCACGACCATCGGCGGTCTGGAGGACTTTCACTTTTACCCGGTGATCGTTCACGCCAACGTCGCCACCGTCTATCTCCACAATAACGTCCTCCAATATGGCCACAAATATCAAGTGCAGATCGACCCTGGCGTCCTCACGGTCACGTCCGGAGAGTTCACCGGCTTCCCTGCCGATCACCCCTGGACCTTCACCACCAAACCAAATCCCCCCGCTGCGAACGCGACGCGGCTTGTGGTCGCGGCGGACGGCAGCGGAGACTTCAACACCATTCAAGGCGCTGTCAACTTTGTTCCTGCCATCCCTCGCAATCACATCACGATCTTCATCCGCAACGGAACGTATGAGGAGATCGTGTTCTTCCGAAACAAGTCTGATTTGACGATTCGTGGAGAAGATCGCGACAAGGTACAGGTGGGCTATGGCAACAACAGCGCCTTCAATCCCCCGATGCCTGGGCCCTCGCGCCGTTGCGCCTTTTCCGTCTACGACTCCACTGGAATCGAGTTGACCAACTTTTCCGTCAACAACTATTTCAGCGGCCAGGCCGAAGGGCTTCTTATCTTCGGATCCAGAAACGTCGTTCGCAACATGAACATCAAGGGCTCGGGCGACGCGCTCAACCTGCGCGGTTCGGTATACCTGGAAGACAGCCGCATCATTGGGGACGGAGACACGATTCTTGGTGTTGGCCCCGCGTTTTTCAAGCATTGCGAGTTGCAGTCTGTCGGGCCCTTCATGTGGATTCGGAACACCGAAGCCAATCACGGCAATGTCTTTGTCGACTGCACCTTCATCGCCCGTGATCGCCCAGTCCCTGCGGTCCTGGGAGCGGCTCTCAGTGCGGCCTCTTCGACTGGCCGCCCTGCGGTGTCGGCGGTGTTCGCCCGTCTGCCCAACAATCACGGGCTCAACTATCCCTATGCTGAAGCCGTGCTGATCAACTGTCGCCTCAAGGGGATTCCCGACATTGGATGGGGTCCGATTGAAGCGGATACTACCAATCTTCATCTATGGGAATTCAACAGTGTTGATGTCGATGGACACGCCGTCGATATCACGCAGCGTCATCCCGTATCCAGGCAGCTCGCCAAACCCAGAGACGCGCAGGCCATCGCCGACTATAGCAACCCCGCGTATGTCCTGGGCGGCTGGTCACCAGCAGCAACGCACGAATGATATTGCACACGCAAAGCGGTCTGGCGTAAGTCAGCTAGTATACAGGGAAGCGGCGAAGCCTTGAAGTTGGTTTCGCGTCGCGCAGAACGGAGGATCGATGCACACTCTCACGCTGTTCGCGGGCATTCTCTGCCTGTTTATTGTGTTGTTCGATGCCTTTCAAACCATCATTCTGCCGCGCCGGGCAACCGGCCGCTTTCGGCTCACGAACCTGTTCTACAAATTCTCCTGGAGGCCCTGGGCCTTTCTTGTGGGGCGGTTGCTGAGTCCGCGCAAGCGTGAGACAGCTTTCGGCTATTACGGTCCGATGTCGCTGATCCTGCTGTTGGTCGTGTGGGCCGGCGCGATGGTGGTTGGCTTCGCGCTCATCTTCTTTGCGCTTGGCAGTCCTTTCAACGATGCCACGCAGCAACCTGGTCTTCGCTCCGACCTCTATGTGAGCGGAACCACCATCTTCACGCTGGGACTGGGGGACGTGACACCACGCAGTCCCTGGGCGCGAGAACTCATCATCCTCGAAGCAGGGACTGGTCTTGGATTTCTCGCCGTCGTCATGGGCTATTTCCCCGTTCTCTACAGTGCCTTCTCGCGTCGTGAGGTCACAATCTCGCTTCTCGACGCGCGGGCCGGATCTCCACCGACTGCTGCCGAACTGATGCGCCGTCATTCCTACGAAGGTGCGGAACAAGCGCTCTCTTTGCTGCTAGCGGAATGGGAACGATGGTCGGCGGAGCTGATGGAGAGCCATATTTCCTATCCTCTGCTGTGCTATTTTCGTTCGCAGCACAACAATCAAAGCTGGATCAGCGCGCTGACCTCCATACTCGACACATCGGCACTGCTGATCGCCGGCGTCAAGGGCCACGAGGCGCGCCAGGCGCAATTAACCTTCGCCATGGCGCGTCATGCAATGGTTGATTTGGCGCAGATCTTTTCTCTCCCGCCCATCTCCAATGGGCCTGACCGATTGCCTCCAGATCGCTTTCAACACCTGCACGATTTTCTCTGCCAAAGCGGTGTAAGCGTCTGCACCGACCCTCACTCCGCCGACAGGCTTCGCGACATGCGCGCGCTTTACGAGGGATATGCGACGGCGCTGAGCAACTACCTTCACATGCCGTTGCCTCCGTGGATCTCAGACCAGCCGCACAAGGATAACTGGCTGGCCGTCGCCAAACTGCGCGCCCAGACCGAGGCCGCGAATGCGAGTCCAATCAGCGGAGCACAACAGGAAACGGCTGTGCATACCATCGCCAGATTGGTGGACGATCATCACGACTTTTGAGGTCGTGGGAGGTACGTCGCTTTCTGCAATGCACGCCGGATGCTTGTTCTCCGCAAGACCTCTTCAAAATGTTGATGCGAGGGGCCGTGTGTTCTGTTCTCGCAGACCACCGCAGGCTGAACGCAAAAGGATGGATGCGAAATCGAGTTGACACGAGGAACAGGACTCCCCTGCAAGGACGACGATTGCTGCGCTACCGCGCGGCAACTCTCCTAACCGCCTGTGGTGAAAGTCCAATATGCCGAAAACCAACCCTCAGGGCCTAAAGGCCCCATTCATTTCATGTCATTCACGGCACGACTAAAGTCGTGCCCTTTCAAAGCTCGACTTTAACCACAGGCTGCTAACCACCCTTGGCGACCGATTGAACGGTCTGCCGCAAATGGCAGGAAATCAGCCCCGAGGAGATTGAAGAATTGCGCAGAAACTATTGTTCCGGGTTTTCCCGATTCGAACAATCTGGGCGAAAGCACTGGCGAAGCACCTCTTGTTGTCCCTCAAAGCGGTACTCCTGCGAACCGAAGAACCATTGAAAACTGCGTCTTTGGTACACTGGAGTCGTGTCTTCTTTTTTGGAGTGGGCCAATTGATAACCCCAAGCGCGCGCGAAATTCCCTTTAATTACACGTCGGCGGATGACAAGCAGGTCATTTCGTTCCTGCTGGGTCCGGAGACTGTGAGTGTTCTCGATGAATTGCGCAGCGCTCGAGTTACAGGCCGGTCTGCCCGTCGCTTGATGCGTGTTTTCGGCGACATTCTGATCCATCGCCGCAATCCATATCTTTTTCAGGAATTGATCGACTCCGCTCCCCGTCGGCAGCGCTTCTTTGCCAATATCGCCAAGGATCTGGAAACCATCAGCGCCTCCGGGAATGGCGACAAGCGTGTCACGGACACAATGGCGCGATGCGGCAAGTTGATTGCAGAGTTTCGTCGCGATGTGGAAGAGGCGCCCGATTTGCGCAGCCGCATGAAGCGCGATCTAGGGGTCATCGTCGGCGCAGCCAATGTTCTTTTCGATCCATTCTCGCTGGTCTCACATGCTACCGACGCCACGGATTGGCGGTTGCATCTTCCCGTCGCCGTGGTCACACCGGAGAAGGAAGAACAGGTCTCGCCGCTGCTTGCGGCCATTGCGCGCCTCGGACTCAAGGCCATTCCGCGCGGCGCGGGCACTGGATTGACAGGCGGCTCCGTTCCCCTCCGAGCCAACTGCGTGGTGATCAACACGGAAAGGCTGAATCAGATCCGCGGCATTTGCCAACTCGATTTTCAGTTGGAAGATGGACGCACGGTTTCGTCTCAAGTGATGGAAGTGGAAGCGGGAGTGGTGACAGAAAAGGCCATGGAACATGCCCATGAGCATGGACTGGTGTTTGCCACTGATCCCACCAGTGCGTGGGCCAGTACCGTCGGCGGCAACATTGCCGAAAACGCGGGAGGTAAACTCGCGGTGCGTTGGGGCACGTGCATCGACAATCTGCTGGAGTGGCGGATCACCATGCCGGGAGGCGATCGATGGACGGTGAAGCGCGCCAACCATCAGCTTCGCAAGATTCTGCCGGACGATACAGTCAGGTTTGATGTGCTCGACGAAAACAATGCGCCCGTGAAGCGAATCGAATTGAAGGGAACCGAGATTCGCAAGAAAGGGCTGTGGAAGGACATCACCAACAAGGCGCTCGGTGGTCTTCCAGGCATGCAGAAGGAAGGCACCGACGGCGTCATCACCTCGGCTGTCTTTGTCCTTTATCCCGCATATAAAGCCAAGCAGACTTTGTGCCTCGAGTTTTTCGGGCCCGATTTCGAAGAGGCCAGCCACGTGATTCTGGAACTGGCACGCGCCTTTCCGTTTCCTGCTGACGGTGAAGAGACACTTCTCGCGCTCGAACATTTCGACGATGAATATATCCGTGCCATCGGCTACAAGGTGAAGGCGGCGCGCGCGCAAACGCCCCGTGCGGTGCTTCTGATCGACGTTGCCGGCGACAGCATGGACCAGGCTGGCAGAGGCGTCGAGCGGATTCGTGCACTGCTGGAGCAACATCCCAACACGGTACTCTTCGTGGCTCGCGATACAGCCGAGGCCACACGCTTCTGGGCCGATCGCAAGAAACTGGGAGCCATCGCACGTCGCACCAACGCCTTCAAGATGAACGAGGATGTTGTGCTTCCTCTGGAGGCTCTGGCGGAGTTTGCCCATTTCGTCGATGAAGTCAATATTGAAGAAGAGCGCCACTCGCAATGCGCGTTTGCGCTGCGTGCGGAAGAGATCATTGCCACCCTGATGGCAGATGTGGACGGCGAACTGGTGGCCGCGCAGAACCGCGCGCGGCTCGACCTCTGCGTGCATTTCCGCGAACAGGTCGCAGTGCTCGATGCAAAGACGCTGCGATCACTCTCTGCCCTGCAGGAGTTTCGCCACAATCTGGAGAGACTGACGCGCGGTTACCCCGAAGTGCTGAGCGCCCTGGAGCGCGCCAACAAGGAGGTGCGCGATCGCCGGATCGTGCTGGCCACGCACATGCACGCGGGCGATGGCAATGTTCATGTCAATGTGCCCGTGCTTTCCAATGACAGGGATATGCTGCAGCGCACAGATCGGCGCATCGACGACGTGATGGCCAAGGTGGTTTCGCTGGGCGGCGTGGTTTCTGGCGAACACGGAATCGGCGTTACCAAGCTCAAGTATCTCGATCCCGAATTGATCGCCAAGCTCTCTGCTTATCGCAAGGAAGTCGATCCGCATGGATTGATGAATCCCGGAAAGCTGGAGGATTACGAAGCGCTGGGCCACATCTTCACACCCTCTTTCAATCTGCTGGAGCTCGAGGCCGACATTCTGCAGCACGGTCAGTTGGAAGAGCTCTCGCGCAAGATTGCGCACTGTGTTCGCTGCGGAAAGTGCAAGCCGGATTGCTGTGTCTACCATCCCGGCCGCGGAATGTTCTTCCATCCCCGCAACAAGAATCTGGCGATTGGTTCGCTGATTGAAGCACTGCTCTACGACGCGCAGCGCAAGCTCTCTGCCAAGTTCGAACTGTTGCCCTGGCTCGAAGAAGTTGCCGATCATTGCACGATCTGTCACAAGTGCCTTGCGCCTTGCCCGGTCGACATCGACACCGGCGCGGTCTCGGTACTGGAGCGGGAGATTCTTTCCGGCTGGGGTTACAAGAAGACACCGATTGCAACCAAGTTGACATTGGGTTATCTGGACAGCCATTCACCCACTTACAACAGCCTGTTCCGCGCTGGTGTTGTTCAGATCGGCGGCGCCGCGCAGCGCCTCGGCAACAAGTTGGCTGCTCCGCTGCAAAAGTTCGAGACGTTCTCGCAGTTTTATCCGCTGAAGATGCTGCGCTCTTCGTTGCCTCCCGTGCCGAGTCAGACGCTGCGCGATGTGCTGCCGGCTTGCGAACAGGATCAGGCACTTGTCTTCGAGCCGGAAGGATTTGCGAAGGTGTCGGCGCAGGATCAGAAGACGGTCTTCTATTTCCCTGGCTGCGGATCCGAGCGCCTGTTCTCTGACGTTTCCATGGCCACGATTCATATGCTGCTCGAAGTAGGAACGCGCGTGGTTCTGGCGCCGCCGTTTCTTTGCTGCGGATTCCCGGCACATGCCAACGCCAAAACCGCGCAGCATTCAAGCATCGTCTTGCGCGATTCGATTCTCTTCAACCAGATTCGCGAGATGTTCTCGAACCTGGATTTCGATGCCTGCATTGTCACTTGCGGAACCTGTCGAGAAGGGCTTTCGGGCATGAACACGCAGAGTCTTTTTCAGCGGATTGTCGACGTGGCGGCCTATATGAACGAGCGTGGGCTGAAGCTCGAAGGCACTGGCGATTTCTTGTATCACGCGCCCTGTCACGACTCGCTCGACGGCAAGGCTCCCGCAGTCCTCGAGAAGCTCGGCGGCTTTGGGTCGGTGACGGCTGTGCCCCACTGCTGCTCAGAGGCGGGGACGTTATCGCTTTCACGGCCAGACATTACCGACTCCATGTTGCATCGCAAGCGCGAGGAGTTCAGCAAAGTTCTCGACGGAAAGAAGCAGACGGTACTTACCAATTGCCCTTCCTGCCTGCAAGGACTGGGTCGCAATCGCGACATGGGCATTGCTCCGAAGCACATCGTGGTTGCGCTTGCGGAGATGCATTCCGGTGAAGGGTGGAAGAAGAAGCTTCTTGCGCAAGCCGCGTGTGCAAGTACGGTGAGCTTCTAAGAAGTAGGATACCGCGCGATTCAAACAGATCTCCGGAACGGCAATACAGTTGACGCGGCCGAGAAGCCAGAGGAAGGTCCCCAGAGCCTTCTTCCGGTCGCTGGGCCTCTGACAGCATAGTTTTGTCCCTTTGGTTCGTACCTTCCCAGGTCCCAGAATCGGGGACCTGGGGCACCCATCTTTGGTACAACTTCAAGCGGTCAGAGATGCCGAGGATGGGCGGGTATCGACAAAATCGAAATTCGCGTGAGAATAGAATATTTTTCTTGACGTTTCGATTGCATTGCAACTATGTTGGTCCGCATGGACTCTTCCCCTGTCAGTCCTGACTCGATCGCAATCACGATCGTCTACACAACTCTGCTCCTCTGGGGCATGTGGGTAGGCGTGCGACAAATTTACCAGGGTTTTTGTCGTCCCCAGGATTTGCTCAATCCGCTGTTTGGCAATCGCCAGGCGATAGAGATCTTTACTTTCCATATCATCGTTGTATCTCTTGACCTGCTGGTCTGCGGGCCGGTATCGCTGCATTTCAAGAGCCGACTTTGGTATTGGGGCGGGCGCATTGCGTTGCTTTCATCCTCACTCCCTGTTGCTTCTTACTTCAACCGAAACCCCCAGTCGTTTGGCCATTTCATTGGCTACTGGGTTCGTTTGAGGAATTACTTCGAGATATCGCTGCACGTTGTGGTGGCTGCTATGGCGCTCAACTGGTTCCACTATTATGGACTGCTCTATTGGCTGGTAGCTTATCGTTATCTCGATGTAGGTCCAAGGCGCGCGCTGCAGACGCTCTATAACACTCCGGAGAAGAAAGCCGCCCGTCCCTGGGCGCCGATTCTCAACTGGGTCGTCATTGTTACGATTTATGTCTGCGCCGCGATCGCCGTCTATCATCGCAAAATCATCTATGCCGCACCACCCGCTGCGCCGATGCCCGATCACATTGCACAGACGTGGGAATATCTACTTGTCGTCGGCATCAACGTACTGATCGGCATTACCGTATGGAACATGATGCGCAACTATACGGGCCCGGGCCCTGCCGAAGCACTGATTCCACCCAATGCGGAACATTGATCCAAGGGAAGGAAGATCATGCTGAATCTCGACATTACCAAGTCACTGCAGCCCATCGACACGCTTCTCGCCGTCACCACGAACCCGCGCCATCGCTATCTGCTGATGGCTTATGCCCGCCATCTCTATCTCGAAATGTCAGGGCGGTATGAAGAAGTTTTATCCGACGACATGATGGTAGAGAATCCCGTGTATAACCTTCACGCGCTTGGTTTCAACACCACTATCACGGGCAAAGACAACGTGCGCAATCTCTACCGATTCTGGGCGGAGACCAACCAGAGTGTCTTCTACGGCGAGAACCTGCAGGTGGCGGTTGCGGACAACTTTGTTGCCCTTACGGTGATGGCACATCAGCAGGTTTGGGGTGGTTCGATTCTCTCCTCCAAAGCGCTGGGGATTCTACCCAAGGGCCTTTCGTCCGCGCTCTTGCTGGATATGCTGAAGATCAAAGGCATGAAGGCTGATTCGAACAGCATGTATCTCTATAGCAACTTTGAAGAGACGATCTGGCCCTATGACGACCGCGGCCGCCTGGTTCGAGAAGATGTGCTGGAGCCACTTCCCGCAAATGCCCAGATCACCAAGCTCGATCCGGCGGATGTGCTGACCACCGCGCAGGCCGCAGCGGCGCTCGCTCCGTTCATTAAGCCGCTTCCTGACTTTGATGAGTACGTGTTGGGTAAGACGGCGTCGTAACTGCGACCTGTGGAATAGCAGCACAACTTGTTTTCTCCGCGTTTTCTGTGAGCACCCTGAAGAAACATCCCGCTAAGTCTTCCCCGGCTTGCGTGCATTCTCTCAGCGATAAAGCTTGACTTAGAGCCGTTCCAGAATTGGTGCACCCAGGACCCTCCGAGAGTTGGGAATGCAGGTCCACTTCGGCTTCGCTCAGGATGACAAGGTTTGGGTACAGCTTTTCTGGAGCCGCCATAGGATGCACAACGATGTAATTCTGCGACCTCGCTCTGTTTGTCACTCCGCTTCGTGTTCGGTGTCGCGATTGTCAAAGCGGGTAAAGCGACTAATGAAGTTCAAATGCACCGTGTCTGTCGGACCATTACGTTGCTTGGCGATGATGATCTCGGATTTGGCCTTGTCGGCTTCGGTCTGCTCTTCGTCTCGGTTGTAGTACGCTTCGCGGTGAATGAACGCCACCACGTCGGCATCCTGCTCGATGGAGCCGGATTCGCGGAGATCGCTTAACATCGGTCGCTTGTCGTCGCCACGCCGCTCGCTGGCACGGGAGAGCTGAGAGAGGGCCAGCACGGGCACTTCCAGTTCCTTGGCCAGGGCCTTCAGACCGCGCGAGATCGCCGAGACTTCCTGGGTGCGGTTTTCATATCCCTTTTTGGCGCCCGGGACCGTGGCCGTCATCAGTTGCAGGTAGTCGATCACGATCAGATCGAGGCCACCCTTCTGCATCTTGAGGCGGCGCGCCTTGGCACGCATTTCGGCCATGGAAATGGCGGCGGTGTCGTCGATGTACATGCGCGACTCGACCAGCTGGCCGAGCGCATTTTGCAGCTTGTCATGATCTTCGCGACCCAGAAAGCCGGTCTGCAACTTGCGCTGATCGACCCACGCCTGTGAAGCCAACATTCTGCGCAGCAGCGACTCCTTGCTCATTTCGAGGCTGAAGACAGCGACAATGGCATTGCTGCGCACCGCCGCGTTCTGCGCGATATTGATGGCGAATGCGGTCTTTCCCATCGAAGGCCTGGCCGCGAGGATGATCAGTTCGCCTTTTTGCAGTCCGCTGGTCATGCGATCCAGATCGGTGAAGTGGGTGGCCAGCCCGGTAACTTCCCGGCTTTCCTTGTAGAGGTTGTCGATGCTGCCGAACGATCCGGCCACGATCTGGTCGAGGCTGTGAAAACCGCCCGTGATGCTCTTCTGCCCTACTTCCTGCAGCCGGGTCTCAATGGTGCCCAGGGTGAGGATGGGATCTTCGCTCTGATCGGCCGCTTCGGCGATCGCCGCCGAACAGATGGCCATCAGGCGGCGCGCCGTCGACTTGTTCTTGACGATGCGGATGTACTCTTCAATGACCGGACGGCGCGGCAATCCCTCAGTGAGGGAGGCCAGATAGGCAACGCCGCCGACGGCCTCGCGCTCCTTGTACTTGTCCAGTTCGGCGGCCAGAGTGATCATGTCCACGGGCCGCTGCGCATCGACCAACTCACTCATGCGCATAAAGATACGCTGGTGAGAGTCGAGCGAGAAATCGTCAGGGGTCAGCTTTTCGGCGGCCTCGGAGTGGGCTGCATTGTCGAGCAGAATGGCGCCTAGAATGGTTTTTTCGGCATCAATGTTCGCGGGCAATCCAGCGTCTACGGTGAAATTGGGAACTGTGGACATGTCTTATCGAGTCTAGGCTGGATGGCCGGCGGGAAAAAGGCCGGAAAAGTAGGACGGGTAGTGGAAAACACAGGCGAGTCGCTAAGGGATGGTGTAAACGGCGCGGGGGTGGCCGGGGGCGCTGTCCCATGTTTCTTCGATCGCGGAGAGGGGAATGGCGGCGGTGGCGATCTGCAGGCCTGCGGGTTGAACGGCGTTGAAGACGTTCTGGATGGCGGCGAGCAGCTTTGCCTGCGGAACGCTTTTGAGGCCGCTGCCCATCAACTGAATGGCGGAAGAACGCAGCGCAGCGGCGGGGAGGTCGATGGTATCTTCCTGGCCTGCGCCCTGGCTCGCGGATCCCACCAGCACGAAGCGCACCGGTCTTCCATCCTCGACCCCTTTGGCGACAGCGGTGATGATGGCGCGGGCGCTCTGACCCCAGAGGTAATCGATCACAACATCCATGCCGTGGGAGAACTCGGCAATCAGCGCCTGCTCGAAGCTCTTTGCTCCGGAAGGCGCGCCCAGGTCGAAAGCAATGGCGATATCTGCGCCTATGGTGGCGAGGCTTTTGAGCTCCGACTCGTTGCGGCCCGTGACGATGACCTTGCCTGCGCCGAGGTATCGAGCAAGCTGGACGGCCATTCTGCCCGCGGTCCCGGTTGCACCATTGACCAGGACGGTATCGCCCGGCTTCATATGCGCGCGCTCGACATAAGCGGCCCAGGCAGACATGCCGGGATTGGCGATGGCGGCGGCGGTTACGTCATCCAAGGCGTCGGGAAGCGGAATGCACTGCGCGGAGCGGACCAAGGACTTTTCGGCGAGGGCCCCGAAGGGCGCTTCCGGCAGGATGAAGTAGACGCGCCTCCCATCCGCGGTGCGGCCCACACCATCGACACCGGGGACAGAAGGGTAGTCGCCCTCGGAACTGTAATGCGCTCCCGAGGCACGCGCCTTGCTTAGATGCGTCAATGCCGATGCGCTTACGGTGATGACTTCCATTCCTTCAGAAGAAGCAGGATCGTTGAACGTTCCATAGACCGGCGCCTTGCCGGCCGCGGTGACAACTGCAGCTTTCATTCGATATCTCCGAGGCGTGCGGACGAGAATGCGGCGATCATGCGATGGGTTTTCCAACCGCACGCGGCCTTACTCAGGATGTCCCGCGCAGCATTTGGGATGCAACATGATGCTGCTGCGTGTGGAGGGAACGGGGAATACTCGTACAATTCCTTCATGCTGAGAAAATACTCTTCCGGCTTTGGTTTGCGGTTCTGCGCCGGGGTTGCGGCGAGCGCGTTGATTTGCATGGCACTGTCTGCCGGTTTGGCCGCGCGGGCACAAAGCGCGTTGCCCACAGCGCCCCCGGCGGAGCGGGCGCTGGCTCGGGAGATCTTCAAGGAATTGATCGAGATCAACACCACTGACACGCCCTTGGGCAATGTGACCACCGCGACCAGGGCCATGCAGAAGCGATTTCTGGATGCAGGGTTTGCTGCAGAGGACGTGCAACTGCTCGGGCCTGACCCGCGGAAACAGAATCTGGTAGTCCGCATGAGGGCGGCGGGAACCGCGACGACAAAGCCGGTGCTGTTTCTGTGCCACATGGATGTCGTGGAGGCGCTGCCCTCGGACTGGCACACCGATCCTTTTCAGTTTGTGGAGAAGGACGGCTACTACTACGGGCGCGGCACCCAGGACATGAAGAACTCCGACGCAGCCATGGTGGCGACCTTTCTGCGCTTGCACCGGGAAGGTTATAAGCCCCGGCGCGATCTGATTCTTGCGCTCACTGCCGATGAAGAAGGGGGGCACTTCAATGGCGCTGCCTGGCTGGTACAGAATCACCGCGAATTGGTTGATGCGGCGTATGTGATCAACCCGGACGCGGGCGGCATCGAGTTGGATCACGGGCGCGCAGTGGTGGCGGATGTGGAAGCCACTGAAAAACTCTACTCTGACTTTCAGGTGACGGCGACCAATCGCGGCGGGCACAGCTCTCTTCCCCGCCCGGACAATGCGATCTATGAACTGATGGCCGCGCTGAACAAGCTGGAGGGGTACCGCTTCCCTTTCGAGATGAATGGCGTGACGCGTACCTACTTCAAAAATCTTGCGGGGCAGGAGACCGGGAAGATGGCGGCCGATATGCTGGCGATTTTGGCCACGCCTCCGGATATGTCGGCAGCCCAGCGCCTCAGTGCCGAGCCGGGTTTCAACGCGAACTTCCGCACCACCTGCGTGGCCACACGGCTCAAGGGGGGACACGCCAACAACGCCCTTCCGCAGACCGCGCAGGCCAACGTGAATTGCCGCATCTTTCCCGGCCACTCCCCGGAGGAGATTCGGCAACAATTGATTGCGCTGTTTGGCGATGCGAAGTTGAAAGTGCAGTACGTCTCCGATGGCGGAGATGTCGCCGATATCGCACCGGAGCGAAAGGCGATGGTGCCGCCGGCTCCGATCCCCGAGGTCTTTGAACCTCTGACCAAGCTAACGAAGATGATTTGGCCGGGCACGCCGGTGACCGCCGTGATGGAGAACGGAGCAAGCGACTCCATCTTTTTTGCGCAGGCGGGAATTCCCAGCTATGGGTTCTCGGCGATTGCGCTGGAGCGAGAGGACGAACGCGCGCACGGCCAGGACGAGCGACTCCCGGTGGATTCCTTCTGGAAGTCGCTGGACTTCTTTTATGCCTTTGCCCAGGAATTGGGCGGCAAGTAAGGGTGCAAAATCACAGACACTCCGAGATTCGACACGCCGGGCAACAACTTCAATTGCGATCCGAACTACACGCGATACACGTCTGATAACAGGGGCAATGTCATCGGCTTTGCGCCACTCTGAGGAACTCTATTTGAACGGCCGGGGGGACAGCAGTAGTTTGACGTTTGCCGAAGTCGTTCCCGGTTTGAATTTTTGCCTTTTTCTCGCAGGATTCTTCGAGAGACGGAGAGCATGGGCACCGTCCCTGCGGGACTCCTGACAAATTGTTGGTTTCGCTCACCCCGCGTTGAAACGCGGGGCTCGCAAACATTGCGCATACGGCGCGGGCGCCTAAGCTGGCGCTGGCAATGAGCTTCCCTGGGCAAGAAGGTTCTTCAAATATGGAGCGAATCTCAGAAAAGAACTCTGATCTTGGTTTCCAAGTGAATGGTGGCAGTGGGCGGGCCGGCGGCAAGGGTCGAGATGAACAAGGGTCGAGATGAACGGCGAAGAACGGCGCTCTTGTCCCCGATCTGGCCACAAAGGGGAGAGTTTGTGCAGTTTTCAGCGGAATGGCCCGAAAAATGGTGTCGACAGAGTCAAGGCTGGCCTCCATGGGGGTACAAAAAGACCGGTGCTGGTGAGAGATGCGGAATCTGTTTGCTTGCCGGACGAGCCTGGGGGGCTGTACCTATCGGCCCATGCGGTGTTTGCTGGCATTGATCGCGGAGCGGGCCTCGCGGTCGGCCTCGCGGCTGCGCTCGGTTTCGCGCTTGTCCCAGTCCTGCTTGCCTTTAGCCACAGCAAGTTCGCATTTCACCCGCCCATTTTTGAAGTAGAGCCGGGTGGGGATGAGCGTATGTCCCTTGATCTGCGTCTTCGTAAGTAGCCTGCGAACCTCTTCTTTGTGGAGGAGGAGCTTGCGGGTCCGGGTTTCGTCGTGATTGGAAATATTGCCGTGAGAATAAGGCCCGATATGCAGATTGAGCAGAAAAGCTTCGCCGTCCTTGATCAACCCATAGGCATCGCGCAAGTTGGCTTTGCCCTCGCGGATGGACTTGACTTCGGTCCCGCGCAGCGAAACACCGGCTTCGCACTTCTCCAGCAGAAAGTAGTTATGGCTGGCCACGCGATTATGCGCTGCATCCCGTTCGCCGCTGGCGACGGGGTCGCGCGGCACCGCTTTCTTCTGCGGACCGGTAGCGGTCGGCTGGACAACGACATGACTGGTTTGACGGGCCATAAAAGACAATCCCTGCCTCTTCATCCTAGCATTGAAGCGGCTTTTCACTGCGCCTCATTGGGGCTTTGCTAAAATGGAGCATTCCTGGTTGTCTGCTGGAGTCAGGGAACTTCGTATCAAATACTGCTACTGCGTCCGGGGCGGCCAAGGCAGCCCACCAAGGTCCGCCTTTACCGGCGTTCAGGGGAAGACGCCTGGGAGTTCGATGAACCGCCGCGTTGCTGCACCGGCTGCCCTCGTAGCCGTTCTATCGAGATCCACTTTCCGCATCGCGCTGCTTGCCGCTGCAGTCTCCTTCGGGCTGTCGAGCACCGCGCTTCATGCCGAATCCGCCGGTTCCCTCTACAAGCATGGGCAAAACGCCGAGGCCCGCGAGGACTTCGACACGGCCTTCAATGACTACCAGAAGGCTTATGCCGCCGCGCCCAAGGATCTGCGCTACAAGGCTGCGTTTTATCGCATCCGGGTTGTGGCCTCCGCGCAGCATGTGACCAAGGGCCGCCAGCTCTTTCAGGGCGGGGACCTGCCGGGTGCGACAGTGGAACTGCTGCGCGCCGCCGAAATCGATCCGGGCAATGAAGCGGCGCAGCAGGAACTGGCGCAGGTCCGCCTCAAGCAGGGCGTAGCTGCTCCCGCCTCCGACGTCAGCGTGCCCGTGGAGTCGTCAAGGCAGATGGAGATGGATTCCATCGGCACGCCGGCGCAATTGCGGCCTGTCTCCAATGAGCCGCTCACGCTGCACATGACCGAAGACACCAAGGTGATCTACCAGGCGATCGGCAAGGCAGCAGGCGTGAATGTGCTGTTCGACCCCGACTACACTTCCAAGCGGATCCAGGTGGATCTGAACGGCGTCTCGCTGCTGGATGCCTTGCGCATTGTCGGAACCATTTCGAGTACTTTCTGGCGGCCGGTAACCTCCAACACCCTGTTTGTGGCCCAGAACACCCGCGCCAAGCGTACGGAGCTGGACGAGCAGGCGGTGGAGACGTTTTATCTGACCAACGCCTGGCAACAGAACGACCTGAACGACGTGCAGCAGGCATTGCGCCAGGTTATCGCGAATGCCAAGGTCTATGGCGTACCGAGCCAGAATGCCATCGTCGTGCGAGGCACGCCGGACGAGCTGCTGCTGGCGCAGAAGCTGGTGGACGATCTGGACAAGGCGCGGCCTGAGGTGGTGGTGGATATCGCCGTTCTGGAAGTCAGCAAGAACTGGGAGCGCAATCTGGGCATCAGTTGGCCGAGCAGCGCTGGGGTTGCATTATCGACTTCGACATCCAGCACGAGTTGCACGGTGGGGACCACCGGCTGCAGCAGTTCCGGCACCACGACCAGCAGCGGCACTCCTACCCTCTATGACCTTGCCCACCTGAAGGCCACGGATTTTCAAGTCACCATCGGGACGGCCACGGCGAACATGCTGCTTTCCGACTCCCACACCAAGATTCTTCAGAATCCGCGCATCCGCTGCACCGATGCGCAAAAAGCGACGATGAAGATCGGCTCGCGCATTCCGATCGCGACCGGATCCTATGGCACGGGCGCGGTGGGCACAGGGGGCGTGAGCAGCGCACTGGGCGGGCTGGGCGCGGTCAACACGCAGTTTCAGTACATCGACGTGGGCGTGAACATCGAAATGACCCCCACGGTGCACTACGATCACGATGTCACGCTGAAGATGAAGATCGAGGTCAGTTCGGAAAACGGCACCAGCACCATCAGCGGCGTAACCGAACCGATCATCGCCCAGAAGACCAGCGAACAGGTGATCCGGCTGCGCGAAGGCGAGGCCAGCGTTCTGAGCGGCATCCTGAACAAGACGGACACGATCAGTTGGGGCGGCATTCCCGGTCTGAGTTCGATTCCGGGGCTTAAATATCTCTTCGGGTCGAAGGACCACACGACCACGGAAGATGAGATCGTCTTTCTGCTGATTCCGCACATTGTGCGATCGCAGGATCTTGGCCCCCTCAACTTGCGGGCCATCGACACGGGAGTGGGGACCAACATCGACCTGCGTCACGAGACGGCTCCGATTTCCTTGCCTCCAGCCAACTCCGCTCCAAATAACTCCGCTCCGGCGTCTCAGCGTCCCGGCCCTCGCTCGCAGCTGGGAGTTGTTCCCGGCCAGAGCGCCGAAGCAGCCGGTCCTGCGGCATTGGCCCAGATGCGCGCTGCTGCCGACGGCCCGCCCCCCGGCTTGGCCAGCGGGACTGTTGCGCCCCCGATGCCCGCGACAGCGCTCGCGCCGAATGCATCGCAAAACCCTGGACTTCGTCTTTCTCTCGGATCCCAGCCAGCCCCGATTCCTGTCGGAACGGCATTTCAGGTTCCCGTGACCATTGATGGAGGCACGGACATTGCCGCAGTCCCCATGCAGATCACCTACGATCCGGCCAAATTGGTCCTGGTGAACGTCAACAGCGGGGAGTTTCTAAGCCGCGATCAACAGGCGGTTGCCGTAGTCCATCGCGATGAAGGGCCCGGCCTGATCACTTTGAATGTTTCACGTCCCCCCGGCGCGAAAGGCGTGAACGGCGCGGGAGTGGTGTGCATTCTCGGCTTTCAGGCCAAAGCCGCTGGCGAAACAAGCGTTGTCATCACACGTCCCACCGCGCTGAACAGCGCACAGCAGTCGTTGCCGGCAAGCGGTGGGCGCACCAGCATCCAGATTCAATAGGGATGCTTGGAGCACGATCGGGAATGATGTAGACCTGAATTTCTTTGGCTTCCCACCCTTTCCGCAAAAAGAGGCGGAAAGGATGGGGCACGGAAGTCCTTAGATGGGGCCGGAAGTCCTCGGTAAAAGGGAAAACGCTCTAGAGTTGGGAGCCGTAGCGATGGGCGCAGAGATCGCAAATTCCGCGAAGAAACCGATGGGCGCAGGAACCTTGCGGCGCCGCAAGGGCGAACGTGGCTTGACGCTGGTAGAGCTGATCGTGACGGTGACGATTCTCTCCATCCTGGCTTCGGCGGCAGTGCCGATTGCCCGCTTCAAGGTGAAGAGAGAGAAAGAACGCGAGCTGCGACGGGATCTGTGGGAGATGCGCGACGCTATCGACCACTACAAGGACGCTGCCGACAAGGGCGCCTTTCAGACCAAGGTGGATAGCCAGAACTATCCGCCCGATCTGGAGACGCTGGTCAAAGGCGTGGATGTACAGACCAAGAAGGTGAAGTTTCTGCGCCGCATTCCGGTGGACCCGATGACCGGACAAGCGGAGTGGGGACTGCACTCCATGCAGGACGACCCCAAGTCCGATTCCTATGGCGGCCAGAGCGTTTTCGATGTGTATTCGAAGTCCACGGGAACGGCCCTGGATGGAACCAAGTATTCGGACTGGTAAGGTTGCTCCGGGGCAAAGCGATTTGAAGAGACAAGAGGTTCGAGTGCGCAGGATTCGCAAACAAGACGCAGGCTTTACGCTGATCGAGCTGATGATCGTCATGGCCATCATTGGGGTATTGGCCGTGGTGGCCATTCCCAGCTTCATCAGTTCGATCAGGCTGGCCAAAGAGGCTGTGCTCAAGGAAGACCTGCATGTGCTGCGCGCGGCCATTGACTCCTACACCATGGACAAGCAGAAGGCGCCGCAATCGCTGGAAGATCTGATCACCGACGGTTATCTCAAAGCAGTCCCCGAAGACCCGATGACCCACACCAAGGACACCTGGGTAACCGACACGGGGGATGCGCTGCACTCGCTCGACCAGACGGACCCGGGGATCGACGATATCCACTCCGGCTCGCAAGACACGGGTTCGGACGGCCAGCCCTATTCGACCTGGTAGGCCGGTTTCGATCTCATCGATTCAGCCCCTCGTCCCCTCCGAGAAAGCTATCTGTAACTGTGGTATTGGGCTATAGCAAAACCAAAGTGACTGTATCCCGAAGCCGATGCTTTGAAGTTGACGCGAGCCCCAGCGAGCGGAGACCCTGCACTGGACTCAAAAGGGCACAGCAACTTTGGTTTTGCTCTAGTACCGTAACCGCATAGATTCGTGCTCTCCCTGGTCTCAAAATCGAGACCAGGGGCACCCAAGTTCGTGGGCAGAATTACGAGATCATGCAGTCGGGGCGTTAGAGCTGCGGAACTTCCGCTTCGGCTGCCGCGCCGCCGATGCGGGTCCAAAGTTCGTTGATTCCCGCGCCTGTCTTGGAGGAGACGAGCAGAACCTCGTCCAGTTCCAGTCCCCTTTTCAGCGCGAGCAGGTTGCGGGTCTTTTCGTTGCCGCTGAGCTTGTCGGACTTGGTGGCAACCACCGCAAAATCGCGCTCGTGGGCGCGCAGCCATTCGATGAGCTGGCGATCGCTCTCTTGCACGGGGATGTTCGAATCGACCAGGCAGATGCAGAGCTTGAGCGTGGAACGCATCGCGAGATAGGGTTCGATAAATGCCGGCCAGGTGGAGGAAATAGACTTGGAAATCTTGGCGTAGCCGTACCCTGGCAAGTCGGCAAAGACCAACCTTCGCCGCTGGCTGGGATCGAGAAGGGCAAAGAAGTTGATGGCCCGGGTGCGTCCCGGGGTCTGCGAGACTTTGGCGGCTTTCTCGCCCACCAGCTTGTTGAGCAGGCTCGATTTGCCCACATTGGAGCGGCCGAGAAAGGCAATCTCTGGAACGTCTGGATCGGGAAATTGTTCGGCAGCCATCGCCGAAAGCATGAATTGAGTCGTATAGCGCATCGTCAAAGCCAATCAGCAGAGCAGCAAGTCAGCGGGTCAACGCGCCAGCCAGTCAGCAAAAAATGAAGGGTACCGAGGGGCGACCCCAGCGCGGATTCTGCTACGCGGGAGACGGTCCTCTAGGGCGTGTCGTGTTTGGTGTAGACCTGAACTGCATGGGCTTCCCACCCTTTCCGCAAAAAACGCGGAAAGGATGGGGCACGGAGGTCTACCGCAAAAGCAAAAGCGCTCTAGGTTGAGGATACAGGAACGGGCAAGTCGAAGCTCTTTTCAATGCGAGGCAAGCGCAGAGCCAGGTTCCCTCCGCGCAGAATCATGAAACACAGGAAGGCACACCAGAGCCCGTTGTTGCCGAAGCGCGGCGCGAGGAACACCGCTAACAGCCAGTAGCCGGCAAAGGAGATGAACATGGAGTCGCGCAACTCGCGGGCTCGCGTGGCGCCGATAAAGACTCCATCCAGCTGGAACCCGGCCACGGCGATCACCGGCATCACGACGGCCCAGGGCAGATAGCGCAGGGCCAGGGCGCGCACTTCCGGCAGATTGCTGAAACCCAACACGATCTGCCTGCCAAATCCCAGATAGAAGAGCGAGATCAAAGCGGCGACGACAAACGCGGAAATGGTTGAGGCGCGCAGGATGCAGTGGTAGTCCTCCCGCCGACGCGCGCCTACGGACTCGCCGACCAAAGCTTCCGTGGCATTGACGAAGCCGTCCAGCCCGTAGGAGGCAATCATGTGCAGATTCAACAGGATCGCATTCGCGGCGAGGGTAGCGGCCCCCTCGCGGGCTCCGGTGCGGGTGAACCATGCGTAGGCCGCCACCAGGCCCAGGGTGCGCAGAAAGATGTCGCGATTGAGCGCAAAGAGTGCGCGCAAGCCGGGCCCATCGGCAAGTTCGCGCCATTTCAGGATTGTTGCGTCGGGCAGCTTGTTTGCTTCTCTGCGGTTCCAGCCGACCAGAAGCAGGCCCAAGAGGCATCCGACCCACTCAGCGCACAAGGTGGCGGTGGCGATCCCCGCCACGCCGCGGTGCAGTCGCATCACCAGACCCAGCGCCAACAGCACGTTGACTCCATTGATCGCAGCTTGCAGCGCCAGCGCCGTACGCGCCCTCTGCCGGCCCAGCAAGGAGCCCAGGATGACGTAGTTGGCCAGCGCCGCCGGAGCCGACCAGATGCGAATCTGACAATAGGTCAGAGCGTTATCGCGCACCGCTCCGCCCGCGCCCAGCAGGCGAAGCGAGATGTCGATCAAGGGACGGTGCAGCAAAAGAATCAACGCGCCGATGGCCAGGGCCGTCAGCATCGCCCGGAGGAAGTGCAGGCGCAGGGTGTGGGGATCGCGCGCGCCATGGGCCTGAGCCACCAGGCCGGTGGTGCCCATTCTCAGAAAGCCGAAGGTCCAAAAAATGGCATTGAAGAAGATGCCGCCGATGGCCACTCCTGCCAATGCCTCGGCGCCCGGCAAATGCCCGGAGAGGATCGTGTCTACCGTGGAAAGCAGAGGCTGGGTAAGGTTCGAAAGAAGCAGGGGAATCGCCAGCCGAAAGACTCGGCGGTACCAGTAGGCCATAGGGCGATTGTAGCGGGAACGCCCTTGCTTGCTTCTCTGCGGGTGTTGTTGGTCAGGGGCGCAAATCGAGTGATTGGCCTCCCATCCATTCCGCAGAGAACGCGGAGTGGCCGGGGCACGGAGCGTCCCTGATGCGCGGCCAGATCAAGAACGGGATGCGACGATCGAGGGAGCCTGCCTGCGCGAGTACTTGGTGTACTCCTTTTCCTGTTCGTGGTCCGTTCAATTCTGATCGGGTATCGCAAATTTTCACAGGAGACAATGTAAAAAATACACTTCCGGTTTGTACCGCATATTGAGCTGCGGGACATATGTCTTTCGCTTATAGGATTTAACGTTTTGGCAGCTTTTGTGCATCCAACCCTGTCAGAACGATCTGAATTCCCTGGAGGTACTATCACGATGAAGATCGACAAGCAGATTTGGCCCTTCCCTGCCGAGATGCGGAAAGGCATTCAATTTGTGAGCCTGGTGCTCTTGGCGCTGCTGGCTGTTGTTTGTCCGGTTTGGGCCGCGGACCGCGAGGCATCCAACGAACGGCTTGAACGGGCCGGCAAGGTGATGACAGAGATCATGGCTGCGCCGGATAACGGCATTCCGGAAGAGGTGCTGGCTCATGCCCGATGCATCGCCGTGGTGCCGCATATGCTCAAAGGGGGACTCGTGTTTGGCGCGGAAAATGGCCGCGGCGTCGCCACTTGCCGTATTCCCGATAGCGACCATCCTGGGCAGTTCAAGGGATGGAGCGCGCCTGCCTTCTTTGCCATCAGCGGCGGAAGCTGGGGATTGCAGATCGGCGTCGAGGGTATCGACCTGGTGATGGTTATCCAGAACGATCGCGGGATGCAGCAGCTGCTTTCCAGCAAGTTCGAGCTTGGCGGGGACATCTCGGCAGCGGCCGGTCCGGTTGGACGCCATGCATCGGCCGACACCAACTGGAAGCTGGATACCGAGATCCTCACCTATTCGCGCGCCAAGGGGATTTTTGCGGGACTCACCTTGAATGGCGCCGCAATCCGCCGCGACGACAGTTCCATGAATGCCTTGTATGGCCATGAAGTCACCAACCACGCAGTGCTGACCGGGCAAGTTACGCCGCCCTCTTCCGCCGAGCCTTTTCTGAATGCGGTGCGAGGCGCGAAGGCGCAGTCTGTCGAGGAGCAGAAGAACTAGTGTGGTGGAACTGAAGTTCGTTGAAAAACAACCGCAGGTCCTTCGACTCCGTTTGCCGCAAAAAGCGCGGCAAACTCTGCTCAGGATGACAGTTATGTTTTGATGCGAACGTCAGAGACAAGGCATTAGCAGCACTCGTGACTAGAACGCCGGCAGAGAATGCCGGGCTTGTCGAACTCTCGGCTGCGGGGCTGGTGTTCAGACCGTGTGATTCGGTAGTCGCTCGTGAAGGAGTGTGTGTGGGCGAGGACACCCACACCACAGCCGGCCCGGAGGTTGGCGCTACCATTCCTTTCTTGCCGGATCATGCGGTCACGGTATTAGCAATGCCCTTCACGCATGCAAATGGAGGCGGTAATGTTGTGGACGATTTTAGTAATCGTGCTCGTTCTATGGCTCCTGGGATTCAGCTTGCATATTGCGGGCAGCTTGATCCATCTGTTGCTGGTTGTTGCTTTGGCGATTCTGATCATCAACCTGATCCTCGGACGCCGTTCCACACTGTAACTCGGAACCGGCAGTAAAGATAACCCGCATTCCATCGGAGGTCGTAGACCGAACCCATCGCAGCGGGATATGCCGCGTTGCGATGGGCAGGGAAAGTGCGTCTTCGTTTCCGAACAGCGGGCAATGCCCCAGCGACCGATTGTCGTCAACCCCCAAAGGATAGATACATCGAGGAGGTAAATTCATGAGCGAAAGGTTCAATCTTTCTTTTAGCGCCACGGCCTATCTGGCGACGGCTGGTCAGAGTCGTCGTATCGTCAAATTGAGCCCGCGGCAATTCTTGTTTTCGCAGGGCGACCCGGCCGACTCCGTCTTCTATCTGCAAAAAGGTGAAGTCAAACTCACGGTGGTGTCGCAGCACGGCAGAGAAGCGACGATCACCCACCTCAAAGCGGGTGCCTTCATCGGCGAAGAGTCCCTTGTTCAAGCGAATGGATTGCGCACGACGGCGGCCGTAGCGCTGGAGGAATGTGTCGCTCTCAAGATCGCGCGCAGCGAGTTGGAACGCGTGCTGCTCGCGGAGCCCTCGTTTACGGAAGTCTTCGTGAAATCGCTGCTGGCGCGTGGAATCCGGACCCAGGCCGATCTTGTCGATCTCCTGTTCAACTCCAGCGAAAAGCGCTTGGCGCGCACCTTGCTGTTGATGACCCAATTTGGCAAGGCAGGAGAACCGGACCCGCATACTTCTCCGATCACGCAGGAGGAGTTGGCCGAGATGGTCGGAACGACCCGGTCGCGTGTCAGCTATTTCATGAACCGTTTTCGCGATCTTGGATTCATCGATTACGGCGGCGGCGATTGCCGCATACAGGTGCACAAGTCGCTGCGCAATGTTGTTCTTCAGGATGATACGACGGCGCGAAAGCCGGAGAAACAGCCGATCCTGATTGCTCCGAGGTGCTCTGCGACTGCTGCGCTTCCCCGCTCGATTTCGCAGGTTGCGTCACGGTCGGTCGCGCTTGGACTGCATCGAGACGCGGAGCAACGGGAAAGAGCATAGAGCACAATTGCCGGCCTATGCTTTCAAATTGCCCCAGTTCATCTTTGCGGAGTCCATTGGAATCCGCATCGACAAAATGCCCGTCTCAGCGGTCGCTGAAACGGGCATTTTGAAGGGGTAGGGCACCAACTCTCGACCAGTGATTTCCGAGAAGACGGCCTGGGGCTCAAGTTTCAGTTACCAGCTGTCAAGGTTCTGCGTAATACAGGGTACTGGTGAAGACCTTCACTCCCGGCTTGTTCACTTTCACTTGCAACGAATGGTATTCGACCGGTTTGGATGCAGAAGGCGAATCAAATGAGAGGGCATAATACGTTTGCTCATCTTCGACGAACTTTTCGATCTGATCAGCGATGTTTTTGCTTTCTAACACGCGGCCACCGCTCTGCGTCGCAATCGCTTCCAGCGCCAGGTCACTTGCTGTCGCCTGCTGCTCTGTTCGAGGGCCTTCGGTGAGGGATTTCGCGAGAACACTCTGCATTTCTCCTCGGCGAAACATATCCGGCGAGTACACGGCGTCAATGGTCACTTGGGCTTCCCGCAAAGTCCTGGACATTTCCACGACGTGGTCGAAGAAGATCGCTTTGGTCTCCGGCGTGTCCCGGTGAAACTCCGCGCCTGTCAGCAGCGGCCAACCGGGTCCAATCCAGATCAACATGACTCGCCCGGGGGCATTCTTTTGCGCGGCGGTCAGATTGCCGAGCGCCGTCAAAGATTGGGCGAACCTCTCATTCAAGCAGTTGCCATCGTCCACCTTCTCGACGGACATGCCGATGTTCCAGCCGCCATGTCCCGTAAGCGGTTGTGCCTGCGTCCCATTCTCCGATGCACTCTTGCACTCGTACGGACGAATACCCTTGAACAAGGTTCTGGATTTCTGCAACAGCTCCGATCCGTCCGTGGATGCTCCACTGGCCTTGAGGCCCGAAGTAGTGAGGACAGCAATGGATGTCGGGTAGGGGAGGCGCCCCTGGTTCAATTCCAGGTATTTGCCTATTTCTTTGACCTCATAGGCGATGCTTCTTGTGGTGTTGTTTAAGGCATCCAGAATAAGTACGATGTGCGGTGGAGCAATACTCCGATCTCCCATCACAGCTCGAAAAGAGGACAGAACCTGCGGCTGTCCGTTGTCCATAAGCGAAAAGTCTTCCGCCTTCAGTCCAGTGGCTGCATTGTAGGATGCATCCAGAGCGAGCACATTCAGAACGATGTGATGGAGGTCTCGATATCTGCGTTCGCGTTCGGCATGAGATCGCGGGATGAGTTTGACGGGCGCTGCGGCTGGGCTTTGGGCTTGAGAAGTGAGAATCCCCTGCCCCATTGCAGGAGCAGCAATGCAACCCAAGAGTGCGACAAAACTCAGAATTCGTACCATCCGCTTGACCTTTCCAAAGCAGTGTTGGGCAGATTCAGAAGTTCAGACTGAGCTAAGTCGATGTTCGGTGGTTCCAACTTGAATCTTGACCGGACAAATTTGTGCTTTCCCATGTCCCAGAATCGGGGACATGGGGCACCCATTCTGCTCGGCTGCACTTACAAATCATGCGGCCACAGAAGTGGCTCAACTGCCCTTGCTGAATCGAGGCAATTATAGACGGCAATCAAACAAATGGCGATTCCAGAGAACTGAGTTCGGAATCGCCATTCAACATCTCACAGCCTTGCTACTTTTTACTGCCGTGCGACTTTCCGCTTCGACGCCACGACCGGTGGCTGCACCGAAGCCATCACCTCGGCTTCTTCAGGCAGCGGCGTCGGCAGGGGGCCTTCCAGCGCCAGGGCGAGAACTTCATCCATGGAATCCACAAAGTGGAGCTTCATGGAGTTCTTGATGTTGTCCGGCAGCTCGGCTACATCCTTTTCGTTGGCGCGGGGCAGAATGGTTTCAAAGATACCGGCGCGCAGGGCGGCCAGCAGCTTTTCTTTGAGACCGCCGATGGCCAGCACCTTGCCGCGCAGGGTGATCTCGCCGGTCATGGCGATGTCGCGCCGCACCGGGATCTTGGAAAGAGCGCTCGCCAAGGCCGTGGCCATGGTGATACCGGCCGAAGGGCCGTCCTTGGGAATCGCGCCTTCGGGCACGTGCAGATGGAGATCGACGTTGCGATAGAATTCGCGCGATAGTCCCAGAGAATGCGCCTTGCCGCGGATATAGCTGAGGGCGGCCTGCGCCGACTCCTGCATCACGTCGCCGAGCTGGCCGGTGATGGTGAGCTTGCCCTTGCCGTCAAGCACCTGCACTTCCGTGGTCAAAATGCAGCCGCCCACTTCGGTCCAGGCCAGGCCGGTGACTAAGCCCACTTCGCTCTTGTCGTGCACTTCGGAGTCGCGGAAACGGGCCACGCCAAGGAACTCCGGGACATTGGCTGCGCTTACTACTTCCTTGTGCTTGGCGCCCTGTTTCACTACGCGCCGCGCAACCTTGCGGCACAGGTTCCCGATCTCGCGCTCCAGGTTGCGGACACCCGCTTCGCGAGTATAGTAGCGGATAATCTCCAGCAGCGCATCGTCTTTGAAGACGATGTTCTCTTCGCTGAGGCCGGTCTGCTCGCGCTGTTTTTTGACGAGATACTGGCGGGCAATCTCCAGCTTCTCGCTTTCGGTGTAGCCCTGCAGGCGGAGCACTTCCATGCGATCCTGCAGCGCCGCCGGGATGGTGTGCATGACGTTCGCGGTGGCCACAAACAAAACTTGCGAGAGGTCGTAATCCACGTCCAGATAGTGATCCTGAAAGGTGGTGTTCTGTTCCGGATCGAGCACTTCCAGCAAGGCCGATGCGGGGTCGCCGCGGAAGTCGGAGGCCATCTTGTCGACTTCGTCGAGCAGGAAGACGGGGTTCTTGGTTCCGGCCCGCTTCATGTGCTGGATGATCTGGCCGGGCAAGGCTCCGATGTAAGTGCGGCGGTGGCCGCGGATTTCGGCTTCGTCGCGCACGCCGCCCAACGAGAGCCGGACGAACTTGCGGCCCGTCGCCTTGGCGATGGACATTCCCAACGAGGTCTTGCCGACACCGGGAGGCCCGGCGAAACACAAGATCGATCCCTTGGGATTTTTCACTAGTTGGCGGACGGCCAGAAACTCGAGGATCCGGTCCTTGATCTTCTCCAGGCCGTAGTGGTCTTCGTTCAGCACCTTTTCGGCGAACTCGATGGAGCGGGTCTCCTTGGAACGTTTCTTCCACGGCACAGCCAGCAGCCAATCGACGTAGTTGCGGCTGACGGTAGACTCAGCCGACATGGGCGGCATCGCCTCCAGCTTCTTGAGCTCCTGAATCGCCTTTTCGAGGACGTCCTTGGGCATTCCGGCGGCTTCGATCTTCTTGCGCAGCTCGTCGTACTCGCTCTTTTCGCCGCGGCCCAGTTCCTTCTGGATGGCTTTAATCTTCTCGTTGAGGTAATACTCTTTTTGCGCCCGCTCCATCTGGCGCTTCACGCGGGACTGGATGTTGCGATCAAGGTCGAGCTTTTCGATCTCGATGTCCAGCACGTCGGCGATGCGCGAGAGGCGGATCGACGGATCGAAGATGGCCAGCAGTTCCTGCTTCTCTTCGATGCCCAACTGCAGATTGGCGGCAATGGTGTCGGTCAGCTTGGCCGGTTCATCCATGCGCACGGTGGCGATGATGGTCTCGTAGTTGAGCGACAGCTGCAGCTTCACGTACTGCTCGAAGAGCGTTGTGACGCGCGCCATCAACTGCTCCATGGCGGGAGTCATCTCGAAGTGGGTTTTGGGAATCCGTACGGTGGCGACGAAGAATCCATCCTTGTCGCTCAGCTCGACGGACTTGGCGCGCTCCACACCCTCGACCAGCACCTTGATGTTGCCATCGGGCATCTTGACGCTCTGCACGATATTGCAGATGGAGCCGACCTGAAAGATGTCCTTGCCCTTTGGTTCATCGACGCTGGCGTCATGCTGGGTGGCGAGGAAGATCTTGCGATCTCCATTGAGGGCCTCCTCGAGGGCTCGCACGCTGGACTCGCGGCCCACGACAAAGGGCGTCATCATGTAGGGAAAGATCACCATGTCCCGGATGGGCATCATGGGCAGTTTGCGTGTCTCGTTCTTCGCAGTCATACGGCCACCCTGGGGATTCGATGCACGAAAACCTCGTTTGATGCGAGGCGAATTGTGCGGGTCCTGTTGGGATTGTAATCCATTCCGCGATGCGCGTTGAAAACGCAGAGATGCTGCTGTAACTGGAAGTTTCGCGGATCTTTACATCCACTATCTCGGGGCGTTCAAAGGGCCGGGAGAGAAGACGCTGCATTTCAGCGACTGGGGCGGGGCCGGTTTCGGGAAAATCAGCAAGAGCGGGAAAGCCGGTTTTGACCTTCGCGGAGTATTGGGCCGAACCAATTTGCGCACTCTGTCTTTGCTGAAATGTCCTGTTGCCGAGGCTCCGGTACGGGCCAATTGACCTTCGAAAACCTACGGTCGCGCTACCGATGTCGATTCGCGGGCAACCAGTTGGGGTTTCACGGCGACCTGCGCGGGACCGACGGCCTCGCTGCGGATTCGCTCCAGCAGCAGTTCCGCCGACAACCTGCCCATCTCATGCAAGGGCTGACGGACGGTGGTGAGGCTGGGAGTCTGAAAGCCGGCCCAAGGGATGTCGTCAAAGCCCACAACGGAAACATCTTCCGGTACACGCAAGCCGGCTTCGTGCAAAGCGCGAATTGCTCCGGCTGCCGCCATGTCGTTGAACGACACCATCGCCGTAAAATCCCGATGATGCTGAAGGAGTTGCCGAGTCAAGCGGTAGCCAAGCTCCGGCGAGTGGATATCCTCTTCGAGTTGCAAAGTCAGCTCGGGGTGGATCTCCAGACCCAGTGCGCCTGCGGCCTTCACCGTACTCTCCCAGCGCGGGAACGCGTCGGAACTGAAGGGCTGGCCGCGCATGAAGGCCAGTTTGCAGTGTCCAAGATCGTAGAGGTGCTTCAAGACCAATTCCGCCGCTGCCTTGTGGTCCAACACCACATTGGTTACGCCCTGCAGACGGCGCTTGCCTGCCAGCGCCACCGCCGGCACAGGCATCGGGTGGTCCACCTGGGTATCCACCAGGATCAATCCCTCCGCTCCTCGGCTGACGAGCATCTGGGGATAGGTCTCGATCAGGTTGGCGCGGTGGCCATGATGGGCGATGAAGTAAAAGTAATCGTTTTCTAATAGGTAATCGCCGATTCCCGTCAACACCTCGCCCTCATAAGGCTCGGAGAGGGCGGGAATCAGAATTCCGATGGTCATGGTCCTGCGGCTGCGTAGCGAGCGGGCCACCAGACTGGGGTGGTAATTGAATTTGCGTGCTGCGGCCCGGATGCGCTCGCGGGTTGGCTCGGGAATGGAGCGGCCGGGCACATTGTTCAACACCACGGAGATGGTTGTCGGATCCAGATGGAGGTAAGCCGCCAGCGTCTTCAGCGTCGCGGGCTTCGCTGCATTGACCGGGCTAACCTCTTTCTTGTCCATGCTTTTTATCATAGCGCTCAAAGAGCGGTGGCGAAAACAAGATGCAAAAGTTCCTGACAGTTGTGCCGGGCCTGCTTATGTCTTTCTCCATTGAACTGTTTAGAGCGAAACCAGAGTTCCTGTGACCCGGCGAGTTTCGTAGAAGGTCGCCGCTCCCTGATGGTCGCGTCGACTTTAGGGCAGTGCCTTCGAGATGCGGCAAATCTGGTTTCGCTTTTGGGGTCGAGAACCTTGAATTCCCGGAAACGCAGGTCCTTCGACTCGCTTCGCTCGCTCAGGATGACAACTTTTTTGTAGGGTGAGTGACCTTCTCAACCCAGACGCAATTAACACTTTTAGGATGATCCGCGTGGATATTCTCTGCCGCACGCAAAAGAGCCTCGAACAGAACGGATCTGTGCGAGGCTCGATTGGAGGTCGGGTGTATTGAACTTACCCGGCTTTTTCTAACAGGCAGAGGGAGAGATCGCGGCGCTCGACCATGTCGCGGGTAATCTCCAGGTCCCGTACCTTCTTGTTATTGGGCAGGTTATACATCAGGTCGAGCATCAGCTCTTCGAGAATCATGCGCAATCCGCGGGCTCCCACTTTCCGGGCAAGAGCTTCCTTGGCAACGGCCTGGGTCGCTTCCTGCGTGAAGTGCAAGCGGACGTTCTCGAACTCAAAGAGGCGTTGATACTGCTTCAAGATCGCGTTCTTCGGCTTGGTCAGAATCTCGATCAGGGCGGGTTCGTCCAGCTCGTCCAAAATGCCCATGACGGGCAGACGTCCGACAAACTCCGGAATCAACCCATACTTGATCAGATCCTGAGGCTCGGTCTTGCGCAGCAGCTCGGTGTCGCGATGGGTGCGATTGGCTGCTTCGACTTCAGTGTCCGTCGCCTTGAAGCCCAGAGCCTTTTTGCCGACACGGCGGCCGACTACGCGTTCCAGTCCCACAAACGCTCCTCCGCAGATGAAGAGGATGTTGGTCGTGTCGACGGCGGTGAACTCCTGGTGCGGGTGCTTGCGACCACCTTGCGGCGGAACGTTGGCAACCGTGCCTTCGAGAATCTTGAGCAGCGCCTGCTGCACGCCTTCGCCCGACACGTCGCGGGTGATCGACGGATTCTCGTCCTTGCGGCCGATCTTGTCGATCTCGTCAATGTAGATGATGCCCTGCTGGGCGCGGGTCACGTCGCCATCGGCGGCCTGCAAGAGCTTGAGGATGATATTTTCGACATCCTCTCCCACGTAGCCGGCTTCGGTCAGAGTGGTTGCGTCCACAATGGCAAAGGGCACATCAAGCATCTTGGCCAGGGTGTGCGCCAAAAGGGTCTTGCCGGATCCGGTGGGTCCGATGAGCAGAATGTTGCTCTTGGCCAGTTCCACTTCATTGTTGCGCATGCGATTCATCTGGATGCGCTTGTAGTGGTTATAGACAGCCACGGCCAGCTTCTTTTTGGTCTGGTCCTGGCCGATCACGAAATCGTCGAGGAAGGTCTTCACTTCCAGCGGCTTGGGCAGGTGGCCGGCGGCGTTGACCGGACTGGCAACTTCGCCGCGGTCGTCCTCAAGGATCGAGTTGCAAACGGCTACGCACTCGTCGCAAATGTAGGCGCGAGGATAGTCGCTCGGCGACGAGATCAGCTTGGCCACGGCGTCCTGCGACTTGTGGCAGAACGAGCAGCGCAGTGCTTCTTCGGGTCCCGTTCGCGTTTTCATAGTGCTGCTCCCTTTGGACTTCTATCTTGCACAATCTGCTGGCAGCTTTTCAGCTGGTTAGCCAAGCTGGCCGGCCGGTTATTCAGCGCAAATAATGGCTGAATTGCCGGCCAGTCCCTGTGGCTGTTAAGTACGCGGCCGGTCGATGATCTCGTCGACGATGCCGTATTCCTTCGCTTGCTGCGAATTCATAATGAAGTCGCGTTCCACATCGCGTTCAATGCGGTCCAGCGGCTGGCCCGTATGTTTGGCCATCAGGGTATTGGTGATCTCGCGGATGCGCAGGATTTCGCGGGCATGAATATCGATATCCGTCGCTTGTCCGCTCAGCCCGCCCATCGAAGGCTGATGGATCAGAATGCGCGAGTTGGGCAGCGCAAAGCGTTTGCCCGGGGTCCCGGCCAACAGCAGGAATGCTCCCATGCTGGCGGCTTGACCGATGCAATACGTCACCACATTGTTCTTGATGAACTGCATGGTGTCATAAATTGCCAACCCGGCGGTGATGGAGCCGCCTGGCGAGTTGATATAAAGCTGAACATCCTTGTCTGGATCTTCGCCAGAGAGGAAGAGCATCTGGGCGACGATCAGGTTTGCCACCTGGTCGTCGATCGGCGTGCCCAGAAAGATAATATTGTCGCGCAGCAGACGGGAATAGATGTCGTAGGCGCGCTCGCCTCGGCTCGTCTGCTCAACCACCATGGGAACCAGTGCCATCGGATCTTCTTCTCGCTCTTCCGTTGGGGAACTTCTATCCCCGTTGAGGGTTACCGCGGGGGCCGATCGCGAAACGATCCGCCCCCACAGCGTTGGTCAAAACCAATTCAAGCCAATTTCAACTGCCCGGCACCGATGCACAGAAGCTTACGCAGGCAGCCGTTCATACATCCGATGCGCGGTCTTCTCGCGCAACATTTGCTCACGGATTCTAACCAGACCGCCATCTTCCGTCAAACGAGCACGTAAAGCTTCTTCCGGCTCGTGCGACTGTATAGCGGCAAGCTGCAATTCGTTGTCCAACTCTTCGTCGGAAACGATGATGTTTTCCTCATGCGCGATCCGATCCAACAGGATCGAGGTCTTCACTTCGGCAATAGCTCCGTCGCGCTGGGCCACGCGCAGGCGGCTGAAGTCCAACTTGCGCATCTGCTCGGGGCTCATGCCCTGGGCTCCAAGGGCGCGCAATCCACGCTCCAGGCGCTCTTCGATCTGCTGCTGCACCAGAGACTCGGGCACGGGGAAGGTGTACTTTTCCACCAAGGCGGCGAAGAGCCGGTCCTTGGTCTCGCCTTCGATGCTGCGCCGCTTGCGGGCAGAAAGATGCTCGCGGACACGGGCTTCCAGGTCGGCCATGGTCTCGTAGCTGCCCAGTTCCTGCGCGAAATTGTCGTCCAACTCGGGCAAGGTACGCTTTTTGATGGCCTTGACCTCGACCTCGTAGGCGACCGTCTTGCCCGCCAGTTTGGGCTCGGCGTAATCGACGGGGTAGATCACTTCGGCCTTGAGTTCCTGACCCGGCTTGGCGCCGCGCAGGGCGAGTGTGAAAGCCTCCACGGTGTCTTTGCCGCCAATTTCGACCAGCGTGTCCTGACCGGCGATGGGCGCAGCTTCGGCGTCGTCTGCCACGATCCCCTTGTAGGAGATCTCAGCCCAATCGCCGTCTACCAAGGGGCGGTCTTCTTCGACCGGCTCGACGGTAGCGCGGGAATCGCGGAGATGCTTGATCTCTTCGGCGTACTCTTCTTCAGAGATCTCGACCGAAGGCTTGTCAACAACAACCGACTGATAGCCTTCGATGGAGAATTCGGGCAGGTACTCGAAGACGGCCTTCACGTGCAAAGGGGCGCCGTCTTCCACGGTCAACTCCAGCACCTGCGGCTGGCCGACGGGCTTCACACCCAGTTCGAGGACTCCGTTATTGAAGCGCTCCGGCAGAATGCCGTCGATCACTTCCTTGCGGATCTCATTGAAAAAGCGCTTCTTGACCACCGACTCGGGCACTTTTCCGTTGCGGAATCCGGGGATCTTGGCGTATTTGCGATAGTTGCCTACTACGGTGCGATAGGCCTTGGAGACCTCAGCGGCAGGAATATCGAGAACCAGCTCGCGGGTGCATTCGGGGTTCATAGACGGGCCGTGGTCGTGGCCATCGTGGCTATGGTCGTGCCCTTCGTGGTCATGGTCGACGTGATCGTGGCCGGCGTGATCGTGGCCTTCGTGGCCCGCAGCTTCTGCTGCTTCCAGGGGGGGGAGGATTTCGGGGGTATCGGTAGAGCTCAACGTTTTGCCTTCCGGGCGCAGATCGCGCCAAACAAATGAACTTCCGGGCGGGACAGTGCCACGCCGGGAAGCTTTCCTGCAAATTCTGCCGGGGAGTTTCGTAGCAAGCTGGCCTATCGGGCGCAACCTCTACCTCTGCAGACGAGCATATGCCTCATCCCATGGTAAGAGGGTTTGCGGCAAGGGTCAAACCGGGAGCGCGTCTTTCCGTATTACCAACGGGTGTTGGACTCTGCGGAGGCAACAGGGGCGTGTCGGAATGGGACATTCCGCTCAGAATTTGACCTGACTGCGGTGGATATACCCAACCTGCGAGCCGCGAAGTGGGCGGCGAGGGGTCTATCGCTCAGAAAGCTCGGGAACACGCACGTAGGACTGGAAGCGAGGATGGGCAGCGCCGCAGCGGTGAAAGTACTCGCGGGCCTCGGAGAGGCTGAGGTCGCCGTTGACGGTCAAATGCACTTCCGAGGCGTCGGCATCCTCCTGGCCATCGTCTTCCCACCAGCAAACCGGGCATAGAACCAAGGCAGCAGGTGCATCGAGCGTTCGATAACCGCAACAGGGGCAGCGAAAACGAGCCATCCGGTATTCCCTCCCGCAAGGATGGACGAATTCCTTGGGGTTCCGGTTTACATGCGCGGAGTATTGGTCTGGACCTCCAGAGGGTGATGGGCTTCCCACCCTTTCCGAAAAAGCGCGGCAAGGATGGAGTACGGAGCGCCTGTGTTTATGAGGCGCTTGTTTCTACGAGCCGGATCAATCGGGGTAGAGCGGGCTGGCACTGCTTGCGGTTTCCGCCGTCGCAAGCCTCGGCACAGGTCCTTGCCTCCACGCGTACAATTCTGCGCAAGGAGAAACCCAGAACCAATGCGTTCATTTCATAGCTGTTCCATGTTTTGCATTCGCCGCATTCTGAGTCCGATCCTCTTGGTTAGCCTGACTGCCACCACCGCTCTCACCCAGCCCGCTCCGCTCCGCGTGGCCATCGTGGGGATGGTGCACGGCCACGTCGACGGCTTCCTCGCCGCCCTGCCCGGTCAAAAGGACGTCGAACTGGTAGGCATCGCCGAGCCGGATCGCGCTCTCACCGACCGCTATGCGAAAAGGTTTGGGCTGTCGCAGAGCCTCTTTTACCCGGATATCGAGACTCTTCTGCGAGCGCTTCCAGAAGCCCGCCGCCCTCAAGCGATTCTGGTGTACACCTCGATCGCCGGCCACCGCCCGGCCATTGAAACAGCGGCGCGCCACGGCATTTCCGTGATGGTGGAGAAGCCGCTGACCATCTCCCTCGACGATGCACTGGCCATCCGCCGAACCGCCCGCGAACACCATATTCAGGTGCTGGTCAACTATGAGACCACCTGGTATGCCAGCAATGCGGCCGCCTTCCGAGAGTCTGAAGAAGGCCGACTGGGAGAGATTCGCCGCGTAGTGGTTCATGATGGCCACCAGGGACCGAAGGAGATCGGAGTCGGCCCCGAATTCCTGGACTTCCTCAACGACCCGGCCAAGGGCGGCGCGGGCGCGCTCTACGACTTTGGCTGCTACGGGGTCGATCTGATGACCTGGCTCATGCATGGTAAGGCGCCGCTCTCTGTGACCGCCGTGGCCAACCATGACAAGCCGAATATCTATAAGGTGGACGACGACGCGACCGTGATTCTGGCCTATCCCAAGGCGCAGGCCGTGATTCTGGGCTCGTGGAACTGGCCCTTTAGCCGCAAGGATATGGAGGTCTACGGCGCAACCGGGTACGCCATCACGGTGGGGCCGGACCGGATGCGCATCCGCCACGAACACGACTCGGAGGAACAGCAGACGACCGCGGAACGGCTACCAGCACAACATGCCGACTCGCTGAGCTATCTTGCAGGTGTCCTCCGCGGCGAGATCAAACCCGATGGGGATCCGTCCGCGCTCGATACGAATGTGGTGGTGATGCAGATTCTGGACGCAGCCCGAACCTCGGTACGAACCGGCAAGACCGTGGTGTTGACCAAACTGGCGGACAACTAAGGCGGTTCCAGAGAAGCTATACCTAAGCCAGAATGATTGAGCGCTTATCAAAAATAAGATGTCATCCTGAGCGAGCGAAGCGAGTCGAAGGACCTGCATTCCCAACTCTCGGCAGATGCTGGGTACATCAATTCTGGAACAGCTCTAGAGCCGTTCCAGAATTGGTCTACCCATTAACTGCGAATCTACCTGCGAATCGTTGCAAATGCAGGTCCTTCGACTCCGCTGAAAAGCGCTCCGCTCAGGATGACCTCTCATTTTTGATAAGCGCTCAATCGTTCTGGTTTGGGTACAGCTTCTTTGGAAGCGCCATAAATTCACATGAAGGTTGTAGCCCGAATCTCTTACTAGCGGCGAAGGATTGTAACGCCGGCCTCCCGGCCGGCTTTTCTGAAGGCCTCCTGGCCTTCAGAGACGCTGCTTTCGCGCGGACTATTGCGCATCGCCCCGGCAGCGAGAAGCACGGCACAGCATTTCAGACTGAACGGTTGATCGTCGAGATTGGGTTTTGTGGCCTCCCAGCCTTGAATCAAAGAACGATTCAAGGCTGGGGCACGGAAAGTTGAGCCGCAATGCAAGAAAGGCCGGAGCAGCTGCTCTGGCCTTTCTTGTGCTCCTTTGAAAATAGGCTACGGGACAAACAGCTTCAGGCGGACGTGCCACTTGGTGCTTTCGCCGGGCTCGAGGGTGACCATGCCGGTGTCGGTCTTGCCCCACTCCTTGCCGAACGGGTCGCCAAAGTTGTACTGGTGCTCGATGGCCACAAACTGCTTGGTGGGTGGGGCGTACATCTGAATGGCCTTGATCTCGGGTGACAAGCCCTCAATGGCGATTCCATAGCTGGCCTTGGGATCGATGACCCGAACCGTTGCGACGCCATTCTTCCAAGCGATGGTGTTCCAGTTGTCGTCATAGAAGTTGCTTCCCAAGGCCACGCCGCCCTTGGCGCTCAGATCGAAGCGGGTTCCTGCCACCTGCAATACCTTGCCGGTGGGGAAGACGTTGTTGTAGCCATCCACTTCGGCCATGGTTGAGGCTGGAATCTCAACCTTCACCTGCGTACGGTCGCCCGAGGGCAGATTGAAATAGGGATGCCAGGCGATGGCCACCGGCTCGGACTCTTTACCAACGTTTTTGGCCACGATGCTGGCATCGAGGGCGTCGGCGGTCAAACGGATGGTGACAACAAGGTCGGACTTGGAGAACCATTGTCCGCCGAAGTCGCCGGCATGGATGACGCCCGTGACTTCCTGCCCTCCGGGGATTTCCTTGACTTGAACGTCCTCGGTCTTGGCCTTCAGAATCAGCCCGTGCATGGCATGACGCTCGCCGCCGGGAGCCGCGCCGATATTGTTGGCGGGAATAGTGATGGAGCGGCCATTCCACGAGGTGGTCAGGGTCTTGCCATCTTCGGAAAGCTTGCCGCGAATGCGATTTGGATAGGGAAAGAGGAAAGCCGAACCCAGCCGGTAGCCGAGATCTCCGTTGGCCGTATCGTCCACATCGAGCATCTTTTTGGATGCGGCCGGATCGGGCGAGGCGAGGACGTCCACATTGCCCTTGCCGGGGAAGTTGGCGGTGACGTAGAGGACTTCCATGCCGCGTCCAGGCATCACGGTGACGCTGGTGAACTCGGGCTTGGTGGTGCTGACGGCTTTGCGGGTGAGCGTAACGATCTTCTGTCCGCCGATTTCGGCGGCATCTTGTGCGAAGCAGGCTGCGGCCAGTGACCCGGCCAGAGGCAGGGCAAGGGTCAGCAGTGCGAGATTACGATAGCTTTTCATCTCAATCCATCCCTGGAAATGCAATCGGATTTTCCGCAATCGGCTCTGGCGCGGGCCGGATTCCCGACGCCAGAAAGCGTATTCCGGAGGCGAGCCTATTCTACGTCAATCCCCTGCCGCGTCGCATGGACGCTTGGCTGATTCCATTGTGAGTTTCGCGCAACGTCGCCGCTGGGGCATGGCTGGATTTCGGATCACTCCGCAAAATGCGCATTGCGGATGGTCTCCTGATGGGTTGTCCTGTAGGCGTCCACTCGCGGGGGGCAATGGCAAGTCCGCAGACCCGCACTGCAGCCGGCCAGGAGGCCAGCGCTATCGATCTACGGATCGGCTACAAGTAGTACGGGTCAGCCTTGGTCCGGCCGACTGAATCCCCTACATGGTTGCGTTGCGTGCTTTGGTCCGTACACTTGGGTGCCCCTGGTACCGTGATCGTCACACCCGACTCGGGGCGGAGTTTCTGCTCCGGCGCAAAACGCGTATCGGCCGGGCAGGTGGAATGGTCCTCTTCGGAATTCACTGAAAGCACTCACCAGGGACTCAATTTGCCCGATTGGGAGGAATGAGTCTTCTGTGGACAGTGTACGCGCAGGGTAGGTATACTAGGCTCTATTGCGGTTTAAGTTATTGATCTTAATAAGCGGGAGTAGTTCAGTGGCAGAACGTCAGCTTCCCAAGCTGAATGTCGCCGGTTCGATCCCGGTCTCCCGCTCCAATAGAATCAGTTAATTACAGAATCTACCGGAACAGTGAACTCCATTTGAACACCAATCAGCGAGTTTTCCAGCCTGTTTACGGCAATCTGGCGTTTTGATACCGCCGATTGCGTGTAGACGTTCTGGTTGA
>Ga0302320_10002617_pt1 | contig 42222 bp, 34 predicted proteins | sample Bog_T0_3_FD_202130 | JGI IMG/M metagenome (GOLD analysis project Ga0302320, IMG submission 202130) | Peat permafrost microbial communities from Stordalen Mire near Abisko, Sweden - Bog_T0_3 | ecosystem: Environmental > Terrestrial > Soil > Wetlands > Peat | place: Sweden: Abisko, Stordalen Mire... | reverse complement strand
CATGCCCAAACTGTAGAAGATGAGTCAGAGATCTCGCTCGGTCCCGAAATCATCCGCGGAGCGCCGCCTATGAGGAACCCAGGCTGGCCACAGATCGCCTAACCGTGGTGCCATCACCTCTGGGCGTGCCGCCGGTCACAGACTTCTCTGCCGTCGGCACGGCATCCTATGGATACAAGGCCGGGATTGGCGAGAGTTCATGAATCGCAACTCTCCTAGCTCCGACAGTGTTTTAACCGGCAGCGGCTGACCGCTTTCGCTTTGAGGAAAACCTGCCTCGCGAAACTCAGCCGCTGTTGCGTTGCCTTCTCCAGGTGAGCCCTCAAACGCGCGCCGCCCCCTCTGTCAATGTCTCCAGCACAAGCTCCAGAGCGTGTTCCCACGTCGGCATATAGATCCCAAACGTCTCCGCCAGACGCTCGCAGGAAAGCACCGAGTTCACCGGCCGCTTGGCCGGCACAGGATACGCGCTACTCGGAATCGGCGTGAGCGTCGGGCACGACGGCTGCTTAGACAGGAACGCCTTAGCAAACCCAAACCACGTCGTCGCCCCGGAGCTGGTCAAATGATAGACGCCGCTTCGCCCTGCCAGTCCTCCGCCCCGCGGAGCCAATACCTGCGCCAAAATGTCAGCGGTGGCCTGCGCAATACACTCGCTGGTCGTAGGACCGCCCGTCTGGTCATCCACAATGCGCAGCTCGGGGCGCTCCTTCGCCAGGCGCAACATGGTCAGCAGAAAGTTGCTGCCCCGCGCGCCATACACCCAGCTGGTGCGCAGAATCACGTGGTCCCCGCCAACCGCCTGGATGGCTTCATCTCCAGCCAGCTTTGTCTTTCCATACACATTCAGTGGATTCGGCGCATCCGTCTCCACCCATGCTCCTTCCTTGGAGCCGTCGTACACATAGTCCGTCGAGTAATGAACCAGCACGCTGCCCAGCCGCTTGGCTTCTTCGGCAATCACGCCAGGTCCTGTTGCATTGATGGCCCACGCAGGCTCCGGCGTCGCCTCGGCCTTGTCCACCGCCGTATACGCAGCCGCATTCACAATCACCTTTGGATTCGCGGATCGCACTACGTCGCGAATGGTCTCCGGCTTGGAAAAATCGACTTCGGGAAAGTCGACGCTCTGCACTTCGCCCAGGCAGGCCAGCTTATGGCGAAGTTCCCATCCCACCTGGCCAACCCGGCCAAATACAAGTATTTTCGGAGCGCTCATAGCTCAAACTTTACCAGAGGACGCGCCGTCCCGGTCCGAATTGCCCTGACCGCAGGAAACTTCAGAATCATTGGGGATTCTAAAGCACCTTTTCCATCACTACAGACTTCCGTGCTCCATCCTTTCCGCATTTTTCTGCGGAAAGGGTGGGACGCCAAAAAGGCTCAGGTCTACTCCAAGAAAAGCCTTAGTGCCGAAGCGGCTCGCCGGTCGGCAAAAAGGCGACGCCTGTCAGGTCGGTGCCCGAAGCCAGCACGTCGCGTAAGCGCCCGGAATTCGGCCCACTCCGTCGCTCTGTGGCAAAAAGCAACCGCATCGCCGCGCCCGGCGTTGTCTCTGCGGGAAGACGGAAGATCCATGGAACATTCGTCGAGGTCAGCGAAGTATCCCCGCTTAACGCAATCACGGGGACAAAGGTCTTGAGCGCCAGTTGCTCCGCTAAGTGGCCAGCCTCGCGGTCGAGCGCCACAATGGCAATCGCCCGATCGTCCATGAGCGCATGCACGAGTTGCGTGGAAGCGGTGCCCCAACTCTGCCCGCTTTCGACCGGAAGAATCGCCCACTTCTGTCCGCGACTTGCATCGGTCCCCAAGGCCGCCTTCACATCCGGGGACTCGGCCATTGCGCCTGCGCCCGGTCCAAATAGGATCACACGCAGCAATCCGGCAGGCTCATCTCCCTTCGCTGGTCCCGTCAAGCCGACCCCGTCTTCCCCGACACGCGCATACGGCGCCATAGCCGCAGATGGATGCCCGGTGCTCTTGGCAGAGTCCGGGGCCGAGCCGTTTCCAGCGCGAACCTCATGCCGCGCAAGCGGCGTCTGCCCCACCGCAGGGGGCTTCTCCATGCTGGCAACGCGATAGGTAACGGACCCGCTGTGCACCGTTCCGAGATACAGTGGCGCCACATTCTTCTGGTTTGGGTCGAACACCATGTGCCCGGTTACCCCGTCGTATTGCTCGATATTGGCCAGCGCATCGTGGATCCGCGCGCGATTCAATCCTGCCTTGCAGATGGAATCAAGAAGCGCGTTCATCGCGTCGTAAGCCAGCGAGGCAAACTGCTCCGGCTTCTCATGAAACCGTGTTTCGAAGCGCTGGTTGAATGCAAGCCACCGCGCATCCTGCCGCGTCGGGTCGTAAGGGAACACGGCCTCGAACCCTTCCGCGGCGTCCCCGGCCTGTGCCAGTAACTCCGGTCCCAGCGTGCGATAGGCTCCAAACACCCGCTGCTTCATCCCCGCCGCGCGCAACTGCTTGAGGATCTGTGCCGCCTGCGTCTCGTCTGCCCAAAGCACAATCCCATCCGCGCGGGACGAGCGAATGACCTCAATCTGCTTGGAGAAGTCTGTATCCCCGGGCATGTACTTCTGCTCGATCACGACTGGATGACCGAGACGCCGCGCCGCATCGCGGAACTTGGACACGCCGAAGCGCCCATAGCGGCTGTTCACGCGCAGCAACGCCACCCGCTTCAACCCTAGTTCCGTGAAAACGTGCCGCGCCAGCGTGAGACTCTGCACGCGATCGTCCTGTAGATCGGTGAAGTACCAGGGAATATAGGTCTCAGGGATCGTCGGGTCAGTCGATGCCGAATTGACGATCGGAATCTCCGCGCGCAAGGCCACGCGCAGGGCAATGTGGGTCGACTCGGAACTGATCGAACCGAAGATGGCCCAGTCCTGGTCGTCGTACACCATCTTCACTACTTCGTTTGAGGCCGAGCCCCAGATCGTCGGATCGGTTGGCCGATCGTCCCCATAAACCGTCTTCGCCTGCCAATTGTCGTAATCGTTGTGCTCCATCAGCTTGAATGGCTTGCCGCCATAACCGCCGCGCGCGTTAGCTTCTTCCACGGCCAGTTGTGCGCCGTGCAGCATCCGCGTGCCGAAGATCGACTCGGGATTCGGCGCCACCGGCCCAAAGAAGCCGATGCGGACTTCGCTCAGGTTCTTCGGCTCGGGAACATCGCGCCCGGCGCCCGCATAAATATTGGGGTGGACGTAGTTCACGTCGTACGGCGCGGCAAACTTCGCATACGGGCTCAGGTCCGCCGGCTCACCCGCATAGGGCGCGACTATTCGGTCTTTCGGAGGTCCCGGCGGATGCGCGCCACACTCACAAACATGTGCACCGGAACCGTTACCTTGTTGCGCCCAAAGGCCTGCACAACAAACGCCCAATGCACAGCCCGCAACCGCCAACCATCCCCTGCGCATTGCAACTACCCCTTGCTTTCTTCCTTCTTATCGGTACGGAACATCGCTATGGCCTCAATCTCAATCAGCAGTTCAGGCCGGCAAAGATGCGCCTGAATTCCGGTCGAAGCTGGCAGCGGATCGAGCCCTTGTTCCTTGAAAAACTCCGTGCGCCCCGCGTTGAACACATCGTAATCGCGATCGATATCGCGCAGGTAGCAACTGGTCCGCACAATGTCGTGCCACGTCGCGCCTTCGCTCTTCAGCAATCCGGTGATGTTATCGAACGTGCGCTGCAATTGCGCGGGAAAATCGCCAATGTGGACGCTCACGCCGTTCTCGTCGATCGAGGCGGTTCCCGAGATCAGCAAAAGGCAAACGCCGCCAATGTCGATCCGCATCCCGCGCGAAAACGAACTGGGCTTGGCGTACGAGTACGCTTCGTTAAGTACACCGTGATTGGTCATGGCGCGCTTTTGAATCGGCGCGTGGGCAATGGCTTCCAGAATATCTGCGAATGCATTCATGATTCTGTTTCTCCTTATGGGTGTTGTCGTATTCCGTGGCTCAATCCCTTGGCGGTTGCGACCCAAATATCGTCCCCTTGGAAGTCGATGCCCAATACATAATTGTGTGCCGGCGCAGTGCTCACCGGAACGGCAGTTACCTTTCCAGCCTCATCGCGAACCGTCATCTCCGGCCTGCCGTCCTGCAAGGAAGATCGATATACGGCCCAGTTCACGCCATCGTAGTAAGCCAGCCCCTTGTCCGTGCAAAACCAAGCGCGCTTTGCATCCACGCCCTTCACCTGATTTGTAAAATTCGAGGGAAGTCCGCTGTCTTTGGTCAGGAAGTTATGCCAGTAGCGGCCGTCGTACCGGCTATCCCCAAAGTACGTAGCCGCCCAAAGAATATTGTCCACATAACTGACGGATGTGACAATCTCGTGAATCAGTCCTTGATCCTTGAACAGCACGATCTCGTTTTCGCCGTCCGGATCGTCGTATTTGTCCCAGCGTCCCGTCTTTTGATCATATTCGAGCAATCCGCTGCCCCAAACCGCGTAATACACCTTGGTCGGCGTCGCAGAAACGGAATAGGCCCAGATTTCGTTCATCGGTGTGTTCCGCTCGTTATACAGCGACCATTGCCCGGTGCGCAGGTTCAACCTGCAACCCCCAGCGGCGGTCGCAACCCACACGTTTTCGCCCTCGACGCTCACGCCGTAGACGACGTCGTTGCTAAGACCTGAATTCAACTGGGTAAAGCTGTCGATCCTCCCTCCGGAGATGCGGCTCAACCCAGCCATTGTTCCCGCCCACACGTCCCCCGTGCGCTGGTCGAGCGCCAGCGAAAGAACTGCCCGGTGCGCCAACCCGTCTCTCGTCGTATACGTCTTCCACGCATGATTCTCATACACCGCCAGTCCGTCTTCGGTTCCTGCCCAAAGCCGACTCCCATCCACCAGGACGGCGTAAACATGATCGTTGGGCAGCCCGTTGGCTGTGGTGAAGTTCTCAAACCGGTATCGCGGCATCTGGGGAGCCGCTGCCATCCCAACCGTGCCCGCAAGCAGCGCCAGCAAACCCGCCAACAAGGCATTCCGCAACTCCGCGCAAATCGGCTTCTTCATCGCGTCCTCAAATACTCAATCAGGTCGTTGAGCTCGTCCTTGGTCAGGTCGTTCGTCCGCCCATGCTGATCTTTAGGATTGAAAACCGTCCAGATCTCCTCCAAAGTGCGCGCCGACCCGTCATGCAGGTACGGCGCAGTCAGAGCAATGTTGGAAAGTTGCGGCGTATCGAAGACCCCGGTGTTATCTGTTTCCTTGCCCGTACCCACGTCGAACGACTGCTGCCGCGTCCCCTTCAAACCATTGTGGCAATAGATGCAGCGATTGAACTCCCCGATCGGATTGTGAAACTTGTCCACGTTGCGCTCGAAGATTGCTTTGCCCCGCTCCTGCGCCGCCGTCAGCTCGTACCCGCGCAGCTTCCAGCGGCTGGGCCGCGGCGGGAGGCTGCGCATGTAAAGCGTGACGTCGGTCAGCGTGAGATTGTCCCATTGTTCCGATCTCCAGAAGTACTTCTCCGTGCGCGGTCCACACTCCGTGGGAATATTGGGATTCGTGCCCGTCCATTTGAACGGATCGGTGTCGATCAAGTCTTCGATCAGCCGATTGTCCACAATATCCCTGCCAAATCCATCCGGCTCCAGATCCCACGTCATGCCGTCGAATGTCGAATCGATATGGCAGGTCGCGCAGGCAATCTGCCCCTGAAAAGACTGCCGCGCCGAATAGAACGTCTGCTCGCCATGACGTAAAGGGGAGATTCTCTTTGGCCCGTCCAGTTTGATACTCGTCACCACACGGTTGCCGGCGGTATCGATCACGCTGATCGTATCGTCGAGCCGATTGGCCACAAAGAGGCGCCGCCCATCGCCGGTCAGCGCCAGTCCGCGCGGATTCAAACCCACTCCAATGCGCGCGACTACGTAGTTCGCGCTCGCAGACAGGTCCTGGACAAAGGACGCCGGATGAGCATGAATGGTGCGCACCAACCGCGCCACATCGATCACGATCACACTCTCCGACCCACTGCTGGTTACATACATCCTCGATTTGTCCGATGAAATCACCACGCCGAACGGCTGCGAGGCATAGCGCTCCAACTCATCGAGTGGCACCTCAACCGGCTTGCCTACATCGGCCCCAAACACCGTCAGCGTGTCTTCGAATGCTCCGCCGTGCTCCAGGTGCGCCAGGGGCACGGTGTTCTTGGGATGGTACTGCGCCACCGCGCCCAGGCGGCCATCCGCGGAGAACGCAACATGAAACACCCCTGCAATCTGATGAAGGGCCATGCGATCCACAACCACCGCGCGCGCGACGTCGATGACCGTGATCTCCGACTCCGGCGCGGTGCGGTTCTCAAGACCTGTCCGAACCCGCGATGGATTCGGATACACGTGCGTCGCGTAAAGCTTCGTTCCATCCGGAGAGAGCGCCATGTAGCTTGCTCCACGCCCCGCGAGCAAACGCTTCTGCTCCGCGCCTGTCTCTGCATCCAGCACGGCTACATCGTTCGAAATGCGGTTGGCCACAAACAACTTCTTCCCGGCCCGATCCTCCACAACACTCGACGGCTCCGCGCCCACCGGCCAGGTGTCCACAACGGAAAGCGAATTCGTGTCGATCACCGAAAGCGTGTCGTCCCAGGAATTCGTCACAAACAGCCGCGCACCATCCGGCGACAACGAAAATCCGCGCGGAACCCTTCCAACTGCGATCGTCTTGATCACCGCATATTTCGTCGCGTCCAGCACGCGGATCTCCTCGCTCTGCTGGCAAAGAACGTAGAGACGCGCGCCATCCGGGGAAAGCAAGACCTCCAGCGGCGAAGCATAATCCATGCTCTCGACCGATGGCTTTTCCTCGCCCGCGTGAACGCTGCTTCCGCTCCACGCAGCCCAACCCAGGCAAACTCCGGCCACCATCGACAACACTGTCCAGGACCAGCCGCATGCGCCGAGTTTTCTCGCCGGCCGCACGCTTCCCCGTGCGTGAACTGTCTGGATGGAACCGCTCCTCACTTGGGCTCCTCCACCGTAAGAACGCGATCCACGTCCTGCTTCTCCAACGTCTGCTCACGTCCGCTTGGCCAATGCACCACAATCTTGTCCATGGTCTTTGCAGCCCCTAACCCGAAGTGAAGCCGCCCGTCATCCTGGGACAGATAGCCCGATGCCGCAACGCGCTCGGCGGTCCAGCGCTTCCCCGCCGCAAACACCTCAACCCTGGCGCCAATCCCGTCGCGATTGCTTCCCGTAGACGTACGCGTTTTGGCCCCCTTGAGCTTGATCGCAACCCAATGTCCCGTGCCGGTCGAAGTATTGTGCAGCAGCGTTCCGCGCCCGCCCAGGTTGACTTCAAACGCATCCACTTTCCCATCGTTGTCGTAGTCCGCAAAACAAGCGCCGCGTGCGGTCGTGCGCTCGCTCAGAACCGGGCCGGTCTGGCGGGAAACATCGGCGAACTTGCCTCCGCCCAGCCCGCGAAACAACGTGTGCTCCTGCGGAATCAGGTGAATCAGCCCGCCATGAAAGATGAGAATATCGAGCAACCCGTCATTGTCAAAATCGTAGATGCCGGTTCCCCAACTCACGTACTGTGCATTGGTCTGCGAGACCCCGGTCTGTGCGCCGATATCTTCAAATGCCAGCTTTCCCGTGTTGTGCAGCAGACGGTTATAGTGCCCATCGGTCACCCACAGATCCAGCACGCCGCGCCCTTCAAGATCGGCGAACACCGGGCCCATTGATGAAGTCGATTCGCCGTTTTGTCCGAAAGCCGTACCTGAATCGTTGCCGATCTCTTCAAACGTTCCATCGTGCTTGTTGTGAAACAGGAAGTTCTCCGTCCGATCGTTCGCCACGTAGATGTCATCCCATCCATCGTTGTCGAAGTCCGCCGCCGTCACGCCCATCGTCCGTCCCACATACGCGCCGAGTCCCGACTTCTCCGTCACATCGGTGAAGGTTCCATTGCAGTTGTTGTGGAACAGCTTGTTGGTCTCGCCCTCGTAGTCGAGCGGTCCAGGATAGTTATCGGCCGCGTAGTATGCGCGGTACTTGGGATCGAACTTGACATACCGGCCCACAAACAAATCCACGCAGCCGTCCTTGTCGTAATCGAGCCATGTGGAACTGATCGCCCATCCATCCACCTTGATGCCGGCTTTTTCCGATACATCGGTGAAGTGCCCGTCGCCATCGTTGTGGTAGAGAATCGTCTTCCCGTACCCGGTCACCAGCAAATCTTCGTTGCCGTCATTGTCGTAATCTGCCGCAGTCACGGCCACCGAATACAAATCCGGATTGAGCCCTGACTTCTCCGTAACGTCGGTGAACCTGCCACCTCCGTCATTGCGATAAAGGTGATTGTGGGGTGGTGTGACCGGCTTCTCTTTCAATGGATACGGGTGCATCGCATCATCCAGCGGCCTTCCGTTTACCACGTAAAGAGAGGGCATGCCGGAGTTGTTGTAGTCCAGCCAAACGCAACCTGCGCCTGTACCTTCCAGCAGTGAGCCCAGTTGCCGCGAGCCAAAACTATGCGTGAAGTTGATGCCCGCCTTGTCGCTCGCATCTTCAAACTCAATCTGCGATCCAGTGTGGGGCTGCTGACTCGCTGCGGCTGTCAGCCCGGCCACCGGCGTCTGCGCGGCTTTCGCATTCTCATAGGCAGGCGACGTCTGTGCACGCCCAGCGCCCTGCATCGCAAGGAAACAACTCGCCGCAATGACGATCGAGATCCGATTCCGCAAGTCAATTTCCTCCGGACGCTTCGTGCGTCGGGGCCGCGCCTTTGGCCCCCGTCAAGTCAACAGGTGTTGTGGTGCGCAGTAGAACCGCAGGCACATGGTTGTCCGATGAACGCTCCGGGCCGGTGTGGCAACCCACGCAGTAGCGCTGTTCGCCGCGCCGAATCCAGAACCATCCGTGCTCACTGCGCACTACCGAACCCTTCTCATCCAGAATCGCAAATCGAATCGGCCTGTCAGCCGGAGTCTTCACATAAAACGAGCCATCGGCTTCCACTGGCGCGGTGCCCAGCACGCGCGGGTGCCCATCGTCGTCCAGCGCTTCCAGCCGAACCTGCTTGGGCGCAATCTTCAAATCGCCTTGGCGCGATTGCCGCGCATCCAGCGCCAGCAGGTTGGCATAGCTCCAGTCATGCAAGCCAGACGGGTGGCGCTTCGGCCGCGTACGGGGAGCCACAAGAACTGGCTCGACCACGTTCTCGCCCTTCATCGCCAGTACTGTCTTGAGCGAGGGGGCAGTCTTCTTGAAGCCTGTGCTCGGATTCCATTGACTCAGCACGAAGGCCGTTCCCGGTCCCTCGCGCGCACTCACCAACCATGTGCCCTCTGTCGTTTCAGCAACGGCGCCAGCATATTCGGCATGCGGCATCTGAATGGCTGCTTCGTGCGCCAAGGGAGATGTAAAGCGCGCCAATGCTTTGCCATGCGTGAACACCACATCGCCCGATGCCAGTTGCTTTCCGCCCCATCGCGCCACGCCATGATCGCAGCGGTACGACTCCACGCCCGAGCCGTCCGAGTAAACCAGGAAAAGCTCAGGGGTGCTTCCTGCTCCAAGCGGAAACTTGGATTCAAAGAGAATCCGCCCATCCAACAGCACGTCCGCGGGAATCGCGTTCCCCGGCACATAGCTCAACGCAAGCAGCGTATCTCCAGCCTTGTCGTCAATCGGCGCAAATGCATAGGAAGCATCCTTCCCTGCCGTCTCGAGTTGAAAGCCGTGTGCCGTGCGCCGCGCATACGCCAGCCGTCCCGCAGGTAAATACAATGGCCGGATCGCATCGCCGTCGCCTGCGACGATCTTGCGCAGTGCACGGCCCTTCAGCGTGAGTTCCCATATCTGCCAGCTGTCCGTTGCTGCTTGCTTCCCGGAAAAAAGAACACGCTCTCCGTCGAACGAGACGTTTGCGTCGGCTGAAGCTGCGAAGCCAGGAACCAGCGGCTCCGGCTTGCCCGCATGGATCAAAAGCAACCGCGCACCTTTTGGAAACCGTTCCCCGCCACTGAGCGCAGCCAGGGGCAGGTACACGGGCGCCGCTGTAACCAGAAGGTCTGCATCGATTGGCGCGGATTGGGTCTGTGATACCAGTAACCCCTCACGCAAGGCAATCGCTACGATCATGATTGTTGCGATGCGGGTCGCGGATCGGATGGCCACCCTCATCCCACGGCCTCCATGGGCCGGAAGCCAATCTGTTCCCGCTTTTCCAACTCTTGTCCGCGCAGTTCAAGCCAGGGTTCCAAGCCCTCCATCATTGTGTCGAATCCCACAAAATCCAGCGACTGGTCGCCATCGCTCCATGCCTTGTCAGGATTGGGATGCACTTCAACCAGCAACCCGTCGGCTCCCGACGCTACGGCAATTCGCGCCAATGCCGGAACCAGTTCGCGATGTCCCGCCGCATGGCTCGGATCGGCAATCACCGGCAGATGCGAAATATGTTTTAGCAGCGCAATCGCCGCCACATCGAATGTGTTGCGCATCGCGGTCTCAAAGGTGCGAATGCCGCGCTCGCACAGAATCACGTTCGGATTACCGTTGTCCAAAATCAACTGCGCCGAGCGCAACAGGTCGGCAATCGTCGCCACCATGCCCCGCTTCAGCAGCACGGGCCGGCCGCTGCGCGCTGCCGCCGCCAACAGTGAATCGTTCTCCATGTTGCGCGTGCCGATCTGCAGAATATCCGCATACTCGGCCACCATGGACACATCTTCCTCGCTCATCACTTCCGTCACGATCGCGAGCCCGCTCTCTTCCCGGGCACGCGCCAGCATCTTCAGGCCTTCCAGCCCGAGGCCTTGAAAGGAGTAAGGAGAACTGCGAGGTTTGAATGCTCCACCACGCAGAATGCGCGCTCCGGCTCGCCGCACATGATTCGCAGTTGCCATCAGCTGAAACTCGGTCTCCACTGAGCAGGGTCCGGCCATGGTGATGAAGTCGGCGCCCCCAATCTGAAGATCGAGAACGGGAACAAGGGTCTGCTCACACCGCGCTGTTTTTAGCACATCGGGAGAATCGGCAAATCGTTCGTGCCAACTGTCGCTCACAATTGCGCCTTTCAATCCTGAAAGGCTCAGACTACCGCTCAATCAAAGGCGCACCCTCCATCGAAAGATGGAGTTTCAGCGTGCGAGCTCAACAGCTGTGATGCTGCTCACAAATCCGCCAAGCCTCGCCGCCTTTCGTGCGAAGAAGTCAAGCTTTATGCAAGCTTTTCGGCAATCCAAAGCGAATGCAGCGCTCAGGCGTACGGGCCGACCTCGATAGGCTGCTCGGCCTCAATGGAGCGCAGGCGCCGCGCCCACTCGTCGAGCCACCGGCGGCGCCGGGCCTCTTCGACACGGACCGGACCGTAATGGATGGCGGGCGCGAGAACGTCGAATCCCGTGAACTGGAAGATGCCGCGGTGGATGGGGCGGAGAATACCAAGGATGTCACCCTCTTCTCCACCGGTGACATAGCTGGACTGAAATCCACCCGTGGTGAGCGAGAGCATGGCGCGCTTGCCGCGGAACGGCCCATTTTCGTAAATCCGTCCGGACCCATAGGCACGGCCCATGGCGAAGACACGATCGACCCAACCCTTGAGGATGGCGGGCAAGCCGAACCACCAAAGCGGGAACTGAAAGAGGACAAGATCCGCAGCTTCCACTTTTCGAATCTCCGCCTCGAGCGCGGGTGCAAATCCATGGGTCTCCGTGGCGTACCGCTCTTCGAGCTGGGGCTTGAAGTAGTCGGGGTCCTTTTGTTCAAGGAAGTTGGCGCGGCTGGAGCGGGGATCGAAATCCATCTTGTAAAGGTCGCTGATGACAACCGTGTGTCCCGCGGCAGTGAGCGTGGTTACAGCAGTTTCGAAGAGAGCGCCGTTGAAGCTCTTCGGCTCAGGATGGGCTAACACAACAAGAACATTCATAACCTTGACCATTCATGTTGAAATGGGAGCACTGCTAGGTAGATGCCCGCGAGTCGGCGCCAGATGCGGGAAGATGAACGGGAGAATTGGCTCGATGGGCCGCGGGCAATTTCAACGGAACTCAGACCCAATCGAAGTCTAGCCAAGCGCCATCGGCGGCGCTCGATATCCAAACGCCGCATCCACAACCGCGGCAATCCCTAAGGCGGTCTCGTCTTCATAAGGCCGTGCCGCAATCTGCACACCGATCGGCAAGCCTTCCGGCGATTTGCAAACGGGAACCACGGCGGCCGGGGCAGCAAGGGCGTTGAACCACTGCGTGTGCCTCCACGCGTCCAGATACTCCACCTCCTGCCCGTCGATTGGCCAGCTCCGCTCGCCATGCCGGAACGCGGGGACGCTCGCTACGGGGCAAAGCAGTACGCGGTACCTACGCATCTCCTCAAGCGTGCGCGCCCGCAGCAAATCCAGTTCTGCCCAGGCACTGAGCAGCTCCCCCGAAGTCAGCGGGGGAACGCTTGCGGCGATCCTCAGAAATCCCTGGAAAACGGGACTCAACAACCCCTCGCGCCCGCGAGTTTCCGGCGCGTAGAACATGGCTCCGCACTGCACAAAGAACTTCCACCACAACTGCCGCAGCAACTCCAGTGTGTGCGGCCGGAACGGTTCTACGCGAAACCCCGCCTCGCGCAGTGCAACCGCTGCCGCCTGGACTGCCGCTCGCGTCTCGGGCGTGACAGGAACCAGTTCGTCGTCTTCGAAAAAGCCAATCGTGTTTTCCCGCAACTCATCGAGCGTTGGCTCGCGCAGCGCGACAGGTGCGCTCGCCGGATCGGTGACATCCTGCCCGCTTAACAAGCGGAACAGCAGCGTCACATCCGCGATGGTGCGCGCCATGGGTCCTATCGAGCCCAGAATTTGAAATGGCCCCACGCAGGGCGGTAGATGGCCACGCCCCGGAATGCGTCCCGGCGTGGGCTTCAGGGAACAGATGCCCGTGAAGTGCGCCGGAACCCGAACCGATCCGCCGCTATCGCTACCAAGACCTGCCGCGGACATGCCTGCCGCAATGGCCGCCGACTCTCCCCCGCTCGACCCGCCAGGCGTCCGCTCCAGGTCCCACGGATTGCGCGTCTGCCCGTACAGCAGATTATCCGTCTCATACGCCATTAGAAACTCCGGACAATTTGTGGTGCCCAGAATCAGTGCCCCCGCTGCGCGAAGGCGCGCCACCGCCAAAGCATCTTCGCGCGGCACCTCACCCTTGTGGAGCAAGCTCCCAATCTCGCACTTTAATCCACGCGTGGCAAGGGAAGATTTCACCGTCACCGGCAGCCCGAAAAGGGGCCTCCGTTCGTGGTGCCCCCGCCATGCATCGTGCTTGCGCGCCCGCTCCCGCACGCGCTCCGCATCGAAGTCCACCAGTGCGTTGAGTTGCGGATTCAGCCGCTCGATCTGCTGGATATGCGCTTCAGCCAACTCCAACACCGAGACCGCTCCCGAGCGTAGAAGCTCCAGTTGCCGCACCGCCGATTCCAATACCAAGTCGCTCATCTTCGATCCAACACAAAACTGTCATCGCTGAGCAGCAAGCCTCGGGTTGTCATCCTGAGCGGAGCCGAAGGATCTGCGGCTGCTGTTGCAATTCCATTCACCCTCGCAGTTCCCCCCAAATCAATTCCGCCCCCCGTCAGCGCCAAGCTGCGCGGCCGCCGGCGCACGATCCTCCGCCGGCGTCGCATGCATTGTTCGGTAGTCGAATCGATACGACCGCACCGGCTCACCCGAATCCCAACGATCGTTCCAATTCAACTGGTAGCCCAACGCGCCCGTATCCTCCGGAAACTTCTCATTTACCGGATAGGGATAGGTGCTCATCCTGTGGAACGGCAGTTGCGAAACGGTGTAAGGCGAAGCATCCCACCAGTCCATGTCCTTCACATAGCCGTTGGCATAGAAGAAGTAATCGCGCGTCCAATGAGGCGGCAATGCGGGCAGTTGACTCACATCAAACTCCGCCGCAATCTCCTCGCCACTCCCGAAAATCGCGTAGCGATCATCGACGCCCTTGAGAAGCTCCGTCACGTCGCCCATGCGCGTATAGTTGCCGCGCTGATGCTGAAATGGGCCGGTCGGACTCACCCGATCGTAGTCGTAGTCGAGGTCGCCGTTGCTGGCCAAGTCAATCTGCTTTGGATAGCCGCGGAAGTGCAGCGTCGCCAGCGCCAGCGGCACCTCGCGGGTATGCGTCGCCGCGTCCGTGTGGTTATCGACCTGCACCTGGTCCCAGTAGATTTCAAGGTTTGTCGTCAGCCGCACGCGATGCGCGCCCGCCGGCAGCTTGCCGGTCAAATCGACAACGATTGTACGTTCCAGACCCGCCGGAAATCCCACATCGTCCGCAATCCTTTGCCAACTTCCATCCGCCAACTGCACCTCGGCATACGGGGAGATCGGCTTAATGCCCGCCTGCCAAGCGGAGTAGAGTGACGTTGCGCTGAAGTAGTTCACATAACCAGTCATCAGCAGCTTCACCGGGGAATCGGCGTCCAGCGGACCCAAATCGAGAGTCAACGTGTGCAGGTTGGCAAATCCGTCATACGGCGAAGGCGTAAATCCGCTGGCAAATGTGTGATCGCGCCGGCTCAGCGTATCCAGCACATCGCGCCCTTCTCCATCCCATGCGCCCAAGGGCAGCCGTGCCTCGCGCGAAGCCACCACCTTTCCCGAAGCGAACGGAGGATCGTCAAGGAATCGCTCATCGGGATTCACCTCAACACTCTCTGCGTGGTCCACGGCAACCAGCCGTAGCTGATCGATATAATTCACTTCTTCCATTGGCTCCATGAAACGCATACTGAGCTTGCTGTTCACCGGCTCAACCGCCGCACCATCTACCTTGATCCACTCACCTGGATTGGGGATGTTGCGCCGCTTCGGCGTGAACCAATGGCCCACCACCCCCGCGCCAATCACATCCGTCACCAGTTTGTATTTGTGCCCATCCCACGCAAAAAGCACAGGACACGAACTGCCTCGCCGGTCGGCTTCTTTCATGGCAATCGTGGCGCGCCCATCGGCGAGCTTCGGCAAATCGATCTCATCCTGCAGCACGCCCGTCGGCCACAAAATGCGCAACAGATCAATGCCCTCCGCATCCCCAAGGCCGACCAGGATCTCCGGTGGTCCTTGCGTCTGGTACCCCGACGAACCCGCAAGTTCCCACTTCTGCCAATGGCCGTTGGCAAACGTCTCCACCTTCACGCCCAACGCAGTCTTGTTATCGGCATAGCCCGTTAGATCGAGGCGCGCGAAGTGATTCTTGTTCGCACCCACGTTCCGCAGCAGCACAGGCGGCGCATTCACCTGCGTCACGATCAAGTCCGCGGCGCCATCACCGTCCATATCCGCGGCAATCAGTCCACGCGGATCGTGCAACTTTACAGCGTCCAATCCCAGCGCGTGGCTGACATCGTCAAAGCTTCCATCGCCGCGATTGCGCAGTACGCGCACTTCGGCACCGGTCTTCGTCTCCACAATCGACGCCAGGTCGATCCAACCGTCGTTGTCGATGTCGATCGCCGTCACACCCCATCCGCGCGTGACGCCCGGTAGGGGCAGGGAGACTCGCTCGAAGCGCCTGCCGATATGCTCCGATCCCTCCATATTCCGCCACAGCGTAAGCCCCGGCGCGCCTGCATGAGTGACGGCGATGTCCATCCAACCGTCCTTGTTATAGTCCAGCACCGCAATGCCTACAGTCGGTGGAAGCTTCTCGTTTTCGTAAAGCGCTTGCGTCGGATATTTACCTTCGCGCGGATTCACATAGATCAAGGGCTCTGTGACCGCGCAAGCGGCGTCTGCCCCACCGCAGGTGGCCGCGCAAGCGATGTCTGCCCCGTCGCAGGTGCTCCCAGTTACCGCAATGTCGATGGCGCGATCGTTATTGAAATCCGTGAGAATTGGCGCCGCCGTCTTGCCCTTGCCGCCTAGGCCCGTCGGTTCCGTCCATTCCGTGAACGTCTTGTTGCCGTTGTTGCGCCACAACACGTTGGGGCTGTCGCCTTCCTTGAGCGGCGCGCCGGTCAGAAAAAGATCGAGGTCCCCATCGTGGTCGTAGTCGACAAAGGTAATGCCCGTCGGCCGATTGCGCGATATCAATCCCGCCTCGACGGTCACATCCTGGAACTTGCCCTTCCCCAAATTCCTAAAGAGCAACACCGCGTTGTCCGGATCACCAAGCGTCACGACCAGGTCGTTCAGCCCGTCGCCGTCATAGTCGCCGACTGCGCACGCAACGCCATGCCCATGCGCCTTCAGCCCTGCTCCCGCTGCGTCCCAATTCTCGAACGTGCCGTCTCCGTGCGCGTGCAAGACGCGAATCGCCTGGGGGCCAGATTGCATCAGCACCACGTCCATGTGTCCATCGCCGGTCACATCGAGCATGCAGGCGCCACCCGTCGTCGCCCAATCTCCAGACCCACCCCCCACACTGTCATCCTGAGCGGAGCGCAGCGAAGTCGAAGGATCTCCGGTTGTCTTCGCTCGCGGTGCGGGTGCTCCCGGTCTCGCGCTTGAGACCGGGGAGACGAGTTCCTTCGCCACCAATTTCACCGGAATCATCACCTTATTCGCGCCTTCCGGCTCATCTACCGGCGTCACCGTCGAGTAGCGCCCCTGCTCCCCGTAGGCCAGACCAATCGGCGCGCCGACCTTGGTACTCGTCAGGTGTTGAAACCGCTTGAAGTGCTCCTTCACCGCATCCTTGTGGTCCGACCTCTGCAACGACCGCGCCAGCTGGAACTCAGAGGACGCATGCAGCGGGTCGATCTTCAGTGCCGACTCGAAGATCGCGATGGCCTTGTCGAACTCCTTCATCTCCGCGTAGCAAACGCCCTCAAAATAGTACGAGTCGGCATCCCGCGGATCGAGCTTCACGGATTGCTGAAAACTCGCCAGCGCCGGCTCCAGCTCATTGCCAGCATGCTGCGCCAACCCGAGGTTGTACCAGGCTTGCGGATTTGCCGGATCCAGCGCGATGGCTTTCTGCAAAAAGCTCTTGGCCTCATCTAGCTTCTGCAAGGCCATCAAGGCAATGCCTTCATTGATCGCTGCCTGCGCCAGCTTCGGGTCCTTCTTGAAAGCATCGGCGAACGTATCGGCGGCCTTGTCGGTAAACTGCTGCCCCATCTGCGCCACACCGCGATTATTCAAACGCACCGCATCCACGTCGAAGTGCGACCCCACGGCACACGCGCCCACGGCGACATAGCCTAACCAGAGGCATGAAGCTCCCATCACTGGTTTCAATCGAATCAATCTCATTCCCCAAAGCAGCCGGATCCGGCAAGCCAGACATTCGCCCGCTTGTGCCGGTAACCCTTCAGTGTATGCGAGCCACCGCTGCGCCGCCTCACCCCCCGGTTGGACGTTTTGATCCCGCACACAGCCCAATCCCCCGTCCCTCTATACTTTCTCTGGAGATCGTCGTCGGCAGTTTGCCCCTCCACGGAACGACAGAGAGTGCGCACGCCCAGATGAGTCAATCGAGTCACAAACGCCGTATCGGCGTCATCACCACCTCGCGCGCCGACTATAGCCATCTCTACTGGCCCCTGCGCGAGCTCTCCGCGCACCCTGGCGTCGACCTCGCCATCTTCGCGCTGGGAGCCCATCTCTCGCCCGAATTCGGCAGCACTTTGAATGAAATTGAGCGCGACGGCTTTCCCATCCAGGCTCGCATCGAGTGCCTTCTCAGCTCCGATACCGATACCGGCATGGCCAAGACGATCGGCATCGCCATCCTCGGCCTTGCCGATGCGCTCACCGCCTGGCGTCCCGACCTGTTGCTGCTCATCGCCGACCGCTATGAAATGCTGGCCCCCGCATCCGTCGCGCTGGCCTTGCGGATCCCCGTGGCCCACATCGAAGGCGGCGAAGTCTCCCAGGGCGCTATTGACGACCAGGTTCGTAACGCCCTCACCAAGCTGGCCCACATCCACTTCACTTCCACAGTCATCGCGCGCCGCCGCGTCCTCTCCATGGGCGAAGCGCCAAGCCGCGTCCATCATGCCGGCGCACCTTCGCTCGACCACCTGCGCCGCTCTCCCCTGCTGGACCGGGCTGCCCTCGAAGCAAATCTCGGCCTCAAGTTGCACAGCCCTTGCCTTCTCGCCGCCTGGCACCCGGTCACGATTCGCCGCGACACCAATGAGGAAGCGGATTCGCTCTTCGCCTCGCTCGCGCAGGCTCCGGGACAACTTATCTTTGTCTACCCCAACTCCGACGCCGGCAGTCATGCGCTCATCGAGCGTACCCGTGCCTTGGCAGCAACCCGTCCGGACACGTCGATCTACGTCAACCTCGACGCGATCACCTACTGGAGCCTCCTGGGGCAGGTGGATGTGCTCGTCGGCAACTCCTCCAGCGGCATCATGGAAGCCGCTTCCTTTGCCCTCCCTGTGGTCAATGTCGGCATACGCCAGCAAGGCCGCGAGCGGGCCCACAATGTCATCGATGTGGCCGCCGAAGAGAACTCGATTCTCGCCGGGCTCCAGAAATCGCTCAGCCCGCAGTTTCGCACTTCTCTCCAAGGCATGATCAATCCCTATGGCGACGGGACGGCCGCCAAAACCATTGCCCACATCCTCGCAACCACGCAGTTGGAAGGCCTCTTAATCAAACCGCCCGCTCCGCTGACGTCCTAACTCGCTGGCTTGCTGACCGGCTCGTTACTAACTCCACGATTCCGCAATCGAACCTCATGCCCATCCCTCTCTCATCGCCGGACATTACCGAAGCCGAAATAGAGGCTGTCACCGCAGTTCTGCGTACGCCTCAATTAAGCCTGGGCCCCGAACTCCCGGCCTTCGAAGCTGCGCTGGCTGAATACCACAAGGTCCCTCATGCCGTTGCTGTAAGCTCTGGCACGGCTGGCCTGCATCTTGCCTTGCTTACCCTGGGCATCGGCGAAGGCGACGAAGTCATCGTTCCCTCCTTCGCCTTCGTTGCTGTGGCCAATGTCGTTGCTCAAGTGCGCGCCACGCCGGTCTTCGCGGAGATCGACCCCGTCACATTGAATCTCGACCCGCATGCCGTCGAACGCGCCATCACCGCCCACACCCGCGCCCTGCTGGTCGTGCACACATTCGGAATCCCCGCGGACATGCACGCGCTCCGCTCCATTGCATCGCGCCACAACCTGCTCATCGTCGAAGACGCCTGCGAAGCCATCGGCGCGGCGATCATGAATCCCGAAGGATCTCAGACCGTCGGCAGCTTCGGCGACCTGGCCGTTCTGGGCTTTTATCCCAACAAGCAGGTCACCACCGGCGAAGGGGGCGCTGTGCTCGCCCGCGACACCGCCCACGCAACCCGCCTCCGCTCCCTGCGCAACCAGGGCCGGATGCCCAGCGGCGATTGGCTCGATCACGCCGAGCCCGGCTTCAACTATCGCCTCTCCGATCTGGCCTGCGCCTTGGGACGTGTCCAACTCAGCCGAATCAAAGAGATCCTCGCTCTGCGCCGCAACGTCGCCGAACGATACCAACAGCTCTTCATCGAAGCTGCGATTCCCGGCCTCGAAGTTCCGCCTCTCCATCTGCCAGACTGCCGAATCAGTTGGTTCGTCTACGTCGTGCGGCTCCCTGAAAACGTCGACCGGGAACGCGTTCGCTCCACCTTGGCTGAGCGCGGCATTGGCACCGGGCGCTACTTCGCTCCTATTCACCTGCAACCCGCATGGCGCACCCTCCCCGGCGCCGCATCCCTCCAACTTCCCGTGACCGAGTCCATCGCCCGCCGCACCCTCGCCCTGCCCTTCTTCAACCGCCTCAACTCCGACCCACAGGAGCAGGTCGTCGCAGCACTTGAACAGGCCATTGCCGATGTAAAAAACTCGACTATCGCTTAGTTTTTGCTTGCCACTTTGCCCGGTTCGGCGTTTATGATTGTCCAGCCGTTCAACCCTATGCAGAGATTTCGCTTTCGAACTCCCTGAGACCTAAAGGCCGCACTGCGCCAAATCCAACCCGCACAAGTTTCTTCAACAGCCTATTTCTTGTGCCCCAACGAACGAAATAATCGAGGAAAGATTACGCTATGAGTGAAGTTACCGATCTGTTGCAGCAAAAGGCCGGCCTGAGCCCCGACCAGGCCCAGCTAGTGGAGCAACTTGTTGCTCAGCACCTGATGACCCGCGTCCCTTCCGAATTTCAGGGCATCCTGGGTTCGTTCATCGGTGGCGGCGCTGGAGCAAGCTCCGCACCCGCTGGCGGCGGCCTCGGCTCTCTACTGAGCGAAGCATCCAGCTTGTTCGGAAGCAAGGGATAGCTAAGTTGTTCGCCGTGCGCAAAGGTTAACCAATGCCGCCGCCGTTTTCCGCGCCCCTCGACCCTTGACAGGTGGGCTCAAATCGGCAAGACCCGGCAACAACCGAAGGAGACCCTGATGAAGTCGATCCGTTCTGCAATCGCTCTCTTGGCCATGGCAGTTGCCCTTCTGGGCGCTCTGCCCGCCATCGCGGCGCAGCCGCTGGCAGCGGGAACCACTCCAGCCGCCGCGCCAGCCGCCGCCCCTCTGGACATCAACACGGCCACCAAAGATCAACTCAAAGCCCTCCCCGGTGTGGGCGACGTCTATGCGCAGAAAATCATCGATGGCCGTCCCTATGCCAATAAGTTGCAGCTGAAGACCAAGAACATTGTCCCGGCCGCAACCTACACCAAGATCAGCAAGCTGATCATTGCCAACCAGGCCAAGGCCGCCAAGTAACTGGCGGGCAAAACTGCCAGAGAACTCTCCATCCATGGGTGGAGGGCAGCAACTTTTTCACGATCCTGCCGTTCCATTCAGCAGCAACACCTTGAAAGGAAGAACGAACTCACATGAAAGCTCTCCATCTGCTTGCTCTCGGCTCGGTGCTGTCCGCCAGCCTCGTACTCGCCCAAACCACCCCCCCGGCAACGACCAGCGCAACGACGCCCACCACCAAGACGTCCAAGAAGAAGGCGGCCAAGGCAGCAGCCGCCGCTGCTGCAGCCCCGGCGGCTGCTTCGGCCCCGGCCAAGACGGCCACTCCTGCCGCTGCCCCTGCAAAAACGGCGACCCCTGCGCCCGCAGCCGCCCCCGCAGCCGCTCCTGCTGCCGCTACGGCCACCAAGACCGCTCCCGCCAAAGCCGCAGCTCCCAAGGCCGCGCCGCCGACCTCCAGCGACATCGCCGATGCCAAGGCAAAAGGCCTGGTCTGGGTCAACCTCAACACCAAGGTCTACCATGGCTCGGGTGACAAGGAATATGGCACCACCAAGAACGGCAAGTTCATGACAGAAGCCGACGCCAAAGCGGCCGGTGCACGACTCGCCAAGAACTAGCACAAATCGCATTTGCAGCCCGTCCAAGAGCGGCCGCCCGGAAACCCCGGGCGGCCGCTCTTCTTTTCTCACCCACGTTCTTCGTTCCATCGACCTCTCACACGCCGGAACGGCAACCCAATTAGCTTGGCACGCATCTCTCAAGGGGGAACATCTTCGAGCAATAGGTAACGCATCGGTTCGGTCTTGACACGGATGCAAATCGGAGCGCACGATCTTCCCATTCGAGCCGTGCTTCGGGTGCGTTTTCCATCTGGATTTGAACCTCATTTCCTGAGAAGTCGCCCGCGACCGCCTCGTCGAGTTCGGGCCCACTTCATCGCAGGTCAAAAAGCAGGCGCATATGGTGGTCAGAACCAAAACCAAAGGTCGCGGCCTTACCGGGCTGCATGTCGGCGCTTCAAATGTTCGCCGCTACTTCCCCAAGGACATCTCCGAAATCGAACTGCAGCTGGATCATTTGCACATCCAATGCGGGCTACATCCCCGATTCTGGGAAGGCGAGCCGGACATCCACGATCCCCGGCTCTGCGCCTGGCTGGAGTCCAAGACCTTCCATTCCCGGCCTGACCGGACCCCGGTCCCGATGATCCTGATCCCTTCGGGAAGGAACTCGTTCAAGCTCCAGGTCATGCGGCTCGACCCAGTGGCCAAGGTTCGCCAGATCGATATCCACGCGGCCTGACAGGAACTTGAAGGCATTCCTCAATTTGCCATAGACCGGCGTGCCCATTCCGCGTCTTCCAGCGGAATGGGTGGGAAGCCGATGAGGTCCAGGTCGACACCATTTCCAACAATGCTCCGGGGCACTGATCTTCGGTCGCCCGCACCTCGCGATCCACAGTTCAATGCACCCTTGGCTTGTACGCTAGAGTCATGCTTTTCTCTGAGCTTCAGCAATCCATCGAGCGGCATTTTTCCGCCGGCGCCGCGGCCGTCTCCGACCCTGAGGCGATGACCGCCTTCCTCGCTCTCCGTTCGGCGCTGGAATCCGGAGCCCTCCGCTCCGCTTCGCCCGACCCCGGCGCTCCCACCGGCTGGCGCGTCAATGCCTGGGTGAAACAGGGGATTTTGCTGGGCTTCCGCATTGGCGTTCTTGAGGATTTCCCCGCCGGCGCACTGTCCTTCGTGGATAAACACACATATCCCGTTCAACACTTTCCGGCTACAGCTGGCATTCGCATTGTCCCTGGTGGCTCGTCCATTCGCGCCGGTGCCTTTGTTGCCCGCAGCGTGGTCTGCATGCCTCCCATGTACATCAATGCCGGCGCTTATGTGGACGAAGGGACCATGGTTGACTCACACGCTCTGGTTGGTTCCTGCGCGCAGATCGGCAAGCGCGTCCACCTGAGTGCCGCCGCCCAAATTGGAGGCGTGCTCGAACCCATCAATGCCAGCCCGGTGGTGATCGAAGATGATGTGCTGGTCGGCGGCAATACCGGCGTCTATGAGGGCACCATCGTCCGCAAAAGCGCGGTCCTCGCTCCCGGAACCATCCTTACCCGCGGCACCCCGGTCTTCGACCTGGTCAACGGCACCACCCTTCGCGCAACATCGGACCGGCCTCTCATCATCCCGGAGAATGCCGTCGTCGTCCCCGGCTCGCGCGCGGTCGGCAAAGGCAAAGGCCACCCCGACAGCGAGGCCTGGGGCCTGAGCCTCTATGCGCCCGTCATCGTGAAATACCGCGACGATAAAACCAACCTGTCCACTACCCTCGAAGACTTGTTACGCTAGTCGCTCTTCGAGGCTGCTATCCCACACCCAGCGGTATAATCCCGGCAGCCTTCCTTGATTGGCAAAGGAGTACTCCTGTGGACGCCCTTTTTCTTGTCATCCTTGCGATTGCTGCGCTGATTGCCCTCACTTTGGTCCTCGGCAGCTTCTTCACGGTCAATACCGCCCAAGTGGCTGTCGTCACACGCTTTGGCAAATTCCTGCGCATCGCCGAACCCGGCCTCAACTGGAAGATGCCTTATCTCGATTCCGTCGCCGGCCTGGTCAGCCTCCGCGTCAACCAGATCGCCCTCACCATGGAGACCAAAACCAAGGACAACGTCTTTGTCACCATCCCGATCTCGGTGCAAAACCGCGTCCGACCCGAGAAGGTCTACGACGCGTATTACAAGCTCTCTGACCCCGTGGCGCAGATCAAATCCTACGTCGAGCAGGTCATCCTCGGCCACGTTCCCAGCATGACCCTCGATGAGGTCTTCGCCTCCCAATCCTCGATCGCCGCCGCCGTCAAGCAGGAACTCGACGCCGACATGGCCCTCTTCGGTTATGAGATCGTCAACGTCCTGGTCACCGACATCGTCCCCGACGAGAAGGTCAAGTCGGCCATGAACGACATCAATGCGGCGCAACGGGAACAAGTGGCCGCCAATGCCCGCGGCGAGGCGGAGAAGATTCTGGTCGTTAAGAAAGCTGAAGCCGAGGCCGAGAGCAAAGCTCTGCAAGGCCAGGGCATCGCCAACCAGCGCAAAGCCATCATCGAAGGCCTGCAACTCTCCGTCGAACAGTTTCAGAAGGCGGTCGAGGGCGCGACCTCCAAAGAAGTGATGCAGTTGGTGCTCGTCACCCAGTACTTTGACACCCTCAAGTCGATCGGCGAGAGCGACAAGACGAATACGCTCTTCCTGTCGCACAGCCCCGCCGCCGTCTCTGAAGTCTCCGACCAGATCCTCAAATCCATGCTGGTGGCCAACGCCGCCAAAAGCTGAATGAACCCGCGAGCAAATCCTCCCTGGGTTCGACGCCGCCACTCGCAGGCGCAGAGGTTGTTCTCCGCCCTAGGCTCGGAGTTTGGCCCTCGGGCGCGCAAGCGCCGTCCGCCCCACCGCAGGTGGTGGTAGCATCAAGTCTGACCAGATGCAAACGAAAAAACTGAAAATCATCCCGCTTGGCGGCCTTGGCGAGTTTGGCATGAACTGCCTGGCTCTCCGTTACGAAGACGACATTATTGTGATCGACGCGGGACTCATGTTCCCGGAAACCGAGCTCCTCGGCGTCGACATCGTCGTTCCCGATATCACCTATCTCATTGAGAACAAAAGCTGTGTCCGCGCCATCGTCCTCACCCACGGCCACGAAGACCACATCGGCGGACTGCCTTGGATTCTCTCCGAGCTCAAGGTCCCGGTCTACGCCACCGAATTCACGCTCGCCTACGTCGAAGGTAAGCTTGACGAGCACAAGCTCCTGGACGACATCGAACTGATCGAGATCGAGCCCAAGCACAAGTTCACCATCGGTCCGTTTATTATCGAGCCGATTCGCGTCACCCACTCCCTGGTGGATTGCGTGGCGCTGGCGATTGAAACCCCCGTCGGTATCGTCATTCACACCGGCGACTTCAAGATCGATCTCTCCCCCATCGATGGCCACGCCTTCGACCTACACACCTTTGCCGAGTACGGCAAGCGCGGCGTTTTGGCCCTGCTGCAGGACTCCACCAACGTGGAACGCTCCGGCTACACGCCCAGCGAACGCGCGGTCATCCCGCGCCTCGACGAAGTCTTTTCCCAAACCAGGAAGAAGCTCTTCTTCACCTGCTTCTCTTCTTCTATCTATCGCATCAAGATCGCCCTCGATCTGGCCAAGAAGCATGGCCGCAAGGTGGCCATCGTTGGCCGGTCCATGATGGACTCGACGGACATCGCGCAGGACCTCGGCTACATCGATATTCCCCAAGGCCTGGTCATCAATCCCGGCCAGATGCGGGACTTTGCGCCCGATCAGTTGATGATCCTCATCAGCGGCACACAAGGTGAACCGATGAGCGCGCTCTCGCGGGCCGCCGTCGACAACCACAAGCATGCCCATATCGAAGCAGGCGACACGGTTGTCCTCAGTTCGCGCATCATTCCCGGCAACGAGAAGGGTATCTTCCGCGTCATCGACCATCTCTATCGCCGCGACGCCAACGTCATCTGCGACGACGGCTCCAACGGCCTCATCCACGTCAGCGGCCACGGCGCGCAGGAAGAACAGCGACTGCTCATCAACCTGGTCCGCCCCAAGTTTTTCATCCCCGTGCACGGCGACTATCGCAATCTGGTGCGCCACGCCGGACTGGCCATGGAAACCGGCGCCGTCGAACATGCCATCGTGATCGAAGACGGCGACGTGCTCGAACTCGACAAGGACAACGCCCGCAAGAAAGACAAAGTCACCGCCGGCCGCATCCTCATCGACTCAGGCTCCTCCATTGATGTCGTCGAAGACCTAGTCATCAAGGATCGCCGCATCTTGTCCGAAGACGGCATCGTGCTGGCCGTGCTGGCCATCAACAAGCGCACCGGCAAGGTGGAGCAGCAGCCCGAAGTCATCATGCGCGGTTTCGGCGGCTCCGACATCACCGACCAAGCCAAAGAGTTGGTCCTCAAAACGCTCGACAGCCTCAGCCAGGAACAAAAGTCCGACTACGGCATGGTCAAGGAAAAAGTCCGCGCCGAGTTGAAGCGGCTCATCCAGAAGACCACTGGCAGACGGCCGATGATCATGCCAGTGATTCTAGAGATTTAAGGGCAGGGTTTAGGCAATCCTGCCAATTCACCGGGGGATTTTGCCGGGTGCCCCATCCTTGCGCCTTTTTCCTGGCGCAAGGGTGGGATGCGACGAACTCCATGCCGTCACTCCATACTCAATCTTCCAGGCCAAGGTGGTTCCTGCCCTCGGCGGAGGAATATACCTTTTCCTTGCCTTTGCGAACCCGTTCCAGCGTCTCGGCGGCCAGGTAATACTCTTCCATCTCTGCAATTCCGCCTTCGATGATCTCCCGCAGGTAAAAGGCCTTGCTCCGCCCCGTCTTGGCTGCCAACCGGTCCAGCCGTTCCGCGATCTCCGGAGCAAGTCGAATGGAAGTCGCCATGGTCACCTCCACAATAAATACATGTATTCATTGTATCGCCGTACGCCCCGAGTCCCTAGTCCCGGTCGTGACGCATCAAAATGCGTCACGACCCTAGTCCCTAACTCCTAGTCCTCCTCCAGTACAATCCCCCCATGCGCCGCCTCGTGCTCTTCCTCGCCCTCGCCGCCACCCTGCATGCGCCAATTCTGCGCGCCCAGTCCCCGGAATCGCTAGCTCCGACTGCCAAGCCTTGCCCCTCCACCGCCACCCTCGACCAGCTCATCACCGCCATTGACGCCGCCGTCAGCGGTCCCGGCAACCAGGACCGCACCTGCTTCCGCGCGCTCTTTCTGCCCGACGCCCGCCTCATCCCCATCCACATCGCCGCCGACGGCACAGCCACGCCCGTGATCCTCACCGTACAGGGCTGGATCGACGCCGTCGCCAAGCGCGGCAGCGCCAGCTTCTTCGAGCACCAGGTCAAAGTCAGAACGGAAACCTGGGCCCACCTCGCCCACCTCTGGAGCACCTACGAAACCCACGCCGCTCCCGAACCAGGCGCAACCGAAGGCAAGATGATGGACCGCGGCATCAACAGCATCCAGGCCATCTTCGACGGGAAGCAGTGGCACATCATCGAAATCACCTGGCAGGCGCAGACGCCCGCCGACCCAGTCCCCGCGCAGTACCTTCCCTGACCTGAGCCTCGCTTCATGACCGATAATCGAACCATGCAGCAACCTCTCGTCAGCCTCGATGAAATACGCGCCGCGGCCAGGCGCATCGCCTCCATTGCCATCAAGCCGCCGCTGCTTCGCGCCCAGTTCCCCGGCCTTTCTGGCCACGGAATGCCCAAAGAAATCTACCTGAAGGCAGAATCCCTTCAGCCCATCGGAGCCTTCAAAATCCGCGGCGCCGCCAACAAAATCCTGCAGCTCACCCCGGAAGAAATCAAACGCGGCGTCATCACCTATTCCAGCGGCAATCACGCCCAGGCTGTCGCTTATGTCGCCCGCGAAGTCGGCGCCAAGGCGGTCATCGTCATGCCCTCCAACGCTCCCGCCATCAAACGCGCGGGGACTCTTGCTTTGGGTGCCGAAGTCGTCGACGTCGGCGTGGCCTCCAGCGAACGTCTCGCCAAGTCCGATGAGTTGGTCCGCGCGCACGGCTACGTCGTCATTCCACCCTATGACGACGGGCAGATCATTGCCGGCCAAGCCACCTGCGGCCTGGAAATCGTCGAAAGGTTGCCCGGCGTCGATCTTGTCCTCGCACCCGTATCCGGTGGCGGCTTGCTCTCCGGTGTCGCCGCCGCTGTCAAGCAGCTCTGCCCACGCGCCAAGGTCTACGGCGTTGAGCCGGAACTCGCCGGCGACACGGCGGAGAGCTTTCGCAGCGGCGCCATCGTCACCTGGGGCGCGGAGCTCACCAGCCGCACCATCGCCGACGGCCTCCGCACCCAGTCCGTGGGCGAACGCAACTTCGCCCATATTCAAGCCTTCGTCGACGGCATCATCACCGTCACCGAAGCTGAGATTCGCGCTGCCATGCGCGCCATTATTGCTGCCACGCGCCTGGTTCCCGAACCCAGCGGCGCCGTGGCCGCTGCCGCCCTTCTCTTTCACGGTTCTGAACTTCCCAACTACGCCACCGCCGCTGCTGTCGTGAGCGGAGGAAATGTGGACCCCGCACAACTCGCCCAAATCCTCACCGATCGCAGAGCCCAATAGCTGTCCTTCTCCGTGCCCCATCCTTTCCGCGTTCTTTGCGGAAAGGGTGGGAAACATCGAACCAAATCGCACCGCCGGGCGCCCCCAATCTCGTTTTGATACCGGGGAATTCCCTCCCAACAAGCAGACTGTCGATGACCGCAGCACGGTCGAGGGATCTGCAGCTGTTCTCCCTCCGTTGCCCACCCTTTCGACCTCTTTCCGTCGAAAAGACGGGGAGCCACGCTCGTCCGCGGCGCGGAAGCGCCGGCTGCCCCACCGCAGGTGGTCGGTCCACTATCATGTTCTTGCCCATGAAAATCCGCCTCGTCGCGTCCATCACCCTCGCCTTGGCCTTGCTTGCCTCCCTGCCTGCTTTCGCCCAAAAGAAACCGCAACAGCAGGTCAAGCCCATCGCCGGCCCACGCGCCGCTGCCCTCCGGGTTTCCATCCTCTACGTCGCACCCGACCCCAGTTCGGAAAAAGTCGATCGCGTGCAAATCGGTCGTGAAATGGTCGTTGCCGAAAAAAGCGGGCCCTGGCTACGCGTCTACGCCAATACGGATATTGAGGAGGTCCGCGGCAAAGACGCGCCGGTCTTCGACACCAATGACACCCCGCCCCCCGTCTCCGGCTGGATGGAAGCCAAAGGCGTAGTCATCGAGACGACCCCCAACGGCGACCAGATCCTCATGGGAGAGGCCGCCAACCAGGAGTCGCTCGCCTCCGATCCGCGCGGCCCTGCCAACGCCGCCAAGAGCGCTCGCCTTCTCTACCGCCGCCTGGTGGAGATGTTCCCCAACTCCCCACTGGTTCCAGAAGCCGCCTGGCGCGCCGCCGACGATCTCTGGCAGTTGCAAAAAGCCGACGCGGCCAGCCGCTCGTCCGCCAAAGAGCGCGACCCCTACATGCGCGACCAGATGGATGAGGAAGAGCTCAAAAAAGTCATCAAGTACTATCCGCATACCCGCCAAGCCGACCTGGCCGCTTTCGAACTGATCGACAACAAGCTATGCGGCGACTGGCAGGGATCGCCCAAGTGTCCGGAAAAGGAATCGGAGATCTACGAGAAATATGCCACCGAATTCCCGGACGGCCCACGCACTGCCCAAGCGCTCTACCAGGCCGTGTACCGCCAGGCCGTCCTCAAAGACATGTATGCCGCCGACGGCAGCGACAAGAAAGCCGACGAGGTCCACCGCCACGCGCAGGAGTTGACTGCGCGTCTTCGCGACAAATTCCCCCAGTCGGACTACACATGGCGCGCCGGAACGTTGGTCTTCAAGCTCGATCAAGGCGTCCCCGTCTACGGCATCGATCTGCAATAAGGGTTCTTCCATGGCAGTTGGCCATCGTCAGCGGGACCAACTCTGCCCGAGAACCCTTCCCATTTTTGACCATTTCCTGCCCTTTTCTATAGGAAAGTTCGCATTGCGGAAGGAACCAATCTCCGAATCAGCGTTCGCACGCCCTCCCCCGCACCCCTGGGTTATCCTGAACAGGAGAATTCGATCATCCACGAAATTCGCAACCCCGGCCTCATTCGGTGAGTGGATTACTCGTGGAGTCCTTTGAGTTTGGAGGCTCCTTGAATCCGTATCTTCAATCTGTTCTGCTCGGCATCGTGGAAGGGCTCACCGAGTTCCTGCCGGTCAGTTCGACAGCCCATCTGCGCATCGCCGAAGCTTTGATGAAAATCCCGCTCGACGACGCGTATTGGAAGATGTACACAATCGTCATCCAGCTCGGCGCCATCCTCGCCCTCACCCTGCTTTTCCTGGGTCGCATTCTCGAGTTCATCCGTACATTTCCGCGCGGCGAAAATGGCGATCGCAAATTCTTTGACCATCCTCTTTCGCTGACCGCCATCGCCTTCCTGTGCACCTCCGTCCCCGCGCTCCTGTTGCATAAATGGAGCGAAAAGAACCTGGGGAGCCTCACCGCCATGGCCATCGCGCTCCTCCTCGGCGGAATCATCATGTGGGTCGTCGATTACTGGGCCGAACGCCGCGACCCGGACTACACCGACGTGGAACAAATGACCGTTTTCCAGGCTGTCTGGATCGGTCTTTGCCAGACTTTGTCCGCCATCTTCCCCGGAACGTCCCGCTCCATGTCGACGATTGCCGCCGGGCAGCTCGTCTCGCTCGACCGTCCCACCGCACTGGCCTTTAGCTTCCTGCTCTCCATCCCCACCATGGTTGCCGCCACGTGCTGGGACCTGCTCAAGGAAATTCATCCCAGCCAGGCAGCCCTTGAAGCTGGAACCGCGGCGCACGTCGTGATGAGCGGCGAACGCTGGATTGTTCTCCTCATCGGCCTGGTCGTCTCTTTCATCGTGGCGCTCGGCGTCGTCGAGTGGTTTCTCCAGTGGGTGCGCCGCCATGGTTTCGCCATGTTCGCCCTCTACCGCATCCTGCTCGGTGTGGCTTTGCTGATCTGGGGCGCCAAGTACATCGTCAGCTAACGTTTTCCTTTTGGAATCCACAACATACGACTGCCAGCCCCCCTGAAAGGGCTTTGCTTTCGTAGCATGCCGCGTCTGGCTTGAGCACCCTGGGGCAGCGCCACGAATGCCCGGTGCCCCGTCCTTTCGCGCTTTTTGCGAAAGACGGGAAACCTCGGACCTCAACGAGCCCTGTTCATCAAGAGCGAAGCGCCGCGGCGCCAAAGGATCGGCGGCTATAACCCGTGCATTCTGCCTTAGAACTCTGAGACGCCGCACGAGAAAACTACTCAGGCACAAACTGGGGTGATCCGGCCTGCGCTTCCGCACCTTTGCGCAGCTCCCGCTTCAAGACCTTGCCCGTGCCTGTCTTAGGAAGCCCTTCAAGAAACTCAATATACTGCGGGCACTTGTAACGCGCCAGGCACGACCGGCACAATTCCAGCAGTTCCGCTTCCGTCACCTCCTGCCCCGGCTTCAACACCACACACGCCTTGGGCACTTCGCCCCACTTCTCATGCGGAACGGCAATCACGGCGACTTCATACACGCTGGGATGAGACGTGATCGTCCTTTCCAATTCCAAGGACGAAATGTTCTCCCCACCGCTGATGATGATGTCCTTTTCGCGGTCGACGATCTGCACGTATCCGTGTTCGTCCATCATGGCCAGGTCCCCGGTATGAAACCATCCGCCCCGGAATACATGCTCCGTCTCCTCGGGCTGCCGCCAGTAGCCTCCCATTACGCCGTCGCCGCGAGCTACCACCAAGCCAACTGCCTTTCCGTCGTGCGGCACGTCGATTCCTTCCGCATCGACCACACGAACCTCCCCTCCGGGAATCGCGAACCCCGCCATCGCCTGTCGTTTGTTGCGCTCAGGACCATCCGTCGGGAGGCCCTCCTTGATGCAGGAAAAAGTCAACACCGGGGATGTTTCCGTAAGACCGTAGCCGGAGATGCATGCGCATCCAAGCTTCTCTTCCACGTCGCGAACAAGAGTGGGAGAGGACGCCGCGCCCCCAATCGTCACCCTGCGCAGGCTGCTCAAATCGAACCGGCTGCGGTTGGGAGAATTGATCAGCGCCGCTGCCATCGTTGGAACCAGGAAACAATCCCGCACTCGCTCCTGCTCAATGAGCCGAAACACCTCCGGCGGGACGAATTGATGGACCATCACATGCTTTCCGCCCGCCAGAGTCACGGCGTGCGCAGAGCCCCATCCGTTGGCATGAAACAGGGGAATCGTGTGCAGATTCACCGTATCCGAGGAGCTTTGCAACGCCACCATTGTATTGAGCGCGTGGAGATAAATATTGCGATGGCTCAGCATCACGCCCTTAGGATTGGCCGAGGTTCCGCTGGTGTAAAAAAGCTCTGCCAGTGAATTCTCGTCCACCTCCATGATGTCGCGCTGGTGAATATCGGCGCCGGACAGCATCCCTTCGTAGTTCTCATCGGCCATCCAGCCTGGGTCCGGTGGAGCATCCAGCACAACGAACGACTCTACCGACAGAGTCGCTCGCCGAAACGCTTCCACCAGTGGCAGGAACTGTGTCTCAAAGAAAAGAACCTTCGCCTCCGCGTCGTTGAGAATGTAGGCAAGCTCTTTCGGTGCCAAGCGAACGTTCAACGGCAGCAGCACCGCGCCAGCTTCCAGCACGCCGTAGTAGGCTTCCAGCAAGCGGTGGCAATTTGTGCTCAAGAACGCCACGCGGTCACCGCTGTTGACTTCCAAGCTACGAAGAGCCCCACCCAGCCGGCCGGCCCGCTCTGCAAAATGGCGGTAGGTAAATCGTTGGTCGCCGCAAACAACGGCTGTGTTGCGGGGAAATTGCGCTTCCGCATAGCGCAGGCAGCGCAGCGGCGTCAGTGGGACGTTCATCGTTTGGTTCGCTCCTGCGGCCCGCGACCTTTCCAGCTGATTCTGCGATTTGAAATCGATAGCAGGCTGGCCTCTTGTTCAACGACAACCAGCATCGACACATTGGGTTCAGCTCGTAATTCCGTGACTGACCCTCCATGACGACACAAGGGTTTAACCCTGCTGGGGCAGATCAGGAGGCGCCTGGGCACCCGATCAATATAGCTCCCGGTTGCGTCGATGCGCGATCCCTTTTTCCCAGGCCCCGAGACCCCACGTCGTCACCGGCGAATCCGAGAGCTCTCCTCTGGAACCGGCAATCTGCCATCCGCCAGGGGGTCCATATCCAGATTCCCCCCCAACCCTTTTCCCCCGAAGATCGCCTTGTAAAACCGGATAATCAAGAATGCGCTGGGACTCTGCGTCCGCTCGTTCGGCTCGCTCGCGGCAGAATCCTGCGCGGCGTCGAGCAGGAGCGCACAACTCATGAAACCCATCTCCATCGTCCTGTCGCCTACGCGCAGCCGTCCCTTGAATGTCTTCCTCGGGCTCTTGTTGCTGCTCGTTTCCCTGCTGCTTCTGCTCTCGCTCGCCACCTGGCACGCCTCCGATCCGTCCATGAATACAGCAACCCCGGACGCGGGCTCTCATGCTGTTGGAAATTGGATTGGGCTCCTGGGCGCCTGGCTGAGCGACCTCCTGCTGCAGTCCCTGGGCCTCACATCCTTCCTGATTCCCGTCTGGCTCGGCGGACTGGGCTGGACCTGGCTCCATTCGCGTCCCAGCGGCTCCCCCTGGCTGCGCTGGACCGGCACCGCTCTCGCCCTGCTCTTCATGCCCGCACTGTTTGGACTTCTTCCCTGGCACTGGCGCTGGATGCACCTCCTGCCCGTGGAAGGCGTCCTCGGCCGCATCATCTCCGCTGGACTTGCCAGCTACGTCAACATCCAGGGCGCCTGGCTCATCGCCGGCATCCTGGCTGGGACCGGCCTCTACTTTGCCTCGGCGGTCAGCTTTGGCATCCTGAAAGAGAGCCTCAGCGAGCGCTGGATTCATGTGCTTGCCTGGCATGACCGCTGGCGCAACTGGCGCGAGGAGCGGGCCGAGCGGCGAAGGGAGCTCTACGGCGAGGACGAGCCCGCGGAAATACCAGAGCAGACCGGCCGTCAACCCGGCTTCTTCGCCCGGCTCTTCCGCCGTAACACCGCGCAGGAATCCACGTACAGACACGCGGTTGAAGACATTCCAGCCTTCCGCCGCGCGCCCCTCACCGACGCCGAGGATGATTCCTCGGTTCAGACGGGTGCGCGCAGGCCCAGCATCTGGGAGCCCGCACCGGGCGCGCCCGCTTCTCCCCAGGCTGTGGCCCCTCCCGTCAAAATCCAGCCGCACGGCCCCGAACGCTCTTCGCAAGCTCCCGGAGTGGTTCCGGAAGCTGCCAAGCCCCTTCCAGTCGCCATGCGCGCAGAAGAGCCGCCGCTCCCCACGGGACCCATCGCCATTCACGGCCGTGCCGATGCTGAAATCCGTACCGCCACCGTCGCGCCCAAATCCGTAAGCGGCTTCAAACTCCCTCCCAGCACCCTGCTCAACGCCGGCGAAGCCCCGCTCACGGTAAAGGAAGACCTGCTCCGCGAAGAAGCCCGCGTCCTCGTGGAAAAATGCGGCGAATTCGACGTGCGCGGCCAGGTCGTCCAAATCAACACCGGCCCCATGGTCACCACCTACGAGTTCAAGCCCGAAGCCGGCGTAAAATACTCCCGCGTCACCGGCCTTGCCGACGACCTCTGCCTGGCCATGCGCGCCGAATCCATCCTCATCGAGCGCATGCCCGGCAAGTCCACCGTCGGCATCCAGGTCCCCAATCACGACCGCGAAACCATCCACCTGCGCGACGTGCTCGAATCCGAAGTCTTCGCCCGCGCCAAGGGCCGCCTCTCCATCGCCATGGGCAAGGACATCAATGGCCGCATCGTGCCAGCCGACCTGGCCACCATGCCCCACCTGCTCATCGCCGGTAGCACCGGATCGGGCAAATCGGTGGCCATCAACGCCATGATCATGAGCCTGCTCTTCCGCACCACCCCGGCTCAGGTGCGTCTCATCCTCGTCGATCCCAAACGCGTGGAACTGGGCATGTACGAAGGCATTCCCCACCTGCTCACGCCCATCATCACCGAGCCCAAGCTGGCCGCCAACGCCCTCCGCAACGCCGTCCGCGAGATGGAACGCCGCCTCAAGCTGCTCGCCTCGCGCGCCGTCCGCAACATCGACCAGTACAACAAGCTCTTCGAAGGCGCCATGCCGTCCCTTTTTGAAGAGGAAGCCGACAACGAGCCTCTCCCCTTCATCGTCATCATCATCGACGAGCTGGCCGACCTGATGATGCTCGATCGCGCCAACGTCGAAGAGTCCATCACCCGCCTCGCCCAGATGGCCCGCGCCGTCGGCATCCACCTGGTGCTCGCCACCCAGCGTCCCTCGGTCGACGTCATCACCGGCCTCATCAAGGCCAACGTGCCTACCCGCATGAGCTTCCGCCTCGCCACCAAGGTCGACTCCCGCACCATCCTCGACACCAACGGCGCTGAGGCTCTGTTAGGCCGCGGCGACATGCTCTTCCTGCCCCCCGGAACCAGCCGTCTCATGCGTCTCCATGCCCCCTATGTCAGCGAGAAGGAAACAGCAGCCGTCGTCGATTTCTGGAAAGCGCAAGCCGAAGCCGAATACGTGCAAGGGTTCCTGGAAGCACCCAAGGACGAGCGCACCAACGTCGAGGGCTCCAACTCCGACCCCGACGAGAACGATCCCATGTTCGACGACGCCGTCCGCCTGGTCTTCGAATTCGGCAAAGCCAGCACGTCCCTGCTCCAGCGCAGGCTGCGCATCGGCTACGGCCGCGCCGCGCACCTGATCGACCTGATGGAACGCGATGGCCTGGTAGGCCCCGCCGACGGCTCAAGACCCCGCGAACTACTCAAATCCCCCGGCTGGCTCCACGAAGTCCCCGCCGCCATGGAATAACTCGGACCTTAAGCCCTTTTGCCGGCAGACCCACAAACGCCCCGTGCCCCGTCCTTGCGCCTTCTCGCTGGCGCAAGGGCGGGAAACCTCGAACCCCAACCGACCGGGTTCACACAAAGCAGCCCGACTGGCCCGGTCGAGTTACGGCGGGGATCAACATGCACAACATGGGCCCCGGAGGGGCGGCAGGAAAATAGCCCAGGACAAGCGCAGCGCAGTCCTGGGAAACCGGCCAAATTGAATCTCCAGCCCCGGTGGGGCGCAGCGAAAAATCTCTTATCCATAGCGAGCGCAGCGAGCCGATGGATCCGCGGTGGTTCTTCGGCCCGCGCGAGGCAATGACCAGCCCCTTCACTTCCCACCCGCAAAACTGGTGGCGAACATCGCCACCGCCGCCGCGCCCATGAACACGAAGGCGCACCACACCAGAACATTCGACAACATCCCGCTCCGATGTTCCCCCATGATCTCCTTGTTGCGCGCGATTCGGGCGATGAGAAAAAGCAACGGCACCGCCACCACGCCGTTAATCACCGCCGTCACCACCAGCGCTTGCATGGGATTGATGCCGATGAAGTTGATCATCAAGCCCAAGAGTGTGGCAATCGTAATCACACCGTAAAACCCGTGGGCCCGCTTTAATTTCAGGTTCAGCCCGGCATTCCAGCTGAGTGCTTCAGAGAGCGCGTAGGAAGCCGACCCGGAAAACACCGGAACCGCTAAGAATCCCAGACCGATAATCCCGGTGGCGAAGATGAGTTTGGCCAGGAAGCCGGCATGCGGAAACGTGTGCACCAGCGGTTCAAGAGCCTGCGCCGCCTGGGCCGCGCTGGTGATGTGGGTGATCCCGTTTTGATGCAACACCGTCGCGCCAACCACAATCACGCACCATGCGGCCATCTGCGAGCTCAACATGCCAAGAAAGTTGTCCAGCCGCAGCCGGCGCATGTAGGCCGCGCTCAGCCTTGGCTTGCCGTTGTGGATCAAATGCTGGCTCTTGTCTTCTTCTGCCTCTTCCGAGGCCTCCCAGAAGAACATGTACGGCGAGATGGTGGTGCCTATCACTCCGGTAATGATGAAGAAGAACTCCGCCGTGAACTCGATGTGCGGGACGAACGTCGCTTTGAGAATCGTCCCCCACGGCTCATGCACCAGAAACACGGTAATCACGTAGGAGAACAGAGTCACGCACAGCCACTTCAAAATGCGCGCATACACCCGGTACGACGTGAAGATCTCCAGCACCAGGATGGCCGCGGTGAAGAAAAGGACCAGCACCGTGAAGTTGACCGGCACAATCAGTTCCGCCGCGGCTCCCATGGCGCCCAGGTCCGCTCCCAAATTGATGGTGTTGGCAACCAGAATCAGCACCAGCATGGAGTAAAGCACGGTCTTGCTGTAGCGCTCCTTGACCACCGCCGAAATGCCGGTGCCGGTCACCGCGCCAATGCGCGCGCAGGCTTCCTGCACGGCAATCAGCATGGGTAACACCAGCAGGGCCGTCCACAACTGTCCATAGCCGAATTGGGAGCCGGTTTGGGTATAAGTTGCGATACCGGATGGATCGTCATCCGCCGCGCCGGTGATGATTCCCGGACCGGCGATATTGAGAAGTTCTCTAACCTTCCTGCCAAATCTCGCCATAGACCGGTCTCATCCTTCGGATTCTGTTCCTAAGATGCCTGCAAACGCTGCCACGACCAGAGGTCACCGGCACGGGACCAAGCGTTTCACCTCGATTCAAGAGCAAATCCGAGCGCGCGGCCCTGTCTTCGCATCTATTGAAGAGGAACCCAACTCCAAGGAGCTTTCGAGGATGAACAGAGTGCACACCCTCTGCGGACCGATTCTCTGCTTGCTTGTCTTCTCCGCGCTCCCGGCTCAGCAACCCGCCGCTTCGGTGGAACTGCCCAGCCGTCCTTTCGCCATCAAGCAGTCATGGACCATCGGTGGCACAGGCTCATGGGACTACCTCACCATGGACGCCCAGGCCGACCGCTTGTATATCGCACATGGCCACTCGGTGCAGGTGGTCGACGTGAAGGCTGGCTCGGTGGTCGGCGAAATCGGCGGTCTGGGTGAGGCGCATTGCATCGCCCTCGACGACACCGGCGAGTTCGGCTATGTCAGCGACGGCCTCGGGGGGAAAGTGATTGTCTTTGATCGCCGCACTCTTGCTACCGTCGCGACCGTCGAGGACATCCCCAGTCCCCACGCCCTGGTCTTCGAACCTCAGACTCGGCTTCTTTTCGCAGTACGTACCGACCCGGTGAAGACGCCGCCCGCCCCGCAACAGCCACTCACTACCCGGCACATCACCCCGCGCCGCCAGCCCGCGCCCCCGCCGCCAGCAGATCCCCGTGCCGCCTCGTCCATCACCGTCATCGACACGCGATCCAATACCGCCTTGGGCCAAATCCTGGTCTCGGGCCACCTCGGCACCGCACAGGCGGATAGCCGAGGTAGTTTGTACGTGGCCGTCACAGATCGTAATCAGATAGCGGCCATCGATACCCAAGCCGCTTACGCAATGCTGCAAAGGCAGGCCCAGAAACCCGCACCCACAGTGCAACGAGAAGCACTGCAGAACCAGCCCCACAAACCCGCGGTCCCCATGCATCAAACTGAGCCAAAGCCTGCCGACAAATCCAACTCATGGACTTCCTTGGACTGGACCGACGGCCAGCCTGGTCAACTCCGTTCCTTCAATGCCGGCCGGCAATGCTCCGATCCCCGGGGCTTAGCCGTCGATCCAGCCCATACCCGACTCTTCGTCGCCTGCGCCAGCATGCAGCTCGCTGTGCTGAATGCAGCGAATGGCGATCTGGTGTCGAGCTTGCCGATTGGTCCTGGAGTGGGCTCCATCGCCTACGACCCCAACCGCAATTTGATTTACTCCGCCAACGGAGGCGCGGACGGAAGCCTCACCGTGATTCATCAGGATGCAAACGACAGCTACGCCGTCCTCCAGATTCTGCCCACGCGGCAGCGCGCCCGCACCCTGGCCGTCGATCCGGAAACGGGGCTGGTCTACTTGGTCACCGATATGCTGGGGATTGAGCTGGGAAAAACAGGCGGTATCGGCACCCTTACCACAAATCCCGTCAACGGGAGCTTCTCTGTCTTCGTGGTCGGAAATTGAACAAGACCCTTCTCACCGGAGGCCGCCTTTCTCTGAACTGATTGGATTCCTCGCTGTCAAATTTGCGCTTGACGCCCGGCCCCGGATGGCAAACTGTACTCATGATGGATTTCGTCCAACAGGACCTTCCAACGGTTTTGCTCATTGACGACGACATGGTGAGCCGCGAGGTGCTGGCCACCATACTGACGATGAGCGGGTATTCGGTTCACACCGCTGTGGATGGCTCCGCAGCGCTCAGTCTCCTCGGGGAAGGGAACTTCAAGCCCGGCGTGATTCTGATGGACGCACAGATGCCTGGGCTGAGCGGCGCCCCCCTGATCGAAAAGCTGCGCGCCCAATCAAAGGCCCGGATTTACGTCATCAGCGCCAGCCAGGTGTCCGCGGAAGTGACGTCCATCGCAGACGGTTTCCTGCTCAAGCCCTTCCCGCCTGACGCCCTGACCCGGTTGCTGGAGGAGCATCAGGCCAAGGTCAATCCACCCGGGGCCCTGGGGCTTGACCCCGAAGAGACCATCGTGGACCGGGACACAGTTGCCCAGCTCCGCGAAATGATGCCCGACGCTCAGGTCCGCCAGATCTTTGAAGCCATTGTGGCCGACCTGGAGCGCCGCACGGTGGCCCTGGAAGCAGCCGTCGTCGAGGGTAACTGGCCCGAGGCCCGCCGGATTGGGCACGCCATCAAAGGAGGAGCGGCCATGGCCGGCGCCGTTCAGGTGTCCCGGCTCGGTAAAATCATTGAAGCCGGCCGATTGGAGCCTAAAAAGACTCCACCCGGCATTAACCAAGTGGATAACAGCGTAACCATACTCCAAGATTTGCGCACCGCCGCCCTGAACCTGCAGCGTATTCTGAATGCTGAATTCAGAGCATAATTGACTTAAGTTTCTGGAGGTTAGCCGTTCAAGTGGAAAAGCCTATCCGAATCGTATTAGCCGACGATCATCCTGTGGTCCGCATCGGTGTGCGCAACATGCTCTCGGAGAACGACGGCTTTGACGTGGTCGGCGAGGCCACCGATGGCGATGAAGCCATCACTCAAACGTTGGAACTCGAGCCCGATATCCTGCTCCTCGATCTGCAGATGCCACGTCTGCCCGGTCTTGAAGCCATGCGCGCCATCATGAATGGCACGCCCACCGTCAAGATCCTTCTGCTCACCTCCACCATCACCACCCAGCAGATCATCGAAGCATTGCACATCGGCGCCCGCGGCATTGTCCTCAAGGACGCCCTGGCCAGCCATCTGCAAACCGCCATCCGTACCGTCTTCAGCGGCGACTACTGGATCGGCGGCAAGCGCGTCGTGAACCTGGTCAGCGCTTTGCACGACCTGATGCAGCAAGCTGTCGTGCCGCAGCGCAAGACCTACGGCCTCACCCCGCGCGAGTTGGAAGTGGTGGGCTGCATCGTGGAGGGCTGCTCCAACCGCGACATCGCCAAGCAATTTACGTTGAGCGAAGAAACCGTCAAGCGCCACCTCTCCAACATCTTCGACAAAACCGGCGTCTCCACGCGGCTGGAACTGGCCCTGTTCGCCATCGCCCATCACCTCGTCGAGCCTCAGTAGGCGAAACGTACGCGAGTCGCTTCCCGGGGCAAGAATTATTTTGCCCCATATGGGAATAAATACCCGGCGCTCCAGTTTTAGACAGTGAACACTCCATCGAGTGCAACCTCTGCCTGAACAAGGAGCATCATGAACAAACTTCTCTCCTGGCTCGTCAATCCCCCCACATCCGGCCCCCGCTCCATCCTCCTCCTCCGCCTCATGGCTGGCGGCGTCTTCTTCTGGGAAGGGGTCCTCAAATTCGTCTACACCAATCAGGGCGTCGGCCGCTTCACCAAAATCGGACTGCCGTTTCCCCACGAAACCGCCATCTTCGTTGCCTGCCTCGAAATCGTCGGCGGCCTCCTCCTGCTCTGCGGACTGGGCACACGACTCATTGCCATCCCCTTTATCCTTGAGATGATTGTCGCCATCCTCAGCACCAAGGTCTCTCTTTTCCTGGGCTCCTCGCCTCTGCCTTTGCCACCGGCGCTGCCCAAGGTCGGCATCTGGGCAGTCCTGCATGAAATCCGCTCCGACTACGCCCAGATTCTCACCACGGCATTTCTCCTCATCAATGGCCCGGGCCTTTTGTCCCTCGACGCATTCCTTCGGAACAAGAGGCTCGCGTCCAGAGCTGAGCGTCGACAACAGACTTCCCCCCGGGAGACAATTCGCACACCGGCGGCACTCTGATCAGCTCTAGAGATGCCGGCTTTCAGCGCACAGCCACTCTCGTCCCAGACTGGGTTCAGGCGGACGTCGCACAAACCGCAAGCGCCCGCCCCTCCCACAAGCTTGCGCTACACTGTCGGTGCGGTGGATAAGACTCACAGCGATTCCGGCACGTTTGAAGACCTGGCGATACCGCGATTCGCTAGCCTCTATCGCTTCGCCTGCTGGCTCACGCAGGATCGCACCGCTGCGGAAGACCTAGTGCAGGAAACCTTTATGAAAGCGCTGAAGGGCTTTGCGTCGTTCCAGCAAGGCACCAATTTCCACGCCTGGATCTACAGAATCCTGCGCAACACATTCCTGACCTCCAAGGCTGGCCTGCGGGCTCACGTGTCTCTTGACGCCGAAGATGCGGCACCCCTTGAACCTCTCACCGCGGCCACTCCGGAAACCAATCTGCTCGCGCGGCTCGACAGCGAAACGATTCAGAACGCGTTGATGGAACTCCCGCTTCATCTCCGCGAAGTGATTCTCCTTTGCGATCTGGAAGAAATGAGTTACCGGGAGATTGCAACTGCGATGGGGATTCCTATCGGCACTGTCATGTCACGGCTAGCCCGCGCCCGCAAGGCGATGCGCTCGTTGCTCGCGGAAAAAATCCAGGGGGAACCACGATGACCTGCGCACTCGATCCCATCCAATTGCAAGCCTACGTGGATGAAAGCCTCTCGCCGCAGGAACTCGCGGCCGTGGAAACCCACATGCGCGAATGCGCTCCATGCGCGGCTGAAGCTCTCGCGAAGTTGCAATTGAAGAGAAACACGCGGGCCGCCGCAGCGGACTTCGCCTCCTCGCCCGAATTCCGCATGCGACCGGAGTTTCGCAACCGCATGCAAAAACAACTCGTGCAGCCAACCCGCCGGCCCTGGATGACGGCGCGAGTCCAGTGGGCTTCGGCACTGATCATGGCGCTGGTGTTGATCGTGGCCTCGACGACGGTGGTTCTCCACCGTACCGAACGCAAACACGCTATCGCCGAGCTTCTCGATCTCCACGTTGCCACCATGGCCAGCCCTAACCCTGTCGACGTCATCTCGACCGATCGGCACACGGTGAAACCGTGGTTCCAAGGGAAACTTCCCTTCACCTTCAACCTGCCCGAGTTCGAGAACTCCCGCTACAAGCTTCTCGGCGGAAAACTCATCTATTTCGAGCACAACCCCGGCGCGCAGTTAGTGCTCGGACTCAATAAGCACCAGATCTCGGTCTTTATTGTGCAAGCTCAGCCGCCGCAGTTTCCGTCCGATGCCGGCCCCACATCAAACACCGAACAGGGTTTCAGCGTGGAAACCTGGAGTCATGCGGGATTGCGCTTCTTCGTCATTGGCGACACATCCCCCGCCGACATCCATGCGCTCGGCGATTTGTTCCGCGCGGCGATGTAACATCCGATTGCATCGCCAGCCTCCAGCTTTCAAAACCCGGATTCCTGGTGCTACGGTAGAGCGGTGATGGATTCACCCACAGCTTCTGTTCTGGGCGAAGTCGGCTTGCCGATGCCGGTCGCCGCGCTCGCCGCGAAGACCTGGGACGCGATCGTTGTCGGCGCCGGACACAACGGCCTCGTCTGTGCTGCGACACTGGCGCGCGCAG